>WNFI01117170.1_pt1 | contig 57759 bp, 49 predicted proteins | sample 5400471 | NCBI WGS metagenome assembly WNFI01 (sample SAMN13153348, study PRJNA577476) | soil metagenome | isolation source: 100 cm saprolite on Douglas fir-dominated hillslope | place: USA:California | collected 2013-09-17
GAACGGAGAAAAAACCTCGATGCCTAAGAAAAATACCGCTCCACGACGAAAAAAACAGAAAAAATCATCCGCCACCGGATTTTTTCAGCAGCCTGCTAAAGGGGTGAGTTAGAGTTCATGGGAACAAGCCGCGGACGAGGGTGGCTTCGGCGACGCGGCTGACGGCGAGGATCATGGCGCCAGCGCGCGGCGGGACGTGATGCTTGCGCATAGTGTCCACCATTTCGTGAAACGCACGGACGATGACTTTTTGCAGGCGCGCGTTTACTTCATCAACGTCCCACATGAGTCCTTCCTGGTTCTGAACCCACTCGAAGTAGCTCACGGTGACGCCGCCGGCGTTGGCGAGAATATCCGGCAGCACGATGACCCCGCGGCGCGCGAGAATTTCATCGGCGTGCGGCGTGGTGGGGCCGTTGGCGGCTTCCGCGACGATGCGGGCTTTCACGGCTTCGGCATTGTGGAGGGTGATGACGTTTTCGAGCGCCGCAGGGACCAGGATGTCGCACTTCATCGTTAGCAGTTCGTCGTTAGTTATGCGCGACGCGCCGGGCATGCCCACAACGGTGCCGGAACGTTCCTTGTAGCGGATGGCTTTGATGGGATCGATGCCGCGGGAATTGGTGACGCCGCCGCGGGTGTCGCTGAGGGCGACGATTTTTGCTTTCTTTTCCGCGAACAGGCGGGCAGCAGTCGAGCCGGCGTTCCCGAATCCCTGAATCGCGACGGTGGCGCCGCGAAGCGAGATCTTCTTCAGCTTGCACGCTTCTTCGACCACGTAGAGCAGCCCGCGCGCGGTGGCTTCGAGGCGCCCCTCGGAGCCGCCGATGGAAACCGGCTTGCCGGTGACGACTCCGTGCGCGGAATGGCCCACGGTCATTGCGTAAGTGTCCATGATCCAGGCCATGGTCTGCGCGTCGGTGTAGACGTCGGGCGCGGGAATATCCTGCGAGGGTCCGATGATGGGCAGGATCTCGCTGGCATAGCGCCGCGTCATGCGTTCGAGTTCGCTCTTGGACATGCGCTTGGGGTCGCAGATCACGCCGCCCTTGTGGAAGCGGATGCCGCCCTTACCAGGTCCGCGCGAAACATTGTGCTGCACGCGGTAGCCGGTGAACACTTTGACCTGGCCGTTGTCCATCTTCGTGGGCAAGGAAACTTCCAGCACGCGCTTGGGAGTGCGCAAAATCTGGCGCAGACCAGGATCGAGCTTCAAGAACTCGGCCGCCATGTCGAACTGAATCTGCGCGATGCGAAAGGGATTCAGGTCCTCGCGGGGAGCGATGCGGGGCACCATAGGAGGTACGCCTATCTGTCTTGTCGGAGCTGTGGGCTTTGCGACCGTGGCCATCGGCGTCGGTCCTTTCGTCTACTCGATTTGTCTAAGAAAGTCTGTTCTCACTTGGCCCAAGTTCAAAGTTCGCTTAAGAGAAATTCGGTTTATTCGTTTGCCGCAAACTTCCTGGTACTGACGGCGTACGCGTCGCGGCAGGCGGGGGAGCAGAAGTGGAGCAGCTCGCCCCCTTCCCGCAACGGAATGGAAAGCGTCTCGTCGACATGCATGCCGCACACGGGATCGCGCACCAACCGGCGTGCCGTAGCGAAAGTGGGAATCCCAGCAGAGGCGTCCGCTCTTTGCGGCGTAGGAGCCTTCTGATCCCGGAGCATACCGCCGACTATGCGGCGCAACAGCCGCAGACCCCAGGAAACGACGAGCAGCCAGAACAGAAATTTCACGATGCGAGCGAGAAAGTTCATCCTAATGATTGTGTGCTCAAAGGGCCTTTTTGCCTAATACCGCCCGTAGCGCCGTAAAGGGAGTGTATGCAAGGCGAAAAGGGCCCGTCAAACGAAAACGTGTGATTTCAAGGGGTTGCGAGGCGAATTGTGCCCTTCCTTCTTGGGCAAAACAGGCCCAAATCATGTGTAACCCATTTGATTGCAATAAGTTACATAAAACAGCTGGAGATTATGGCCGTGATTGACTCCGAAGCGCAAATTCGTGTGCTCGCGGCATGCCAAGCAGTTAACCCGCTGCCGGAATGCGGTCAATTCCCATGTAGGGGCGCAGGACTTCAGGGATGAGGATGGAGCCATCCGGCTGCTGGTAATTTTCAACGACAGCGATCCAGGTGCGGCCGACGGCGAGCCCGGAACCGTTCAAAGTGTGAACGAAGTCACTCTTGCCGCCGCCCTTGGGCTTGAAACGAATGCCGGCGCGGCGGGATTGAAACGCTTCGCAATTCGAACAGGAAGAGATCTCGCGGAATTCGTTGCTTGCGGGCAGCCAAACTTCGATGTCGTAGGTTTTGGACGAAGCAAAGCCCATATCCCCGGTGCAGAGCAGCACGGTGCGATAGTGCAGGCCGAGTTTCTGGAGAATCGTTTCGGCGTTGCGCACGAGGGCTTCGTGCTCTTCGTAGCTTTTCTCCGGATGCGTGAACTTGAAGAGCTCGACCTTCTGAAATTGATGCTGGCGGAGGATCCCGCGAGTGTCTTTTCCAGCGGCGCCGGCTTCGGAGCGGAAGCAGGCGGTCCACGCGGTGACGAGGATGGGGAGTTGTTCTTCGGGGATCGTTTCGTCGCGGTACAGATTGTGGAGTTCGACTTCGGAAGTTGGCGTAAGCCAAAAGTCGGTGTCCTCTATTTTGAACAGATCGGCGGCGAATTTCGGCAACTGGCCCGCGCCAGTGAGTGACGCGGTGTTCACCAGGAAGGGCGGAAGGATTTCCGTGTAGCCGTGCTCGCGAGTGTGCACATCGAGGAAGAAATTCGCGAGTGCGCGCTCGAGGCGGGCTCCCCAGCCTTTGTAAACGGCAAAGCGCGCGCCCGTTATTTTTGTGGCGACGGCGAGGTCGAGGATGCCGGCGCGCTCGCCAACTTCCCAATGCGGCTTGGGAGCGAAATCAAATTTCGGCGGGGTGCCCCAGCGGCGGACTTCGACGTTATCGGTAACAGAATGACCAAACGGTACGCTTGAATGAGGAATGTTTGGGATAGTCAGTAAGAATTCGCGCTGCGTGGCGTCCAGGTCGGCGATGCGCTCGTCGGATTGCTTGATGCGCTCGGAAACCTGTTTCATTTCGGCGATGAGCGAGTCGGCGTTCTGCTTATCCTTCTTGAGGCGGGCAATTTCTTCGCTAGCCTTGTTGCGCTGCGCTTTGAGCTGCTCGGTCGCGGTGATGAGTTCGCGGCGCTCCTTGTCGAGCTTGCGAAAAGCGTCCAGGTCGAGAGGAATGCCGCGCTTCTTGGCCATTTCGGCGAAGACATCCAGGTGGTCCCTAAAATAGTTCAGGTCATGCATGGCTTTCGAAGAATACCGTAATCCGCAGTGCGCTTGTAGCGCCGGGTTGCCAATTCCGGCTTCAAATGATCGGCAGACGATTTGAGTCGGAGTACTTCCGTACCAAAAAGAGTGACATCGGCGGGAGCGGGAGGTACTGGAAAGAATGAACCGAGCGAGCTATCGACAGATATTTCGGTGGGGAGCAAACTACGCAAGTAGTCGGGAGTTGTTTGGGTTTTCTGGAGTACTACAACGGTTGTAACCTGTCTGCTCCTGTGTGTCGTCCTGCTGCTCGCGAGCGCAGCGGAACGGCCAGAAAAACCAAACTGACTTCGGATTACGGTACCCTCCATCCCCACGCCCGAGCGGCCGGCCCCCCCACCGGCCGCTCATTTTTTTCGTACACATTCCACAGTTAACAGTTCTTAATAGAGGAGGAAGTTCGGGCCGGTTCTGCTCCGTCCGAGACTAGACTTTCGCTTCGGACTACCTGATTCACTCCGGCGTGGGAACCAGGGCAGTTGCAGGCCCACAAAGGAGGTAGACCACTGTGCAGGGTAAAGATAGCCCCCGAGCTGAAAAGAGCGGGAGAAATGAAAAAGGGGGCTGGTGCAAGCCCCCCTTTTCGTAATTGACGCCCCAAAACCGGTAACCGAGTCGAGGATCGGTTCCGGCCACCCCGGGAAGCCAATCTTGTAAGTTAACAGTTAGAGAGCAAACCGCATGCCAGCGGTGATTGTTCCACGGGAAACTACCGACTTGATTGAAACCACAGCGGTTAGCTCCAGGATCGGCTAAAAAGGCACGATGTTACATACCACAAGTCTACAAAATCCCACAGAATGGCAACGGGACTCTCCATTCTTTGGGAGCGTGTTTCAGGGAGCAAATGTCTCTGTGGTGCGAATCCCTAGCAGCCAGGTCGAGAATATCGATATTTCGGAATTTGAGCTCTCGCCGAATTTGTCATGGATTTTTAAGAGATTCGGCTTCCCTGAAGGCCCACTGGGACCGCCGGCGCCAGAAGAATAGCGCGGGAAAATAGAGCAGCACTGCCCACAATGCCAGCAGCGGACCGCGGCCGGCCAAAAATAGCAGGATGGTGGAGATGCTCTCGAAAGCGTCGGACAGACCGCTGACCGTGGCATTGCGAAGTTTCGCTCCAATCGTCTCGGCGGGCGAGGTGCGTTCTTCCCGCAGGGAGAAGAAAACGTTTGCGAAAGAGGCGCGGCTCCCGGAAGCATAACGCTCCGATTCGGTTCGCTCGATTTCACCGCGAAGCAGGGCAACCTGGCGTTCGGGCGTCCCAGGATCGTGGGATTTATCGGCTCGATTCTGGAGAAGTTGTAGGAGACGCTGCTCCTCGTTCTGCGCGTTCACCAGGCGCGCCTCGAGTTCGCCGTGCTGCTGGGTAATTTCGTCGGCGGCTTCTTCCTCGTGATCAACGAGGCCGACTCCTTTTAACTCCGTGAGAGCGGATCGATATTCTGACGAAGGGACCCGCAGTGTCGCGGAAAGAACGCTCCCCGACGGCTGGCCCACCATGCGCAGCTTTGCCACATAACCGCGGTGGCGATCGAGAATCTCTTCCAAACTGGAGCGAGAATGAGCGAACTCTTTTGTCACGACAGAAAGCTCTGCCGAATAGGCGATGCGCGGCTCCCGGAGCAAACCAGCTATGTCGCCCGGTCCTGCTTTAATAGAGTTCGGAGGGCAAGGGGAGCGACGTTGGTGCATTCGGCAGCCTTGCGTCACCGCCCATTGGTCGAATGCTTCCTGGCGGCAGGATTTCGCTGGTCTGACTCCCGCGCTCCGGCTGAAAAGGAACAGCGGGCGAATGCGCGGAGCGTACGTCCCGATTCGATGCGAACAAGAAAAGGAGAAGGACTCCGGCGGCCACATAACCCGCTAGCACCAAGCGGCGCCGCGCACGAAAAGATTCACGGAAACGAACGACAAGGGATCGCAGACGGTCTTCCATGGGAATGCCTCCCGATGCGTCACAGTTAGAACGGGGAGACCACCAATCCTTGCGGCGCTTCCATCGAAGCGTAAGCTACGCGTGGGGAAAGATCAGTCACATATCTAGTTAACTATAACACCACCCCACCCCCCTCTTTTTTCATAAGTGTTCATTCTAAAGGGAGTTAAAGTGCTTTGTTTTGATACACTTTTGCAAGTGTTCATTCTAAAGGTAGTTAGAGGCGGCTGTTTTTGATGCATTTTTACGAGTGTTGATTCTAAAGGCAGTTAAAGTTATTTAGAATCAACACTTCTAAACTCGCATGTAAGTGTTGATTCTAAAGGGGGTTAAAGTCCTTTGTTTTGATACACTTTTACCTCCCATGCAAGTGTTCATTCTAAACGGGTTAGGCCGGCCATGGGTGTGTCATCCGGGGAGGTCAGAGAACACATGGGTGCGCGGTACTTGGAGCGCTCGGTACGTGCAGAAGTCTCCAGAAAAGAAGGATTTAGGTTGTAACCGGGTGTCGCGAGGGCTAGGCGAACTACTTCACAAAGATAATCTACCTGATTCGTAACCGTTGTGTCAACTAGAAATTTGCGGACCAACTGACTCCTTGGGCCAGCCGGAATTTGTCGGCAGCAAAAGACTCACTGGGGCATCTACGCGACAGTAGAAGCAAGGATGAAGGAGCGCTGGGGGGCAGGCGCTTAAGCGCCGATGGAGGCGCGGAGGGCGTTGGCGAGGGATTGGCTAAAGCGCTGGACGTCGGCTTCATGTTCGGCTTCGACCATGACGCGGGCGAGCTGCTCGGTCCCGGAATAGCGAAGGACGACGCGGCCATTATCGCCAAGTGCGGATTGGGCTTCGGCCAAGGCGCGGGAAACTTCCGGAAGCGTCTCGAGCGGCGGTTTCGAACGCACCTTCACGTTGACGATGAGCTGCGGATAATCCTTGAGGCCTTCGACGAGAGATTCGATTTTGCCGTGCATGGAGACCAGCGAGGCAATTTTTGCAGCGGTGAGCAGGCCGTCTCCGGCCGGGCTGTCTTCAAGAAAAATGATGTGGCCGGACTGTTCGCCTCCCAGCACGTTGCCGCTGCGAAGCATTTCTTCGAGGACATAGCGATCGCCGACAGCGGCGCGGGCGAGCGCGATATTTTCGCGGGCCAGAACGCGCTCGAGGCCCAGGTTGGACATGGAGGTAGCGACGACGCGGTCACCCTTGAGTCTATTCTGGGATTTGAGGAAGCGGGCGGCGGCAAGAAGCACGCCGTCGCCGTTCACGATTTTTCCGGTTTCGCAGACGAAGAGCGCGCGGTCGGCGTCACCGTCGAAGGCCACGCCGAGACGCGCTTTTTCAGCGACGACGCGTTTCTGCAAGCCCTCCAGATGCAGCGAACCGCAGCCGGCGTTGATGTTGCGGCCGTCGGGTGAAACACCCATGGCGATAACGTCGGCGCCGAGCGAGCGGAACAACTCCGGGCCCAGCTTGAACGCTGCGCCATTGGCGCAATCGAGAACGATGCGGAAACCGTTGAGCTTCGCGCCGGGAATGAAGCGCTTCCGGAGAAAGGCGAGATATTCCGCGTCAAGGGATTCATCGGCGGTGAGCGATGCCGGATTCTTTGGCGCGGCTTCGCCCCGGTGCTTCAAGATGCCCGCTTCCAGCTCTTCCTCGAAGGCGTCAGGGAATTTCATCCCGGCGTGCGAAAACAACTTCACGCCGTTGTCTTGAAAGGGATTGTGCGAGGCAGAAATGACCACGCCGGCTTGAAAATCATTCTGGCGGACAAGACACGCCACGCCGGGAGTGCTAATCACGCCGGCAAAGGCAACGGTGGCGCCAGCCTGCGCGAGACCCGCGGCAAGTAATGAGGCGATGTGCGCGCCGGATTCGCGAGTGTCCATGCCAATAAGGACATGAGCTGCGCCATGTTCGCGTTTGAGATACGCCCCGAGAGAGCGTCCGGTGGCGTAGAGAGTGGCGTCGTCGAGCGGCGGCGTGCCCGGGAGGCCGCGAATTCCGTCGGTTCCAAAAAACTCTTTGGCCATGGGAAGAAGCCTGTTTCTCCAGAGTGTGGTCCGGTCCCGGTGGGGCCAACTACCGTGTGGACGACCTCAGCAAAGCTTAACACACGTAAAAGCGGCGACTTTACGGCCCGCCCCGCGCATGTCTTTTGCAACAACGAGACAAATGGAAAGCCCGGTCAAACAAATCGATGGATTTGCTGCCTCGAAACAGGCGCGCACGACGCCGCAAATGGTTTGCGGGAGTGTGCTAACGTGGAGCATCGGAGCCGCTCGTGTCCGCCACGCCAACGCCACCATCGATCGTTCGCTTCACCAGTTCAAACTTCAGCATGCGAGTGATCGCGGCGGCCATCATTCTGCTGTTCTTCTATTACGCCGCGGGCGTGGTGATCACGCTGCTGCTTTCGATTTTGCTGGCCTACTTTCTGGATCCGGCAGTGGAATTCCTGGAGAGAATGGGTTTGCCCCGAACGCTGGGAGCAATGGCCATGGTGCTGATCCTGATCGCCGTGCTGGCCGCGGTTGGCTACGGGCTATGGACGCGGACCGCGGATTTCGCCGAGAACTGGCCGAAATACGGCAGTGTTCTACAGCAGGCTGCTGGCGCCGTGGAAGGCAAAATCAAGGGGATCGAGGGGCAGGTTTCGCAGATTGCGCCGGAGCAAGGCTCGTCATCCACGGCGACGGTGCGGGCGGAACCCAGCATCGTTCGCACGCTGATCTTCCGCGGCATTGGCTCCCTGTACGCGCTGTTTCTGGAAATTACGTTCATGCCCTTTCTGGTTTTTTTTATGCTTGCGGAGAAGCGCGAGGTTTGGCACGGGACGTTGCAACTCTTTCCCTCCTCACGGCGGACGCAAGTCAAGGAAACGCTGGAGGATTTGCGCGACGTGCTGCGCGATTACCTCGCGGGAATGAGCATCGTGACGCTGGCGGTGATTGCCGTGAGCAGCCTGTTCTTCTGGATGATGGGGCTCGACTATCCGATCTTGACGGGAATTGTGTCCGGTTTGCTGAACATGGTGCCTTATATGGGCGCGGTGCTGGCGTGGCTGCCGGCCTTCCTCATTGCGCTGGCGAAGTGGAGGACCGTCGGGCAGTTCGTCCTGATTGCGGTGACGCTGACTACCGTGCACGTCCTGGCGTTGAATCTGGTGGCGCCGCAACTGGTGGGCCGCCGCGTGCGCTTGAATGCGGTGGCGATTACCATTTCGCTGCTCTTTTGGGGCTGGGTGTGGGGAGGCATGGGATTGGTCCTCGCCATTCCCATCACGGCGGCGTTGCGTGTGATTTGCGATCACACCGAATCGTGGAAACCGATCGGGCGCTGGCTCAGCGCTTGAAGAGGTGAGAGGTGACTCGTGTCTGGTGACTGGCGGATACCTGCCAAGGTTGCAAGGCTTGCTCCTTGGATTGCTGTCTGCATGCTGGTGGGATTGCTCGGAGCACCGACAGCCAAAGCCTGGGGTTGCAAAGGTCATCAGACGGTGGCCTTGGTTGCCGAAAAGCACCTGACGCCGGAAGCGCGGCAAATGGTTCAGAAGCTTTTAGGCGAGAACGCGATTGATCCAAAGCTGAAGCGTTGGTGCGGGAATACCACCTCAGACCTGATGGTGGATGCCTCTACCTGGCCGGACGATGTACGCAACGAGCGCAAGAACGGTCCCTGGCATTACATTGATATTCCGCGGGGGAAGCACAAGGGAGATCTGGCGGAATACTGCGGTGCCGAAGGATGCGTGACACGCGCGATCGAAGAGCAGCGCGCCATCCTGAAAGACAAGTCCGCCGATCCCGTGAAGCGCGCCGAAGCGATACGCTACCTCATCCACTTTGTCGGCGATCTGCATCAGCCGCTGCATGCCATCACCAATGCCGACAACGGCGGAAACTGTGTGCCGGTGAAATATTTTCGTCATGAACCGCTCCTCAACGCTCTCCATCCGGAGCGTGAGGATTATTCGCCCAATCTTCATCAGATCTGGGACACGGAGATTGTGGAACGCGACATGGAAATCTCCAACCCGCTCCGGTACGCCGACGAACTGGACGAAAAGTATCGCGCGGAGAGCGTCGCTTGGGAAGCTGCAGGCATCCATGTGGACAACTGGGCCAGGGAGAGCCACGAGCGAGCGGAGACGGCGGTCTACGATGCCTTCCCGCAAAAAATCGGCATCGAACCGGACTTGAAATTGAAGAGCTGCGCCGAAAACAACCACATGGGAAAGCGGATGTTCGAGAAGCATCTTGCCGTCGGCGAGGTTTATCAAGGCAACGCGGCCAAGACTGCGGAGACGGGCCTTGCGGAAGCGGGCATGCGTCTGGCGATGATTCTGAACGACGCGGCCAAGGCTACGAACTAGAATTCTTCTGTCAAGGTTTCGGAGCGGGAGATTCCGCTGCTGGAGCACGCCCGCCAAGCGATTTGATGTACCGCACCAGCTGCCAGCGCTGGGGTTCCGGAAGCTTCGACCAAACCGGCATTCCCTTTCGAACGACACCATTCGTCAAGATCCAGAAAATCGTGCCCGGCGTGGCGCCCTGAACTTCGGCAGCGCGGAGGCTTGGCCCCTTCTTGCCACCCCGCGCAGCGTCACCATGACATTCGACGCAGTGCTGTTCGAAGAGAATGGCGCCAGCAGCAACGGCGTCTGGATCGTCCTGCAGAGGATTTGCGCGCTTGCGCGCTTTTTCGGGGGCCTTTTGCAATTCCGCATACATGGCCGGATCGTATTCGGGCGCTGCGGGGACGGGCGGTTTGTCGGAATTCCGGCTCTGCGCAAGGACAACAGACACGGCAAGAAATGAAGTGCAAACGGCAAGCGCAGCGGCAACGGCTTTCACTTGCGACCTCCAAAGAGCCGGCTGACCATTGAACCGAAGCCGGTTATTTCCCGCGAGACGCCCCAGCGCATGAGGAAGCGGTGGCTGTTGTCGTTCAGACCAAAGCCGGGCGAAACCCGCAACGTCCAGCCGGAAGGTAGATTCCAACCGAGAACGGGTGCCAGGTAATGCGATGTATCGTGAAGGCCAAAACTGTGCCGGTCACCCAGGCCGCCATACATCTCGACCCCGGCGACAAAGTTCTGCGGACAGAGAGTGCAGCGCTTCGCGGAAGCCTTCAAAGCAAGCGGGCGGCTGGCACCAAGGGCATAGCCGAATTCCCACGGTGAATTCGAAAGATTCTTGGCAGCGAGGGTGTTCTCCGTGAAGTTCCAGCCCTTAAATGTGCTGGACAGGATGAGCTTTAGCTCGATTTCGTGGATATGCTCCTTGCGGGCTTCCGCGTTCGAAACGAGGAAGTCCGATTCCACGTCGTGGCCTTCGCCTTCTTTGAGGATTTTGTCCGCGCCGTTCTTGTTTTCATATTCGACATAGAAGACGGGATTGATGAAGTGTTCGCGCCTCAGAGGCCGGAAGCGATTCTCCCAGCGGAAACCTGTGAATACGGTGCTGTCTTGGAAAGTGCTCTGGCCATCCAAGTAGAGCTCCGTGGTCCACCAGGCGGTAGCGCCGTACTCGAACTCGGCCCAGTAGGCATGGAAATCATTTCCACCGCGCTGGGTCCCAAGGGTGGAGAAATACTCGATCTCGAGGTTGCCGGGCTCTTCGAGATAGTGATCGTAGGCGACAAAGTAAGGGTTCTCCTGGGCTATGGCGAGTGGGGGAGAGAAACCCCAGAGTACGGAAAGAAAGAAAAGGCCAAACAGGACGAGGCGACAGAACGAGGCCAAGGGATCTCCTTGCAAATGATTTGCAAAAACTAATTAAGACTAACTTAGTCCGATATTATTTGCAAATCATTGTCATCTGGAAATTGTACGTCGCTTCCCGAGTCTTCCGCACACGTGCCAGAGATGAGTCCGGGACGATTACCAATTGGCGCAATTGGTACGGATGGACCCTTGCGCGCGGCGTTCTGAGCGGTATAATTGCAAAGTCAATGTTGCAGTTGTGTTCGTAGCTCTGAACTGCCCGTAGGCTCGATCCTCTCGCCCGCGGGAAACTTCCCCTCAACTCAAACGCCCCCCCTTTCTGAAAGACGGGCAGATTTCAATGCCGCATTCGCTGGTTCGCGAGCATTTGCTTACGGCTCTTCTCGAATCGCCGGAGGAGGGAATCCTCAGCGTTTCCCTCGATGGCACCATCGAGACCTGGAGCCGAGGGGCGGAGCGCATTTACGGTTACACGGCTCAAGAGATGACTGGGCAGCCCTTGAGGCGTCTCGTGCCGCTGCATGAGTTGCCGGGGCTGGAGAGCGTGTTCTCCAAAGCGGGAGGGGATGACTTGAAGTGTATCGAAACCACGGAGCGCCTCCACAAGGATGGATCAAGAATCTTCCTGACAATAAAGCGAGTACCTATCCGCGGTGAACAAGGCGAGGTCAGGGGAATTCTCGAGAGCGGGCGGGCGATCAACTCTTACGGAGCCGATCCGTCGGCCCAAGGGCCACTCCGGTTGGTCATCGAGCAGCTGCCGGGACTCCATTGGACAACGGACCAGAATCTGCGCATCACTTCGAATTGGGGCAAGGGTTTGACTTCTTCAAAGATTCGCCCGGATGCGCTTGTCGGCCGCAGCGTTTGCGAATTCCTGGGGTGCGCCGACCGCGACACGACGCCGATTGCAGAACACTATGAGGCATTGCGCGGCGTCTCTTCGCATTTCGAATACAACTGGAACAGCCGCTTTCTGGAAATCCATCTTGAACCGCTGCGCATGGCGTCCGGCGAAATCAAGGGAGTCCTCGGCGTGGGAATGGACATGACCGACCGGAAGAAGAACGAGGAGCAGACCCTCTATCAGGCTCGGCACGACGCGCTAACGGGATTGGCAAATTACAGGGAATTCATGGACACGCTGGAGCGGGAAGTACACCGCGCGGGACGGAGCCATCACTCCTTCACACTTCTGCTGCTGGACCTCGATGGCCTGAAACGGATCAACGATCTCCAGGGCCACCTGGCGGGAAACCGCGCGCTGAAGCGCCTGGCTGCGGTAATGAATGAGCACTGCCGTTCGACGGACCTGGCGGTGCGGTACGGCGGCGATGAGTTTGCAGTCGTACTGATCGACTCAGACAAGGGGATGGCGGAACAGGTCGCGCATCGCATCGAGACCGGATTGCGAACTGACAAAGAGGAGCAACCCCTCAGCGTAAGCATCGGCATAGGCATCTATCCAGATGACGGCAGAACTGCCGCTGAACTTATCGAGGCGGCGGACCGGCGACTGTACAAATACAAGAGAGCAGAGAATAGACGGGCTCTTCCGGCCACGGGACGAATCCTTCACAGTAAGCGAGCCGGGCGTTGACACGAAGGAGCGAGCGCGCCATCCTTTGCGGGAATCTCTCACTGGCACCCCCCTGAGGAGGCCCCGTGGATTCCGCTAAGCTCTTACTCGCGCTGCTCGCTGAAGCCTATGAGAAAAAGACCTGGCATGGACCGAACCTCAAGCAATCCCTCAAGGGAGTAACCGCAAAGCAAGCCGCTTGGCGCCCCGGACCCGGCCGGCACAACATCTGGGAAGTGACGCTCCATGCGGCGTACTGGAAGTATGCCGTGCGGCGAAGGATCGATGGCGGGAAGCGCGGTTCTTTCGCGCTGAAGGGCAGCAATTTTTTTGCTAGGCCCGAAAAAGGCAACTTGAATGAGGCAGCGTGGAGCGCCGATAGGAAGTTGCTCGAGCTAGAACACCGGGCCTTGCACGGGACGGTGGTCAAAGTGTTGCGCACCGGGCGGGCCGCAAAAGTAATGCCGCAACTCTACGGCGTGGCGTTTCACGACATCTACCATGCGGGGCAGATACGTCTTCTTCGGCGACTCATGGAAGAGTGAACTGGGAACCGCACAGTATGGCATGACGCGGTCATTGCCTGAACAGGCGGTCATTGGCTTATCTCGCTTCCGCTTCCTCGATGACCGACTGGTGAGCGGAGACTGTCCCAAAGGGGTCACCGTTGCGTTGACTTGAGGGGTCGCGGAGTCTAAGATTTGGCCCACCAGTGGCTTGGGGTGCGCAGCCGCTGCGTGGTAATTCCCGGCCCGTTCCTGCGCAGTCTCCCGGCGGTGTACCTTGCCAAACCCCGTGGTGTCTCATTACCGTGTTCTCGATCCGCTGGGCAGCGGCGGGATGGGCGTTGTTTATCGAGCCGAAGACACGGAGTTGCGGCGCACCGTCGCCCTCAAATTTCTCTTTGAACGAGCTGGAGCTGATCCCGAAGTCCACGAGCGCCTGCGCCGCGAAGCGCGCACGGCATCATCCCTGAATCATCCGAACATCTGCGCGATTTACGAAGTCGGCGAAGAGTCCGGCGAAGTGTTCATCGTCATGGAATATGTCGAGGGCAAGCCGCTGTCGAAGCTGATTCGCCCGGGGGGTCTCCCTGTTGAAACGATTATTCGCTACGGACAGCAAATCGCTTCCGCTCTTGAACACGCGCACGATCGTGGCGTGATTCACCGCGATTTGAAACCGCTGAATGTGATCGTGACGCCGGGGGGCGACGCAAAGATTCTGGACTTCGGCTTGGCGCGGCGGGGCGATCCGGCGGATTTTGACAAGCAAACGCTGGAGACAGTTTCGACCCAAGCAAGCGCAGGCTTGGCAGGAACGATGCCGTACATGGCTCCCGAGCAGTTTGAGGGAGGAGGTGCTTCACCCCGCACGGACCTATGGTCGCTCGGGGTCGTGCTCTATGAGATGGCCTCAGGGACGCGCCCTTTCCACGGGGAGAATCTGTACCGGCTTTGCACAGCGATCCTGCGAAACGCGCCTCCGGCACTTCCGTCGCATTCGCCTCCCGGGCTCGCCAGGGTGATTAACCGTTGTCTCGAGAAGGAACCGGGCAGGCGTTATCAGCGCGCAGGTGAAGTGCGCGCCGCGCTGGAGGCTTTGACCCCATCAAGCCAAATAGGTGCTGCGGCGCCCCGTATCAAATCCCCACGCGCGCTGCGCGCCGTACCCGCCGCGGCGGCAGTGGTTCTGCTGGCTGTCGCGGGCATCCTTGCGCTTCGCGGAGGGAAGTTCAGGAAGCACGGTGGATCCGCGTCCGTACCCTCACAGGTGCTGCTCGGAGTGCTCCCTCCGGCGAGTAGCGGCACTGCAGCTCAGTCCGCCTTTGAGAGTGGCCTGGCAGAAACGCTGAGCTCGCGCCTCGGCGAGCTGAGCGCACGCCACCAGCTAGCAGTGATTCCGATGAGCGAGATGCGCGAGAAACATGCCACAACGATCGATGCGGCACGGCAGCAATTCGGCGTAAACCTGGTGCTGATTTTGAGTGTCCAGCGCGCGGCAGACCAGGCGCGTGTGAATTACGGCCTCGTGGATGCGCGTTCGCGGCAGCAAATGCACAGCGGCACGATCACGGAGGCTGCCACTGATTCGTTTGCGCTGCAGGATCGCGTTTTTGAAAGCGTGGCCGCAGCTATGGAGCTCCAGCTGGCACCCCAGGAGAAGCAGTCGCTTGCGGCTCACGGCACGGCCCAGCCTGCTGCCTACGATTTTTATTTTCAGGGCCGCGGCTACTTGCAGGACTACGTCAAGCTCGAAAATGTAGAGAATGCCATCAAAGTTTTTCACCACGCACTTGAGAAGGACCCGGCCTTTGCCGCTGCCAACGCCGGACTTGGCGAAGCCTACTGGCGCAAGTACCAGTTGACGCACGACAAGCAGTGGGCGGATGCAGCCATCGAGAATTGCCAGAAGGCAGCTGAGAGTGACGCCGCGCTTGCGGCGGCTCACCTCTGCCTCGGCCGAGTGTTTGTCGGCACAGGCAGCTACGAAAAGGCACTCGAGCAATACCGCCGGGCGGTCGAGTTGGAACCGACGAGCGACTCCGCGCACGGAGGTCTCGCCTATGCGTACGAGCAGCTGAGCCGGCTGGATGACTCCGAAAAAACGTTCAAGCAGGCGATTGCGCTGCGCCCGAACTACTGGGCGACGTACAACTGGCTCGGTCTCTTTTACCAGCATCATGCGCGGTACGAAGATGCCGCAGCGATGTACTCGCAAGTAGTTTCACTCGCCCCGGATAGTTTTACCGGTTACTACAACCTTGGCGGCGTCCGCATTTTGCAGGGCCGATACGCCGAAGCCATCCCGCTTCTCGAACAATCGCTGAGCATCCGGGCGACAGCCGACGCCCGTTCGAACCTTGCCACTGCCTATTTTCAAATGCGGCACTATCCCGAGGCGGCAAAGCACTTCGAAGAAGCTGTGAAGCTGGACGAAAAGAATTATCAGCTGTGGGGAAATCTGGGAGACGCGTACTACTGGGCCCCGGGGAGACGCGCCGAAGCCGCGAGGGCCTATGGCAGGGCTATCGCGCTGGGAGAAGAAAAACTGCGCGTCAATCCGCGCGATGCCGAGGCGCTGAGCAGTCTCGCCCTGTATCACGCCATGGAGGGAGAACGAAAGCCCGCGCTTGACAATCTGGGCGCCGCTCTGCGCCTCAAGCCAAAGAGCCCGGAACTGCTCTTCAACGCCGGAATTGTCTATCAACAGCTCGGCGACACGCAGCGCGCTCTGGAAGCACTCGATAAAGCCGTCGCGGGGGGCATTTCGCCCGCGACGCTGGGTGACACACCTAATTTTGATGGTTTGCGGGGCAATCCAAGGTTCCTGAGGCTGATCCAACGCTAATTTAGCAGAGTGAAGGAGGTTGTTATGCAGTCCTTGCCAGTGGGGGCCGGTTATGGGAAGCGATTCGCACTGATTCTGCTCCTCGCGCTGGGAGCGAGCGGGTGCAAGCAGGCGAAGAAGGTCAAATCATTTACCTGCGAAGACCAAATAGTGAACGTAAACCTAAACAACGGTGCGCAGCCGCAGGCAGTGTACGTCTGCGAGGACAACACAGTCACCTGGAATGCGAACGGGCACCAATTTCTGGTCGAGTTCAAGAAGGATTCTCCGTTCAAGGACAATGAAAAGAAATTTGACAACCAGCACGCCCACTCGGCTGGAGGGAAACGTTTGCCCGAGCTCACCGTATATGAATACCGAATCACAGTAGATGGTACTCGCGTATTTGATCCGCAGGTGATTGGCGGCGGCACCCCATAATTAGTTCAGACCGGAGCGCAGTCTATCTCAAGCCCGGTAGGGAACCGGAGCTTGCCCGAAGAGATGCCACGACCGAAGAAATGTTGCCTGCATCCTGAAACATCCGGATGGCAGCAATCCCGGAGGCGCCTGCCCTAAGGCAGGTAATTGCGTTTTCGACGGTAACTCCTCCGATGGCGAGCACGGGGACGGAAACCGCGCGGCAGACTGCGGCGAGCCGCTCAAGCCCCTGTGGCGCGCCGAATGCCGCCTTCGACGGCGTGGCGAAGACGGGTCCAAAAAATAGATAATTCGCGCCGCCGCTGGCGGCCGCTCTAGCTGCCTCCAGAGAGTGACAGGAAACACCAATCAGGAAATCCTGGCTTTGGGCTTGGGCGTTCGCAAGCCTCTTTGCCTCCAGCAGCGGAAGACTGTTCTCGCCCAGATGCACACCGCCAGCGAGCTCCGAGAGCGCGACGTCCTGGCGATCGTTTACCAGGATGCGTGTTGGAACTCCCTCGCTGGCCCGCGATTTTGCGGCCCGTTGCAAAGCTTCACGCGTGAGCAAGCCGCATTCTCTTCCAGAAAGATCTTTCTCCCGAATCTGAATCCAATCGACGCCAGCAGCTGCGGCGGCTCCGATCTTCAGCAAGAGAGTTTCCCGTGCCTCCCGAGCGTCGATTCCGGAGAGGCTGTGCCGGTTCGTCACGTAGCAGAGGAGCAGGCCGGAAGATGAGTTATTGAGGCGGGACACGATCAGGCCCCGGGCGCGAACCGATCCAGCCGATTGCCAGGAGGATATCCAAAACTCCGACGCCGCTCACCGCGCCGCGGAAAGACGGATGAAGCACAATGCGCATAAGCGAAGGATAGTGGCTAAGAAAATAGTTTTGCTCCCAATAGCCGGACCACGGCAGATAGAGGAGCATTGCGCCCATCTCGAACGCAAGAACGACCAGTAGTGCGCGATAAATCCGGTTCATGGATGAGCGGAATCCCGTCCTGTCAGGAATGGTCCAGGATCAACGGATGGGCTTCTGAAGGGCAGCGATGCGTTCGGCCACGTCACGATAGTCGATGTTCATCGCGTAGACCTGGGAGAAACTCTTCAGCGCCGCTTCAGGCTCCCCCGCCGATTCCTGAGCTACGCCCAAATCATACCGCAAGGCGAGCGTGCTTTCCGGATCATTGCCGGGGGTCTGCAAAGCACGCTCATACCAGATCGCCGCGATGGCCGGCTGGCCCTTTTCCATGAAGGCCAGGCCCAGAAGCGTGCAGCACTGCATGGTGTAGCGGAAGACGCGCCCGCGATCGCTGGCTTTGGCAACTTTCTGGAATTCGCTGATGGCTTCCTCGAGGAGCCCCATTTCACGGAACGCAATGCCCAGGTTGTAGTGTGTTTCGAGGTCTTCGTCCTCCGCGCCCATCTCACCCAGCTCGGCGCGAAACTCGTCGAACACTTCCTTAAGCGGACCGGACTCGCCAGACTGCGCGGGCACCGCCTGCGGCTTCGCGACGGACGCCGACTGAGCATTGGGCATCGTTCCCGAAAATCCTGGTGCGAGTCCGCCAATGCCGAGCTGATCGATTTCGCTGGCAAGATCGGCCAGGAATTGATCGGAAGCAAAACCGCTGCCCGCGGGGGGCGCCGGCGTGGCGTTTTGCGCGACGGGCTCCGGCTTGGGAGGGGCCATCGGGGTTTCAGGTGGCCGCTGGTCGTACGCCGGGACGAGGGGTTCAGCTTCCAGTACGAGCTCATATTCCTGCTCGAGTTCGAATTCAGGCTCGCTTGTCTGGGGAGGTTTCTGCGGAGCCTTCGCCGCTGGTACTTGTTTAGGCTTAGCCGCTGCGGGCATCTCCCTCGCGTTTTCGGAGATGGGTTCCGGTTCGAGCGGAATTGCGGGAGCGTTGCCAGCGACCTCGAACGCGGCGGACGCCAGTACATCGTCCGGCGGAACAATCGGGGCTTCCTCGCCAATCTGGAACTCTTCCACGTCCCCAGGTTCCGTGTGACGCATGGGTCCGGCCGCGGGCTTAGCTGGCGCTGGGGCAGGAGCTTCAACGGTCGCCTCGCTGGGACGCGTCTCTTCGAGAAGGGTAGCCCATTCGTCGGACAAATCGACTTCCTGCACGTCCGGCTGCACGGGAACGGCGTTCACTTCGACTGGCGCGGGACGCGCTTCCTCCAAGGGGGCGGGCACCCGAGCGGACGCTGGTTCTTCCGGAGCGGGTTCCGCGGCGATTTCGGGTATCGAAACAGCCCCCAGCTCTGGTTCGGCAGCATCTGCCGACGCGGGTCGTGCCGCAGGAACAGCACTCGCCAATTCCTCGTCCGTCAAACCAGCGGCACGCTGGAAGCGGCGGCGCAATTCCCCGAACCGCTCGGAGCTGCGCTTGTCGCCCGCTTGGCTGTGGATCTGTTCCAGCAGCGCGGCGAGTTCGGCGGTGCGGCGGTCGTCGCCTGCGCCAAGTACAAAGTCGAGGAGCTTTTCGAGTGTCGGCGTGTGGCGCGGTGCGCGGCGCAGGATGGCCTCAAGCAACCCAATGGCTTTCTGCGTGAGGCCGTAGCTGGCGAAGAGGTCCACGTCGGTGAGCGACTGCGCGATGAATTTTTGCGTCTCTTCGTCGAGCGCGGGCTCGCCGGACTTGACTGCAGGTTTGGCTAGTATTTTGGGAGCGGATTCCTCGTCCTCGACAGGCAACTTGGGAGCGGGAGGTTTCGGAATATCTGCCAGCAAATTTTCCTCGGGAAGCTCCTCCGCTTCTCCGGTCGCCACGAGTCCCATCTTGCGGAGCACGCCATTGAGTTTGCGCTTTGCCGAATCGCTCTCAGGTTCGCGGTCGAGGAGCTGTTCGAAGGTTTTCTTTGCTCGCTCCCACTGGTGATCGGCAGCCAGGGCATCTCCCAGTTGCGCCAGCGCGTCGGGCAAGCGGAAAGAATCGCTGGTGCGGCCGTACAATTCCACGAGCCATTCCAGCGGTTCGATACTGCCAGGCATGCTTGCCGCAAGCTCGTTGAGTAATTTCCCGACAACCTCGTGCTCCCCGGCGTCGATCATGGGCAGCCGCGACTTTTCCAGGATTTCCATGGCTTTTTCGCCATTCCCGGATTGCAGCAGCAATTCGACAACCTTTTGCATCGGCCCAAAATTTTTCTCGTCTGCTTCAAATACGCGATGGGCGAGCGCCGAGGCCTGGTCCCAGTCGGAATTCTTTAGATAAAGATCGAGGAGGAGTTCGGTCTGCTCGCCGCCCTTCTCGAGATCGGCCGCCTGTTCCAGGAGCTGTGCAGCCTTGTTGAGATTGCCCTGTGAAGAATATGAACGCGCTTTGATGATGACTGCGGCCAGATTGTTGGGCTCGAGTTTCAGTGCCTTGTCCGCGAGCTTTTCACTTTCTCCATGGTCACCGCGGGCCAGCGCCCGCTGCGAAGCGGAAACATAAGCCTCGATGGCCTCCCGCGTCTGTCCCATGGCCTGGTACAAATCGGCCAAACGGACTTGGATGCGGAGATTGTCGGGTTCGGCCTGCAGAAGTTTTTTCAAGAGACCGACGGCTTCCGGCTGGCGATTGTTCTTCAGGTGGATCTCCGCCAGTTGTAGGAAAAGAGGCCGGGCCTCGCTCATCACCCCCTGTTGAACGTAGAGGTCGGCAAGCTTCTCGAGCGGGCGGATTTCTTCAGGGGCGAGCTTGGCGATGCGCTTGTAAACCGCGATTGCTTTCGTCAGAAATCCATCGCCGACAAAAATCTGCGCGAGGCGTTCGAAGTAGTCGATGGCCTGGAACGTCTCGCCCTGGCGGATATACAGCTCGCCGATGGTCATCAACGTGACCTGATCGCGAGGCTCGTACTTCAGAATATTCTGGTATTCGGCGATGGCTTGGGCGACTTTGCCCTGGTTTAGCAACTTTTGTGCGGCTTCAACGTTCTTGCTCTTGTTATAGGCCATGCGCGAACAGGGACAAATCTCCCCCTGGAGTCTGCCCCACAGGCTCTCCTCAAATTGCTGCGGTAGCGGAACGGCTCAGAACGCTACTTGGTTACGCTATCAGGCGGGAAAAAGACAAGTCAATGTACGCAGAACCTCTTGTGAGCAGGCAGTTATCCCCTTTCCCTCCGGGAAATTCGTCAGCGAAAACAAAGCGAATGAACAGTGGAACTCTTTTTCCTTCGTTCTCCTCTGATTCCGGCCCAGCGGCGGGCTGATCGTGGAACGGAAAGTGATACCATCCCGCAATAGTCCTTGTCGCGAAAAGGGAGAGAACACCCCATGTATTCGTTCGCATCGCGTCGTAATTTTCTTGCGGCCCTTGGCGGAGCAGCTGCATCCTCGCTCCTTTGCCGTTCTGGCTCTGGTGCCTCGCCTCTACCAGTGATGAGCGGCCGCTTCAAGCTTTCGATCATCACCGATGAGATCACGCAGGATCTCGGCCACGCCATGGAAATTGCTTCCAAAGAGTTCGGCCTGGCTTACATCGAGCTGCGAACCCTGTGGAACAAGAACATCATTAACCTCGACGAAAAGGAAACCGCCGAAGTACGGCGGCTACTGGGAAAATTCAATCTTCAGGTCACCGACATTGCCAGCCCGCTCTTCAAAACGGACTGGCCCGGAGCGCCCACTTCGAAATACAGCCCGAAGACACCTCAATTCGGCGCGGACTATACTTTCGCGCAACAAGGAGAGGTGCTGGAACGCTCCATCGCGATCGCCAAGGCCCTGGGCACGGATCGCGTCCGCTGCTTCGATTTCTGGAGATTGGACGATCCCAAGCCCTTCCGAGTCTCGATGGACAGCAAACTCCGTGACACCTCTGCTCAAGTTGCGTCGAAGAACATCACTCTGCTTCTCGAAAATGAATTCGCCTGCAACACCGCGACCGGCGCTGAAGCCGGGCGTACTCTTCAGGCCGTTCAGTTGCCGAACTTCAAATTAAACTGGGATCCTGGGAATGCGGCCTATCGCGGCGAGATCGCCTTTCCGGACGGGTTCGCAAAAATTCCCAAGGAACGCATCGGGCACATGCATTGCAAAGATGTGGTGCGCAAAGCGGACGGCACGTACGAATGGGCGGCAATGGGCAGGGGCGTCATCGATTACGTCGGCCAGTTCCGCGCTCTGGTGCAGGCCGGATACTCCGGAACCATGAGCCTTGAAACGCACTGGAAGGGCGCGGGCTCCGCGGAAGAATCTTCGCGCCAAAGCATGGCGGGAATGAAGGATCAACTGAGTAAGGCAGGCGCGCTTTGATCGCGCTTCGCCGGCGGAGGCCAGCATGACGACGGCAAAAAATTCGCGGCGTACGTTTCTGAAGGCAGCGGGAGCAGGCTTGGCGGGCGCCGCTCTTGGCAGCCGCGCCTCCAGTTATGCGAGCATCATCGGCGCGAACGACCGCGTACGAGTGGGCGTTGTCGGGTTCTCCGACCGGTTGCGTTATGCCCTGGTCCCGGCTTTTCAGCTGCAGGCCAAGGAATTGAATTTCGAACTGGCCGCTCTCTCGGATATTTGGAGGCAGCGCCGCGAGGAAGGCATCACGCACTTGCAGTACGTCACGGGCAGGACCATCGCCGCAGCGCGAAACAACGAAGAACTCTACGACCGCAAAGATGTTGACGCCGTGATTGTCGCAACCGCGGACTTCCAACACGCCCAGCATGGCGTGCAAGCCGTGACGGCTGGCCGCGACGCCTACATCGAAAAACCCCTCGCCAATACCATGGCCGATGCTCGCGCCATTCGGGAAGCGGTTCGGAATACCGGCAAGATCGTGCAAATCGGGACGCAGCGCCGCAGCGCAGCGAACTACCAGCGCGCCTACGAATTCATGCGCTCGGGACAATTCGGAGACATCGTCAGCGTGGAAATGACCTGGAACGTGAACCAGCCCGGCCGCTGGCGGCGTCCCAACCTGGTTGCCTCTCTCCGCGAGGAAGACGTTGATTGGAAACGATTCCTGGTCAATCGTCCTTCCGTGCCATTTGACCCGCGCAAGTACGTCGAATTCCGTCTCTTTTGGCCGTACTCCTCCGGCATTCCCGATCAATGGATGGTCCACCAAATCGACACGGTGCATTGGTTCACCGGCTTGCCGCGCCCCCGCAGCGTCGTTGCGAATGGAGGAATCTATCTATGGCACGATGGCCGGAAAAACTGGGACACCATGACGGCCATTTTTGACTACGGCCCGCTGGATGATCCCTCGAAAGGCTTCCAGGTTGTGTACTCCTCTCGGCAGACTAACGCGGCGGGCGACGTGAAGGAAATTTACTACTCCAATGGGGGATCTCTGGACCTCGACAAAAACAGGATTTCTTCCGAGGGCGGACTCGAAGACAAGTACGCCAAAGAAATTGGAATGAAACCGAACCTGCTCTCAGAGCGCTCGCTAGCCGAGGCACCTGGCGCCATCGACAAGAGCGCCAGCGCAGGAGTGGATGAAGCGACCTCCGCGAACATGCGCAATTGGATGGAGTGCGTACGCGGCCGCAAGACACCGAATGCCAACATCGAAGCCGGCTACAGCCACTCCATCGCGCTGTGCATGACCATCGCGGCAATCCAGTCCGGCCAGCGAGTCGGCTTCGACGATGCCAAACAGGAAGTGATCGTGGGACCGCAAAAAGACCCAAAGAAATAGTCAACCTTGTTCTTCACAGCCTAGCAGCGAAGACCAACAATTAAATCTCGAGAGGGAGTGGCGCTTGCGTCGCACCAGCGGCCCAGCAGGCAGAATCGCGTACGGGGGCGAAGGAATGCCGATGAAGCGGCGACGGACCATGTTGGCGTAAGGCTTCGAGATGGTCCGGCGTGCCGTAGCCCTTGTGACGCGCCAAACCGTATTGCGGATATACCGCGTCCCACTCTTCCATGCGTGTGTCACGATGCGTTTTCGCCAGGATCGAGGCTGCCGCGATGGAGATGCTGCGTGCATCGCCCTTAATCAATGATTTCTGCTCGATCAAAACGTCGAGCTGCATCGCGTCAATGAGCAAGTAATCGGGTGGAATTGGCAGTTGCTGCAGCGCGGCGGTCATCGCCTGGCGCGATGCTTGGTAAATGTTCCAGGCATCGATGCGCTGCGCGTCCACTTCGGCGACAGCCCACGCAAGGGCGTGTTCGCGGATGCGCGGCGCCAACTCCGCTCGCCGTTCGGCATTGAGCTTTTTCGAATCGTCCAGGCCGACAATGCGCCGCTTGGGATTGAGAATCACCGCGGCGGCAACCACCGGACCAAACAGCGCGCCGCGTCCGGCCTCGTCAATGCCGGCGATGCGCATCCAGCCCAGTTTGCGCGCCGCTCGCTCGAAACGGGAGGAGCAGAGTCGGCTCATTGGTTAGTGTGACCCCGATGCAGTATCGGGGCAACTTGTGCAGATTCTAGCATGACAATGCGCCGCATTCTCCCGGCGGTTTTCTTGACTGTGCCGCTGCCCGCGTGCAAGGATACCGCGTAATTTGCATAAGACTTCCGGCAAAACTAGCGATCCGACATCTGCTTAAGGGGGGCGTGCCTGATAATTGAGCCAGCTCACCGCAAGATTCGGGCTATGCCACTGGGTCGAATTCATAGACCAATACTTGAAGTGAGAACGATTCCGCAGGGCCTGGCGAAGCTTAAGACACACTGCCGGTGCTAAACGTCTATCTGAAATTCAAGGGGAGAACTCGATGCGTCTGCGACCGCAATCGATTTTGGTTCGCGCTGGTTTCTGCGTTTTTTGTGCGTTAGGGCTGCTCAACTTGGCGCCATTCAGCGGGGCTCAGGGTCTGAGCGGCAGCGACCTTTCACGCTTGCGCTCCGTTGGCAGCGTCGAGCTGTCGCCCGACGGGCGGCGCATCGCATACACAGTGACTATGCGCGATCGGCCCGGCCGACCCTACGGTCAGCTCTGGATCATGGACGTGGCCACGCAGAAATCCGTCCGCGTGGGCGGCGAAAAAGATTCCGGCGGTGGTCCACTGTGGTCGCCGGATGGCAAATGGTTCGCGTTTCAGGGGCATCAGGGTGAAAAGGGCGGATTGTTCATAGCGCGACCGGACGGCTCTGATGTCACCTTTCTCGCGTCGTTGAACGGCACCAACAGCCCGCTCCCGGGCACAGGCAACGATGTGACCTGGTCTCCCGACGGCAAGCAGCTCGCGTTCGTCTCCTCGACTCCCGGCCCGGAAGCGGTGGAAGCCACCAGCGACCCGATGGTGATCACCCGATATCTCTATAAACCCGACGCTGGCGAAGGAATGACCAGGTTCAACGACAATCAGCGGCTGCATATTTTTGCGGTGGACCTGTCCACAAAACAGGTGCGCCAGCTGACGCAAGGCAATTTCGACGAGCATTCGATTGACTGGTCGCCGGACGGCAAGGAGATTCTCTTTGCCTCCAATCGCGAGCCCAATCAGGATGAGTTTTTCAACTACGACATTTTCGCTCTGAAAGTTGCAGACAACAGCATTCGCCGCCTGACCGCGACGGAATACAACGAGTACGAACCGCTGTGGTCGCCGGACGGCAAGCGCATCGTTTTTCGCGGCACGCGCCGTGGCCTGACCGACCGCGAGACGACCATGGAAGACACCCACGTCTGGGTGATGAACGCCGACGGCAGCGATCGCCGCGAAATCGGCGCAGTCTTGGACAACCGCCAGGGTTCGCCACAATGGGCGCCGGACGGCAGCGCCGTCTACTTCACCCTCCAGGAGCGCGGAAGCAACCACTTGGTTCGGTTGCCAATCTCGGGCGGCAAGCCGGAATTGGTGGTGAAGGACACCGGAGGCGTGGGCGGCTGGTCCGTGGGAAAGGACGGGGCACTGGCGTACGGTTTCGCGTCACCACAAGACGCGGCGGAGCTCTATCTCAAAGCGGGCAATGGAGCCCCGCGCAAACTCACGGACTTGAATGCGCAACTTTTCGCGGGAAAACAAATCGCCGAAGTCGAATCAATCACTTTCGTCAGCAACGATAACAAGTTTGAAGTCGAGGCATTTCTCACCAAGCCGCTGGGAATGACGGCCACGTCGAAGCATCCTCTCATCGTCAACATTCACGGCGGGCCGCACGCGCAAAATGGTCCCGCATTCAATTTCAAGAATCAGGTCTACGCGGCGCGCGGCTGGGCCACGCTGCAGGTGAACTATCGCGGCTCCACGGGCTACGGACAGAAGTTCGCCGACGCCGTCTTCGGCGACCAGGACGGAAACGAAGGACAGGATGTTCTCTACGCAGTGAGTGCGGCGGTGCGCCGTTACTTATGGATTGATCGCGAGCGCCTGGGTATCGAGGGCGTCAGTTACGGCGGTCAGCTAACCGACTGGCTCATCACGCAAACGAATGAATTCAAGGCCGCGGTGCCCATCGCCGGGATCGCCAACCTGGTCAGCTACAATTACATGACCTATTACAACCAGTATGAAGAAATGGAATTCGGCCAATTCCTGCACCAGGGAAACCTGATGGATATTGCATGGGAACGCTCGGCTCTGAAGCATGTCGCAGCCGCGCATACGCCTACGATGTTGATGCACGGCGAAAATGACAACGATGTGCCCATCGCCGAAGCCGAGCAGTTCTTCATCGCATTGAAAGACGTGGGCACGGAGGCCATTTTCGTGCGCTATCCGCGCGAAGGCCACGGCCTCGCCGAAACGAAGCATGTGATCGATTCCATCGACCGCTGCATCGCCTGGTACGAGAAGCATTTCCCCAAGCCCGGCGCCGAAGGCGTCACGAACGTCCAACCCTAGCGAAGATTTTGTGCGGACGGTTGCCCGTCATGCGGAAGGCAGAGCAAGAATCCTCTAGATTGTCTTGGTTGCCGGGTAGGGGCGCCGGCCGCGGCGGGCTGCGCCCCTAGCCAGACCAACGATCTACCCGGGTCTTTCTTCGCTGCGCGCGGAATCCCCCGGCAAGTGGCGGAGCTAAATAAAAAGAGGCCCCGGTTTGCCGAGGCCTCTTTCGCTAATTCCAATCGAATCGTGAGGTTGTTCTTAAGCCTTCGCTTCGGTTCCCGCGGCCGCCACAGCAGCCACTTCCTCGCGTCCCGCGCGCTTGATGCGGGCGGCTTTGCCCTTCAAATCGCGCAGGTAATACAGCCGTGCACGGCGAACTTTACCCTTGCCGACGACTTCAATCGTGCTGATCGTGGGCGAGTGCAGCGGGAAAATGCGCTCGATGCCGACGCCAAAACTGACCCGGCGCACGGTAAAGGTGGCGCCGGAGGCCCGGCCCTTCTTGGAGATCACCACACCCTCGAACGCCTGGAGGCGCTCCTTCACCTTCTCGCCTTCGCCTTCCTGCAGGCGGACGTTGACACGCACGGTGTCGCCTGGGCGGAACTCGGGGAGGTCTTTGCGCAATTGCGCTTCGTGTAATTTGCGAATTACCGGATTCATGTTCCTGTTTCCTTGCAGACCCACTCAGGCGGGGCCAGCTCTTCAGAGACAAACCCTAATTATAGGTAAAACGCAGCAAAATGCATAGCGGATTTACGGAAAAGGAGACAAGTCGCTGCAAACGATATGGTCAGCGTCCGCGCTTCTTGCGATCAGTATTCCAGAGGAAATGGAGGCGTCCCCAGGGAAAAATGGCGAAGACAATGAAGAACGCGCCAAGGAACATGACGAACTGGGCTGAAATATCGAGTCCGCGCCAGTTCGTGTAAATCAGGTGCCCTCGAAGGATTTAGCCATAACCGTACAAGATCGTAGGAACACCAACTCCGGCAAAGAGCGCCCGCTCGCCAATCGTGAAATCGTTTCGCTCTTGCTTCTTCACCACTCCATGTTTGCGAGAAAAGTCTTGAGCGTCAAGCTAAGGCTGAAGAAGCTCGGGTTGGTCGAACTACGGTTTCCGCAAAGCGCTCCATTTCCTCGAGTTGCGGGCTGAATTGCAGTAGCACTAGGTCGACTCCAGCGGCTTCGAATTGGGCCAGGCGCTCGGCCACTTGTTCCGGCGTGCCGACGAGCCCGGACCGCAGGCCACGATTCGAAACCGAATAATCTTCCAGGGAAACGCGCTGCTCCAGTTGCGTTCCGGCAAGCCATTGTTGGTAATTCGCGTAGCCCGCGGCGGATTGTTGAACATCCGTGATGCGCCGCAGCTCGTCTTGCGCTTCGCGTTCCGTTTCGCGGACAATCGCATATCCGGCAACGCCGAACTTGAGCGGCGGCAAATTGTGTCGTGCGCGGCGTTCACGAAGATCCGCGATTTTCTCGCTCACGCGCTCCGGCGGATCGCCGTGCATCAGATAGGCGTCGCACTTATCGGCGATCAGCTCTTTCGCCGCGAGAGACTCGCCGCCTGCATACAGCGTTGGCCGCGGCTTTGCCACCGGCTTCGGTTCAAGGACATTGTCTTCAACACGGTAGTACTTCCCCGAAAAAGAAAAATGGTCCTGCTTCCACACCCCATCCAACACGTCGAGCCACTCGCTGGTGCGCGCGTAGCGGTCGTCATGCTGTTCGAACGCCACGCCATACTTGCGCGCTTCGTCCCCCCACCACGAGGAGACCACGTTCAGCGTGAGCCGGCCATTACTGATCTGATCGATGTTGGCCGCCTGCTTCGCCAGCAGCGCCGGCAGATGAAACGTCGGGCGCACCGCCACCATCAGCTCAATTCGTTCCGTCACCGCGGCCAGCGCCGCCGCCGTGGACCAGGCATCCAGCGAAGGCGCTTCGACTCCCTTGATGTCGTTGAGGTTGAGCTCGGCGATCAGCGTCAGGTCGAAGCCAATCTGCTCGCTGCGCTGTGCAAGCCGCTTCACGTACGCCCAGCTTGCTTCCATGTTTTCGTTTTCTACGTTGCGGAGCCACCCGCCGAAAACGGGAAGCCAGTAGCCGTATCTCATCGCGGGGCTCCGCTCGCGGCGACGCGCTCGCCGCGATTCGCCTCGTGATGCTGCGCCTCCGCGATGAGGAAGTCCGCGAGCCGCGCGTACGGATTGAAGCCAATGACGCGCACCGGATCGGCAACGAAATTGGAAAGCGCGTTCACGTCGTAATAAAGCTGCCGTCCCGTGCGGTCGTCGACCACGTACTCGATGCCACCAACCTCGACCCCGGCAAGCTCCACGATTCGCTCCACATCTTCGATCACCTGTCGCGGCGGCTCGTAGCCTTCCACTTTCATCCCGCTCTTCGGCGCGTCCACCGGACACGCAATGCGCGTCAGCTCTTCCCCTCGGGTGTTCTGGCAAATGTCCGCGGGACACAAGTTGTAACTCTCGCCGGTGAAGTGAATCTGGATCGCATAGAGAAATTTCCCGCCAAGAACCTCGACGCGCGTGATAATTCCGTCTCGCGCCGTAAACGCTTCCTGCACCAGCGCCGTGGAATCGATGCCGAAGTAGAGGCGATTGGCTTCCACCGCGCTGCGTAGCTCGTCCCGCGAATTGAAGCGCTCAATCCCTGCGCCGCTGCCGCCGATGTTCGGCTTGATGACCACCGGATACCCAATGGCTTCCGCCGCCTCAAGCGCCTGCGACGGATGATTGATGACTCGCGCTTTTGGATATGGCAATCCCAGTTTTTCCAGGTTCGTCAGCTGTAACGCTTTCGAAATCTCGTGATTGAAGCAACGGTAGCCGTTGACCACCCGCACGCCCTTCCCTTCGAGGTGCGAAAGATAGTTGAGCGTATAGAAGATGCCGTGGCCCAGGCCGCGCTGCCAGGCCGAGGGACTCATGCGATTGAAGAGCAGCGAATATTCTCGCTCCGGCGATGCAACATCGTAATTGTGGTGCCGCGCATCAATCTTCCGCCATAGCACACCGCGTTCATCCAGTTGCTGAAACAGCGGCCGGAACCAGTCCGGATGCTCGTAGTAAATGGCAATGGGCTCTTCGAGCCTAAAGCCGTTCGTTTTCTCGCTCATGGATCCTCTCGTATCCCTTTCGAATCGCCCTCGCCGCAAACAAAACCGGATTGCTCTCAAGCGCGCGCAGCCTCTGCTGCCACATTGCTACAGCGTCGTTTTCCGTCAGTTTTCGGATACTCACCCACTGATTTTTCCTTACTCAACAGCAGACCGCACCGAGGGTACTCTTATTCCCTCAATTCCAAGACACTAGTTGCCACCGGCTTCTTTTCCGCGAAGCGCTAAATCAAATCAGGTCGATTGCGCCTGGTTTTTTCTACCGCCGCGGCGCGCCTCCATTTCGCCACCTCCGCGTGATTGCCGCCAATCAGCACTTCCGGAACGCCCCAGCCGCGGTACTCCGCGGGCCGGGTGTAGTGCGGAAAATCCAAGAGAGCGTGAGTGTTGACTTGTGACTGGTGACTCGCGCTGCCCATCGGATGAAGCGTCTCGAATTCCGGGTGCGCGGCCCCGCTAAATGATTCGTTCTGCGAGGAAGCTTCGTTTCCCAGGGCGCCCGGCAGGAGTCGCGTGACCGCATCCACGATCATCGTGGCCGGGAGCTCACCTCCACTCAGCACGAAATCACCGACGGAAATTTCGTCCGTCGCCAAATGTTCCGCCACGCGTTCGTCAACGCCTTCGTATCTCCCGCAAATAAAAATCATTCGCTCCAACTGCGCGTAACGCCGGGCCGTTTCCTGACGGAACAATTTCCCCGCCGCGGACATCAGCACAATTGCCGTCTTCGGATCCGCCGCGCCGACGCCATGTCCAAGCAGAGACTCCACCGCCTCAAACAACGGCTCCGGCTTCAACACCATGCCCTCGCCACCGCCGAACGGCCGGTCATCCACGCTGCGGTGACGATCCTTCGTGAAGACCCGCAGATCCTGCACGTGAACTTCGACTAGTCTGCTTTCTCTCGCGCGACGCACGATGCCGTGGTCCAGCGGCCCGGCAAAAAACTCCGGGAATATGGTGATGAGATCGAAGCGCATTTGCTTTCAGTCTAACGAATACCATTCTCGGTTGTCATGCGAGCCATTTGAAGCGCGGCAGCCATCGCGGCACCCGCCGGCAATACTCCTCATACTCCGCGCCGAATTTCTGCTTCAGCGCCGGTTCCTCGAAAAACAGCACGAACAAATTCACCCCCACAAGGAACGCCACCGCCAAATCCAACAACGCCATGGAGTGAAAAACTGCCGCCTCTCCGAGCATCACAAACGCAACACTCCAATACATCGGATTCCGCACAATGCGGTAGGGCCCCTCAACCACCAGTTTCTTAGGTGGGTCCATTGGCAGCGGCGTGCCCTGGCCGCGCAGCGCGAATCCCCAGAAGGCACACGCGAGGTAAAGTGCGATTCCTCCGGCAATGAGCAGCCACCCTGCTGCGCCCGCTCCGCTCATAGCCGGCCGCGCCCCGCGGGGCAGCAGCCAGTACGGCATCATCAGGGTCCAAAAACCCGGGATGAAAACAGTGAAGATCAGCGTTCGAATGACGGGAGACATCACCAGCAGCGTACACCAACCTCGCTATTCGCGATTGAGGTCGCGAAGCCCTTCCGGCAGGATGACTTCAATCCGCCGCCCGGCCGGATCGATTTTCGTACAAATGTCCATCGCGAGAGGAATCAGAACTTCACCCCCAGCTGTTTCCACTTCCAGGAGCGGCGTCCCGGAAATCTCTTCCCCGGGAAATTGCACATCGCGAACCGTCCCGAGAAGAGACGGCGCTTCGGCAAGCGAGCACGGCGAAGAGGACACGACCGGAGGCGAGGTGGGATTTTCGAACACGGAACAGCCGATAAGGTCCGATACGAAATACTGTCCCGCCGGCAGAGTCACGCGCTGTTCGAACGGAAGCAGCACCTCCAGCCCGCGGAATTTTTCCGCTTCCGAGATGGAATCGACGCCTTCAAAATGAAAAACCGCCTGCCCGCGATGATTCTGGCTCAGCCAGCAGGATTTCAGCGGCATCCGGCGCGGCTCATTCTTGCCATCGGTAAGCCCGACAAAGACCTCCCGCAATCGCGTCAGGCGTTCCGGAAAATCAGTAAGGGTTTCAGCGGCGACTTCGCCCTTATTGCCGCGCGCCCGAAGGATGCGCGCAACCAGGACCCAGCGTGGAGTTTCAGGGCTCAATGGGAACTAGGACCGCTGAACGGTCAATCGAAAGCATGACCGCTAAGCGGTCAATCGAAAGCATGACCGCTAAGCGGTCAATCTTCAAGGATTTCCAGCGTAAACCGCTTGTGCACCTTCATCCCAGACGCGCCCAGCAGCGTTCGAATCGCTTTGGCCGTCCGCCCCTGCCGCCCGATCACTTTTCCAAGATCCTCGGGATGCACCCGCAGCTCGAGCACGGTGACTTGCGACCCCTCGACGGACTTCACCTGCACGTCCTCGGGATGGTCCACAAGAGCCTTGGCAATGGCTTCGACCAGCTCCTTCATTGGGCACCTGGGAATGGCGTTCCCGGCGAATCTGGAGACACACAAATTTCAGGAAGGCGCTGCGACTATGCGATCTTCTGCAAACGGAGAAAGCTGCGCACCGTATCGCTGGGCTGTGCGCCCAGGCCGATCCAATACTTGATGCGCTCTGCGTCGAGCTTGATCTCCGCCGGCTTCTTCAGTGGATCGTACGTGCCCACCGCTTCTTTCACGCGGCCGTCCCGCGGCCGGGTCCTCTCGATGACCACTACGCGGTAATAGGGCTTCTTTTTCTTGCCAATCCTTGACAACCGAATCGTTAACACTAAGTCAGTCCTCCTGAACCTTCCCATTCTAGCCTGCCGGGGTGCCATGCGGCAATCGAAGTCTCAGCACCTGGGTGGGTCCTCGTTATAACCTCCCTCTCACCCGTGAACGGGTGCCACCGGGAGCGTCAGGCCATTTTCCGGGCGCGCCCCCTGAGCGGCGTCCGGTCTATATATTGGAAAACCCTGTTGCTGGCAGCTATTTCAATCCAGGCCTTCGTTCCCGTGATTAGAATGGGAAGCGCACCGATAGAATACCGTTGTGATTGTTCGTGTGGAAGTGAGTCGTGGCGATTTGGACTCCCCCACCGACGGTAAGGGCCAATCTCTTCCAAAGATGGATTCTTCCGATGACGAGTCCCGGGGTCATGAAAACTTGAGTCTTCCCATTGTTCGGGCCGTCTTGGAAATGCGTGTAGTTCACTTCTACTTCCGGCCAGAACTTTCGATAAAGATGATACTGAAAGGCGTTGTTCCACGGATACGTGCGGCCAATCTTGCCCTCATTGCCCGTCGGCAAAGTTACGCCCAGGGTGCCTTGAATGTCGAAATCTCCGAAGCCCTTCCCATAGGCGATGGTAGGCGTGATGATCGCGTCGGTCGCTCCATTCTTGTACTGGCCCGTGGGCAGAGTAGTTTGGAAGAACGCTGTTAATATGTACTTTCCATGTTCTTCATTCGAGGAAAGAATCCGGTACTTGACCAGGAAGCCCCAATCGCCAAATCCATCCTGCACGGCGGGGTTGTTATGCACGAGGTAGGCGGGCGGGGCAACGACGATTACTTCGACTCGCTCGGCAGGTATTAGCTCCAGTCCCTTTGCACTCCCATAGTTTTCCGTCGTGATGCCGCTGTTGTTTGTCTGCCAGAGAGTGTCGAAGCGAAACTCTTCTTCAAGACGCGGCGTTGTCGTGGCGAGAGGTGTAGCCCAGTGAGGCTGCTCCGCCTGCGTCCTATCCACGCGGTTGAACCAGTTTGCGAAGTACCCTGGGTCGCTTCCCCCGCTGGAACTTGCCGAGACTTGCGAAGGGGAAGGAACCGCCGCGAGTAGAAAAAAAGCTAGGATGACGAGAGCTCTCCAAAAAAGTCGCACGTAGTCTCCTTCGTTTCCGGAATCCAACACTCTGAACCGCGGTGCGCCGCAGGGTTTCAATTTGACCGCTAGGCACTTTAATGCAGATAAAAGCGATAAATCAAATCGTATTAATACGGATTGTTCCGTATTTAAGCTCGTCGAAAATCGTCTTGCTTTGACCGCACAACTCCACTGGAAACGGTCCGGTGGCTGGATAATTGTTGACGAATTCCCTTATCGCCAGGACGAGGCAGGCGGACAATCAGGCGAGGCGGTTCAAATCATTGAACGCCGCGGCTTTGTAGCATTCCGCCAGCGTCTGGTAATTAAACACCGTGTTCACGAAATACGTGCTTTTGCCCTTCAGAAGGACCACCGCCTGCCCGATGTGCAGCAACTCCGCTGCGTCCTCGTTCTCCGGGCCTCACCGAAGGGACTTGGGAAGCTCACGCGTAACCTTCTTGCTCTGCTTATTCTGGTACATCAGGGCGTCAGCTTTGGAGAGGAGTTGTTCGATGTTCGAAAGCCGAGTCGTGTCACCAGGAACGATTCCTATGCTGAGGGAGAGATCGTAACTCCGGCTCAGCATTGCGTTGCAAGAATCCAGCTTCTGCCCCACTCGCCGAATGACTGTCCCGATGCTGCTTTTGTTCGCCTCGAGCATCAGAGCCGCGAACTCATCGCCTCCAAGCCGCGCAATGATATCGGAATGACGGAATGAATCCCGAAGTACCTCGGCTGCCTCCACCAGCGCGCGGTTTCCTTCTTGGTGGCCAAACGTGTCGTTGATTTGCTTCAGGCCGTCGAGATCCATAAAGGCAACAAGGAAGGGCTTTCCGGTTCGATAGGCCAGGCGCGCGTGGTGTTCCGCCAAGGTGAGGAAACCCCTGCGGTTGTAGAGCCCGGTCAAATCGTCGCGCAGGGAAAGGGTGAGGACCTCCAACTGCACGCGTTGCCGCTCGATGGCGTATCGCAGGGCCCGCCAGACCGAATGATGATCAATCTTTGCTTTCACGAGATAGTCTTGGGCTCCTTCGTGCAGCGCCTGAACGGCTACAGTTTCATCATTCAACGCAGTGAGCACGACAAGGGGCACATTGGGAGCCTCGCGGTGAAGTTGGTGTACGGCTTCTAATCCCAGCGCGTCCGGCAGGCCAAGATCCAGCAAACAGACATCCGGCCGGTTCCCGGCAAGGAACTCCAGGGCCTCCGCCATGCTTCCACGGTGGATGAACTCGAACTCCATTTCGGCGATTTCCTTGAGCGCCTCCTGCAGAAGGCGCGCGTCGCCCGGATTATCTTCAACGAGCAGCACTTTCGTGATGGAATTTGGCATAGTGTAATTACACCGAGGGAAGTTTAACCAGCGAAAGCCAGAAGTTTTCAATCGAATGAACCACGCGCAGAAACTGGTCGAGGTCCACGGGCTTGTTGATGTAGCAATTCGCGTGGCAGGCATAGGCGCGCGCGATGTCATCCTCGGCCGCTGAGGTGGTCAGGACAACCACCGGGATCCTCTTTAGCCGCTCGTCGGCTTTGATCTCAGCCAATACCTCACGGCCGTCCTTCTTGGGTAAATTCAGATCAAGCAGGATCAGATCCGGCAAGGCGGAATTCGCGTACGGACCCTCCTGACGCAGGTACTCAAGGGCTTCGGCGCCGTCGCTGACCACCTGAAAGTTATTCAGCACCTTGGCCTCTTTGAAGGCTTCCAGGGTCAGGCGCACATCACCCGCATTGTCCTCCACCAGCAAAATTTCAATGGTCCTTGAATTCATTTCTCCGTCCTCTCCGTCTGCCGAATGGTAAACAGAAATGTGGATCCCTTCCCTGGCCGTGATTCCACCCAAATCTTTCCTCCGTGGCGTTCCACGATTTTTCGGCAAAGGGCCAGGCCGATGCCGGTGCCCGCGTACTCCGTACGCGTGTGCAGCCGCTGGAACATCTGAAAGATGCGCTCGAAGTATTGCGGCTCGATGCCGATCCCGTTGTCCCGCACGGAAAAGACCCATTTATCTCCGTCCGGCCTGGCGGCGATGCGGACTTCGGGCTTGCGTTCATTGCGGTATTTGATCGCGTTGCCGACCAGGTTTTGAAATACCTGAGACAATTGCAAATCGTCGGCCAGCACTTTGGGGAGCGGTTCCACGAGTACCACTGCGCCGCTTTCCTGGATGGAGGCCTGAAGATTGGCGAGGGCACACTCGCAAGCGATCCTGGAATCGGTCAGTTGTAATCTCTTGCCCTTCGTGGCCACTCGGGAGTACGACAAGAGGTCCCGGATGAGCCCCTGCATGCGTGTGGCACCGTCCACGGCGAAGCCGATGAATTCGTCGGCGTCGGTATCCAGTTTTCCCTTGTAGCGGCGCGCCAGAAGCTGCGTGTAGCTGGCGACCATGCGCAGGGGCTCTTGAAGATCGTGCGAGGCCACGTAGGCGAACTGCTCGAGCTCCGCGTTGGAGCGAGCCAGCTCTTCCACTTTGCTGGCAAGTTCCTGTTCCGCCCGCTTGCGCTCACTGATATCGAACAAGACGCCGTGCTGGAGCAGACGCTCGCCAGGGGCGTCAGGGACTAGTGCAGCCGCATCGTGAATCCAAACAACGCGTCCATCGCGGGCAAACATCCGGTATTCGAGGTGGAAGGCCTCGCCGCGCGCCTCCGAAGCTTTTTCCTCGGCTACAACGGCCTCGCGGTCTTCCGGATGAATTTGCTGGAACCAGAGATGGCGGTCGGCCATCCATTCCTCCGCGGAAAAGCCGAGCAACAATTCAAGTTTCGGGCTTACATAGCGCCACTCACCCGCTTCACCGGGCTCGGCCACGTAGGGGACGGCAGGAAGTTTCTCGACAAGTATTCGATATCGAGTCTCGGCGTCACGCAGTGCTTCTTCGGCCGCTTCACGATGAGCGGTCTCGACCGTCAGATTCCGCGTGACAAATCCCGCGATCAAGATGGCAACAAGAACGGACGAAATTATCAGTGCTAGGGTCAACTTTCTGGTCGAAGCATAGCCGGCCCTGCTGGCGCTGGCGGCTTCGTCCATCCGCCCTCCCTGGAATTGAACAAAATCATTCCATGCGCTGTGGTAAGCAAGCAGACGGGGAAGCGTCTCTCGAATCATGTTGCGCTGCGCTTCGTCATATTTATTCTGATTGACGAGTAACTCGATCCCGTGCAGATAGCTGTCGATGTAGGGAGTTCTGTTTGCCCTAACGGCGTCGAGCAGCTCCTTTTCTTTACCGGACTCAAGTTGTTGTTCGATCTTCTTGACGAGTGATGAGATCTTCTCCGAGTTCTCGACCCTGCGAGTGAGGAGAGGATCGATCTCTGCCTTGTCCCTCAAAAAGAAGATTTCCATCGTAATGCGATTATTCAGATTGGAATAGTAGAGTGCCTCTCGGGCTAATTGCACCTTAGCCCAGCGCTTGTTTACGATCTCCTTGAGGTCGCTGTTGATGCTTGCCATCTGGTGCAAACCTACCCAGCTCACGGTAATCAGTAGAGTGATCAGCAAGCTGAATGCAATCCCTAACCTCACGCTGATAGGTTGATTCTTCATAGCCAGAGAAGGGGGGATCGCTTGCAAATGGCGTCTTCAGGAAAGAAGACGGAGAGGAACTACCTTGCTAATTCTACTCTGTTGGATGCCGCCTTGTCTCCAGTTTCGGCGGCCGCGCTCCTGATGGGTAAACGCCAAATCCGGAGGCCCAGCGGTGCGCATGCCTGGTATCGCTTTGCGACGATTCCGCAATGACCAGGGGTCCGCTTTTATCCCGAGCGCCGGAACCTGCGGCCCAACTGATTCATCGCTCTCAGCCAAGCAGCACGAGGCCGAAGTGCGATCAGCCCAGCCGATTTAGACCATTGAAGGCCGCGGCTTTGTAGCATTCCGCGAGCGTCGGGTAATTAAACACCGTGTTCACGAAATAGGTGATCTTCCCCTTCAGCTGGAAGACCGCCTGCCCGATATGCAGAAGCTCGGCCGCATCTTCCCCGAAGATGTGCACGCCAAGAAGCTCGAGCGTCTCGCGATGAAAGAGCAGTTTTAGACGGCCATCGGTGTGGCCGGTGATCTGTCCCCGGGCGATTTCGCGGTAGTAAGCAACGCCAACTTCGTAGGGAACATCGGCATCGGTAAGCTGTTCTTCGGTCTTCCCGATAAAGTAGGGAACATCGGCATCGGTAAGCTGTTCTTCGGTCTTCCCGATAAATGAAATCTGGGGGATCGTATAAATTCCGTAGGGATATCCCGCGGGATCCGTGTGCACATCCAAATGAAACGCCCGCGCGGCCGCGATGCGCCCCTGCTCCATGGACACCGACGCCAGGCTCGGGAACCCGATGACGTCACCGACGGCAAAGATGTGCGGTTGGGCTGTGCGGTAATCCCCATCGACTTTGATGCGTCCGCGTTCGTCCGCTTCGATCCCCGCTGCGGACAGATTCAACTCATCCACATTGCCCTGCCGTCCGACGGCGTACAGCAGCGCGTCGCCAATGATGCGTTTCTTGCTCACCAGATTCGCCGCAACTTTTCCATCGGGCAATTCTTCGACGCTTTCGACTTCCTCGGTCAGCCGCATCGTGGCCCGTTGATCGCGCATGTGATAGCTCAGCGCCTCCACCATCTCCACGTCCGCAAATTCCAGCAGCCGCGGGCGCTTTTCCACGATGATGACGCGCACGCCCAGCGTCGCGAACATGCAGGCGTACTCCACCCCGATGACGCCGCCGCCCACCACGATCAGTGTTTTCGGTATCTGCGACATGCTGAGGATCTGATCGCTGTTAATGATGTTCCGCCCGTTGATGGGCACCTTGGGATTTACGGACGGCTTGGTGCCTGTGGCGATGACCACATATTCCGCCTCGAATTCTCCGAAGCCGTTGCCGTTCTCGACGCGGATGTGGTGGGCGTCCATAAATCTGGCGGCGCCGTGGATGACCTCGACGCCGTTGCGCTTGAGTTGATTCTGTGTGACACCAACTTCGCTTTCCACCACGTGCTGGACGCGAAAGTTCAAGTCCGCCATGGTCACGTTTTCTTTTACGTTGTAGTTCGATCCGTAGAAATTCTTGTCGTAGAAGCCGGAGAGATGCAGCACCGCTTCCCGCATGGTCTTGCTGGGAATGGTGCCGATGTTGATGCACACGCCGCCGATGGAGGTCTGCTTTTCGATGACCGCCACGCGTTTCCCCGCCTTTGCGCCTTGAATCGCTGCGCGCTGGCCCCCGGGGCCGGAACCAATCACGATCAGATCATACGGTTGCATTTGAAATGTCCTGCGCTGCGGTGCGGCCTCGCAGCTCGTTGGTTCTGCTCCACTTCCTTGGAAGTATAAACGACCGCAGGAGATATTAATCAGGACAAGCCGGCGAGTTTGCCGAGGCCTTTCATTTTGGCGCGGGCGGCCATGGCCCCGTACTGCTTCATCATGGTGCGCATTTGCAGGTATTGCTTGAGGACGGAGTTGACGTCCTGCACGGTCGTGCCGCTGCCCTTGGCGATGCGCTTGCGGCGCTTGCCGTCGATCACGTTGTGGTCGCGGCGCTCCTGGTTGGTCATGGAGTTGATGATGGCCTCCACCCGAGTGAGCTGGCCCTCGTCCACCTTCGCATCCTTGGGAAGATTCTGGAGCGGTCCCATCTTCGGCAGCATGTCGACGATCTTTTCGAGCGGTCCCATCTTGCGAATCTGCTTAAGCTGATCGCGGAAATCCTCGAGCGTGAACTCCTCCTTGCGGAGCTTGCGTTCGAGGTCCGCGGCGGCCTTTCTGTCTACGGTTTGCTCCACGCGTTCGATGAGCGACATGAGGTCGCCCATGCCGAGAACGCGCGAGACGATGCGCTCGGGATAAAATCCTTCGAGGGCGTCATATTTTTCGCCGAGGCCGACGAACTTTACCGGCGCGCCGGTGACTTTGCCGATGGAAAGTGCGGCGCCGCCGCGGGCGTCGCCGTCGAGCTTCGTGAGAATTACGCCGGTGAGGCCGAGGCGCTTGTGGAATTCGCCCGCGGAGCGCACCGCGTCCTGGCCGATCATGGAATCCGCGATGAAGAGAATTTCGATGGGCTGTAGTTCTTTCTTCAGCATGCTCAGCTCGTTCATCAAATCATCGTCGATGTGCAGGCGGCCGGCGGTGTCCACGAGAATGACGTCGCTGGCGGAAAGTTTTGCTTCCTTGATGGCGCCTTTGACGATTTCGAGCGGCTTGTCCGTGCCGGTACCAGGCCAGATCGCGGTGCCGACGGCTTTCGCGACTTGCGCGAGCTGTTCGCGCGCGGCGGGGCGATAGACGTCAGTCGAAACGACGAGCGGTCGGTGGCCATGCTGCGAAAGCCATTTGGCAAGTTTTCCCGTGGTCGTGGTTTTACCGGAACCCTGCAGGCCGACGATCATCCACACAGAAGGCGGGCGCGAAGCGAAGAGCGGCTTGGCGTGCTTGCCAAGCATGGCAGCAAGCTCGTCGCGAACGACTTTGACGACTTGCTGGTCGGGCGAAAGCTGCAGCATCACTTCGCTGCCGATCGCTTTCGCGCGGATGTTGGCGAGCAACTCGTCGGCTACGCCGACGTTGACGTCGCCTTCGAGCAGCGCTTCGCGGATTTCCGCGAGCGCCGTGTTCAGGTGCTCATCGGTGAGCTTCCCCTGTCCGCGCAGGTTTTTAAAAGTGCGTTGCAGCTTCTCTGTAAGATTCTCAAACATGGTTCATGACTAGTGACTCGAAATTGGTGACAAGTGAAAATCTATATTAGGCTCCCCGTTCCTGCCTGGTCAAACGTGCGCGCGGCGCGAGATCAGTCACGGCCGTGTCGGGTGTATCACATCAGATGCCCGGCGGAGTAAAATCAGGTTGCTATGGCGAAGCATCCCCAAGAGACACCGCCGGCGCCGACCGATCCACGCGAGCCTGCTCCCCAAGAAGAAGTGCTGGACATGGTTGAAGAAGCGTCCCTCGAATCCTTCCCTGCAAGTGACCCGCCCTCCTGGAATGCCGGCAGTACAAAGCTGCAATTGCTGAAACGCCCGAAGACGGCTTGAGCGGCGGTTCGCGCGGGTCCGCAAGGCCATCCTAGATACAAGAAGCGCGAATGAAGGGTGGGTGGAGCAGGGGCGAAGCGCGGCAGAGGATAACTGGGCACCTTGTCATCAACCCACCGCGTCCAGGCCGTGAATGTCAGAGAAACTTCACGAGCGCGTCGGTGGTCTCCTTGGGATTTTCCTCAAGGATCCAATGGCCGGTGTCCTTGAGCACAACGACGGTCACATCCGAAGCGACCAACTTCATCTGTTGGCCCAGCACTTCTCCCAGGGACTTTTCGCCGCCGATGACGAGGACCGGCATGGTCAGCTTGGTCTGAGAAAGTTGCGCGAAATCCTTCGCGGCTTGCTGGAAGGAAACGAAGTAGGCCCAGCCCGCACGCATGCGTCCCGGGCGGGCGTAGGCGGCAGTGTAGGCTTTCCTATCTGCTTCAGAAAGCGAGCGCGTCTTGTCGGCGGCGAAGTCGTTCCAATAATGCTCGAAGTACGTGCGCTCGCGCCCTTGCACTAGGGCTTCAGGGGTCGGCCCGTTGAAACGGAAATGCCAGAGAGCCGGGTTGTTGTAGACGGCCTCCCACTCACCCACACCGGGGAGAAAAGCATCCATCACAACTAACTTCTCCACTTCTGAGGGGAACTGCGCGGCGTAGGCATAGGCGACCATCAGGCCGATGTCGTGCCCAACCACCCTGGCTTTCTTGACGCCGAGCGAGCGGGCGAGCGCATGAATGCGGATCGCAGCAGCCTTCATGTCCAGACCGTTCGCAGGGATCTCCGAGTCCCCAATGCCCGGCAGGTCCGGCGCGATCACCGTAAATTTCTCACCGAGCAAAGGAAGGATGGGTGTCCACATGCGTGAGGTCTCCGCGTAGCCGTGCAGCAGGATCAGCGCAGTGCCGTGACCACCCGTGGTGTAGTGCAGCTTGACGCCATCGATTTCTGCGGTGCGCGAGACGAAGGTCTCGTCCGGTGTGTCAGCGTACGCCGCGGCCGAAAAGGAAGCGCAGAAGAAAAACAAGCAGAGCACAGCCAGGATTGGAAACAGGCTAAGAACGCGCTTCATGGAAGGCTCCTTGTGTCGAGGGCACATTATACGCGGATAGAGGCAGTGGGGCTTCCGAGCCGATCACGTGGGTTTGTGTTTGGCGCTGTGGCCCACGGCTACGAGGAAGATGGCGCTTTTGCCTTGGGCGTGGGGATAGAAGAAGCGCGTGACGTCGTCGTCGAAGAAGGTAAGGCCGGTGGCTCCGAGACGCTGGGCGTAGGCAGCCAAGGAGAGCTTGCCGCCAAGAATGCCGGCTTCGAGTTGCACGGCGCGATAGCCGCGATTGCCGAAGCGCTCGAAAATGGGCCGCAAGTCCGCGAGGAAAAAGATGGCCACGGCGGCGTCGGCGGGCAGCTCCTGCTCCAATCCGAGGTAACCGGCATCGGCGCGGAAATTTCCCTGTTTCAGGCATTCGAGTACGCCACGGCTGCGGTGGAAAACGTAGGCTCCGGGCGGAAGCCCTTCGACGGCGTGAACGATCAAGTAGAGATCATTGAGCCGGACTCCGGGCGGAACGAGGAAATCCGCGGGCACGCCGCGGATGGCTCGGTCGAGCATGGTGGAAAGTTGCGGCAGAGTGATCGAGGTGCGGGCGAATTTACGGGTGGAACCGCGGCGCTGGATGACTTGCTCAATCGGGTCGCGCGGCATCTCCGCATCGGACAAAGGTGTGAGTTGAACGATTGATCCGGCGGGCGGCGGGAAGTCTGTCATCGGAGTGTGGCCGCGCCACGCCCGCACTTCCTCGGCCGAATTGAGCGAAGAGGCGGCGTGCATCTCTCGCATGAGCGGATAGTCCACCTCGCGCACAGAGAGCGGGACGGTTTCGAAGCGAAGCGGGGAAATTTCCCCAGGAGATGGCGGCGGGAAAGCATCGGCGTAGCCGAGCGCCACGAGGGAGAAGGCCACTTCGCGGTGGGGATCGACATCCAGCAGGCGATTGACGCTCGCGTCAACGAAGCCACAGACCGCGCGGGCTGGCAACCCTAACGCGGTGGCGACGGCGAGCAGGTTGGCCAGCAGAGTGCCGTTGTCCCAGCCAAAATGACGGTAGGTGCGGGCTTGATATTTCCACGCGTTGCGCCAGTAAGTGCAGGTACAAATGATGTTGAGTGGCGCGTGGGCGATGGCGGGTTCGCCGCCCGTGGCTTCCAGCAGGACGCGGCGATAATCGCCGGTGCGCAGCCGGCGCAAACCGAATTCGGCGGGAGCGAAGTGATAGACGCCGGCCTCCAGATTGGCGAGATCGCCGCAAACGATGTAAAGCTCGACTTCATAGAGCGCTCCGGTGCAGGCTGCGGCGCGAAAATAGATTTCGCCGCCGGAATAACTCCTCTTGCGGGTGATGCCAGCGGAGAGGTAGAGCAACTGGGCCACCGCCTCCAGATCCGGAGCCGCGTTTGTCTGCGCCGCGACGCTTTCGGAGATGGCAGAGAGGGCGGCGACGCCGGTTTGGCGCACCTCGCGGGGCAAGGGCATAGGCTCGAGCGTGGGATAAATCTTGAACGGGAGAGGCTGATTAGACCAGTCCATGAAATGGGGATTCGTGCGGATGCTGGTATAGGAATGCTTGGTGGCGTCGTGATAAGTCCAGGCGGCCTCGGGATTGCCGTTGTCAGTCATAGTGGCGATGAACCGTCATCATAATCAGAAGGAAGCATATCAGGTCGGGGTGTGGCGACGGTCAAACGAAGGGCGTCCAGATCTCGCGACCGAGAAAGCGCCGCTCTCTGAAGAGGGTGGCCGCAGCACTGAGAAACGCAGATTAGAAGGAGAGTTTGACGCCGAGCTGGGCGGCGAAAGGGATGCCGACGGTGGTGCTGAGGCCGAAGAAATCGCCGAGGGCGCCCGCTGGAACGCGCAACTGGTTGAGGCTAGTGATGGGCCCGGTTTGTGTGCATGCCGGATTGAGGCAGAAGGCCGTGGCATTCGCGAGGTTGTTTACGGGAGAGGGAAGCGCGGAAATATCTGGGACGTAATTGTTACCGGGATTCTGGCGGTTGAAGAGATTGAAAAATTCGACGAAGGGACGCAACGTGACACGCTCGCCGAGGACTATATTGCGGCTGACCCGAAAATCCGCCTGATAAAAAGGCTTTCCCCGAAATTCGTCGAGGCTGGTCTGCACGCCGTTGACGACGGCGCGATCGTTCGCGACGCCGTCGCCGTTTATGTCCGCGGGCGTCGTCATGGTAAAGGGGCGAGCGCTTTCGAACTGCGAGAGTGTGGAAGCTTCAAATTTCCAGGGCAATTGGAGCACGCCGGCGAGGACCAAGCGATGGCGAATGTCTTCACCGGATGGGCCATGGTCGCCCGGACCAAAGGCATTGTCGACGTTCGAAACGCCGTTGACGTAATCGAAGAGTTCGCCGACGGTGGCGCCCCAGGTGGTAGCGTGCGAGAGAACGTAGTTGGCGGTTAGCTCGAAACGGTGCGAAAAGCTGTGCTGCACCTGCAGGGCGAGGCCGTTGTAGATGGAACGATTGTCGGTGCGGAAGAGGGAGAAAGCGGGGAATTCGTAGCGGCGGTATTGGTGGACGCCTTGCTGGTGTTCGTAAGTAACGCTGAGCCGCCAATCGCTGTGAAAAGCGTGTTCGTAGGCGGCGCTGGCGGTAAGCGCATAAGGCGTGTGGTAATTGGGGTCGATCAGCCCGGGTGTGCTTGTGCCATTCGCGAGGTTGAAGGTGTTTACGGCCGTAAAGGCGTCGACCCAGCCGTTTTGCGCGAGGTCATTGTAGTAAAGGCCGGCGCCGGCGCGAAGGACGGTGGTGGTAGAGCCGTGCGGTGCGTAGGCAATTCCGACTCGGGGAGCAAAGGCTTTGCGGTAATCGTGGGGAACGCCTGAGACCACGCCGTTGCCGGTGAGGGCGGGATTCGCGCTCTGGTCATGGCCGGAAGCAATGAAAAGACCGAAAGTGGTGTCATAGCGGAGGCCCGCATTCAAAGTGAACGAGGGCGTGACGCGCCAGGAGTCTTCGGCATAGAAGCCGAGACGGCGGATGCTCTGGGAGAAGGAACCGTCGCGCGGGCCGGACGTGATGGTGGAGGGACAGTTGGGATCGGGAGTCGATGAGGAGCATGTGGCGAGCACACCGGGATTGGCAACGTAGAAGCCGGGATCCTTCGGATAAGTGAAGACGGTCTCAAGATTGCTGGCGAGGGCGCCGCGGAGTACGGGCTCGTGGATCAGATTGATGCCGAAGCGGGTGGCGTGGGGACCGGAAGAGTTCGAAACATCGTAGCGGAATTGATATTTCTGCTGGTCGCGCTGGACAGGGAAATTTGCAATGGTGGTGGCGAACTGATTGTCGCCGAAGGTTTCCAGTCCAGAAGTCGTGAGGAAACTCACGGTAAAAGGAAAGTTGAGAGCTTCGCCGATCATGGAGTTTCGGAGTTTGGTGTGATGGAACCCGCTGGCTTCCAGCGTGAGCGTGCCAAGCCAGGATGGCAAGAATTGAAATTGGTTGTTCAGGAGAAGGTTGTAGTAGTTCGAATTGGTCGTGGCGCCGGTGGAGGGCAAAGCGCCTTGCTGGAGGAGATCGTTTTGCGTGCGATTGCGATCAAGGGAGCCGCGAACGAACCACTGCGAGCGCAAGGATTGCGCCCAATCGGCGCGCGTGGAAAAAAGCGTGTCGCGGAAAGGCACGGGCACGGAAGTCGGAATGGCGCCGATCGAGGTGAGGTTCGGAAGCTCGCCGGCGCCGGCGAGCTGTGAGAGGGCGCTGAATTCGGAAAGCGATTTGGCGCTGTAGGCGGCGCTGGCGTTTTCGTCGATGTATTCGTAGGAAGAAAAGAACCAGACTTTGCGGGGCTTGATGGGGCCGCCGAGGGTAGCGACGCCGTTTTGGCGGGAGAACGGCTGCTTCGGATTGGGCGCGGGATTGTCGAGCGCATTGCGCGCGTTGAAAGTCTGGCCGCGATAGTAGTAAGACAAGCTGCCGTGCCAGTCGTCGGTGCCGCGGCGCGTGGAGATGATGACGCTTCCGCCGTTGGTGCGCGGAGTGTCCGCGCCAAATTGCGCCGTGCGCACCACAAATTCCTGGATCGCTTCCGGAGAATAATTTTGCAGGAAGCCGCCGATGTAGTCATCGTTGTTGTCGCCGCCGTCGACGGAAAGATCGACGTTGAGGCCGGAACTGCCGCCGAAAGACACCGCCGTGATGCGCGCCTTGGTGGGATCGGAGGGCTCGACCGGAGCGGTGAAAGGCGCGAGGAGAGAGATGTTGGCGAAACTGCGGGCGGAAAGCGGAACTTCGTCCAGATCGGCAGACGCGATGACTGTCTTGACCGTGTTGCTGGTGGTTTCGATGGGCTGGGTGGCAAGCGACGGACCGCGGTCGCGGACCTGCACGGTTTCCCGAACGGTTTGCGGCTCGAGAGTAATGACGAGAGTAGGCTGGCTGCCGACAGCGACGACGACAGCAGCTGTTTTTTCCATGAAGCCAACGGCTCGCGTGGTCACGGTGTAGGTGCCGGGCTGCAGCGCTTCGAATCGTGCTTCGCCCCGCGTGTTGGACTTGGCTTCCCGAGCAACGCCAAACTTGTCCTGAGTCAGAGAGACGTCAGCTCCGGGAATCCGGCTACCGGTGGAATCAAGAATGGTGGCGAGAAGCGAGCCGCGAAATTCCTGCGCGGGCGCAACGAAAGCCCCCGTGCAGTACAGGAGAAGATAGAGACAAACTATTGTGTGTACCTGACGAACGAGCCGGCTCATAAAGAGGAGGCCAACACCGGTTTACAATTTAAGACGCGCTGAAGGCATCTTGCGTTACAGCGGGTCGGCCAAGCAAATAGTGTACGTTGGAAAGAATATCATTTCGCGCCGGGAGTGTGGGTGGTCCGGAGAAACGAAGGCGATCAAAAAAATTGTGAGCGTAATTTGGGGGCGGACCTTGCGATCCGCCCACCCGGTTGAAATTTAACGCTTTGGCGCCCAGGCTGACGCGATCAGCTCCTGAGAGAAGGCCGGTGGCACCTGCTTGAAGCAGGCGTAGCGATACAGCGCCGCGTTGAAGATGCCTCCCACCGCGGACATGAAAACCGAGAGCAGGAGGAAATAAAGAAACATCAAGGCGAGGCCGAAGAGCAGGCCGTTGAGCCCGCCCAGGAACGCGGCGACGATTACCAAGCCGATGCCGGGCAGCATGAGCATCAGGGAAACGAGGCTGAGGCTGAAGCCGCCGATGACTTTTTCTCCCCAGGTGTCGCGGAAGAGCTTGGAGGAGCGCTTCACCGCGTCGATGGGGGTGAGATCTTCGAAGGCCAGCACGGGGACCACGAAGTAGCAGGCCAGCGTCCAGGCGATGCCGATAATCCGCATGATGATGCGGCCGATCAGGCCCATGCGTTCTTCCAAAGTACGCAGGATGACGCCAACCGTTGCGGCGACGAGTGCCCACTGTAGAATGGTGCCCTTGCGTTCCCAAGCCAGCTCGAGGCCGTCGCGAAACGTCCAGGTGCCGCCCATCAAGCGGCTATTGGCGACGCCGACGAGGGCGACGTTGAAGAACACGATCACAAAATAGTTGACTACGTACAAAGTAAACATGCCGACCAGGAACATGGGCGACTGGTTCGGATGGAATTGTTCCCCTGCGGCTATGGCCGCAGCCCTGGCCGGCAGCAGCAAGAACGCCCCGCCAGTGGCAATCATGGCCGTGAGAACAAAACACGAAACGGCCGAGAGAATCGGAAACAGCATCAATTGTTTGTCGGAACGAAGAATGGCGAAGCTCTGCTTGACGAGCTGCCAACTACGAGAGAACTTACCCATCGCACCCTCCCACGTAATCGTAAACGACGGAATTGTGACCTGAGAATAGTTTGGCGGGAAGACCCACCGCTTCCAATAGTACGTCCGATGCACTCCCACCGGACAGGTAACGCTTCCGACAAACGGGTTGTTTCATGGGTGTTGGTGATTCGCCGGCGCCGAGGCGTGACGACCCCTCTCCGCGGAGTGCGTAGGAGTAGAAGCACCCCCCACCCCCGGGTGTTTTTGGCAAAGAGTGTGGAATCGCCTGAAAACAAAAGGGTTGAGTTTTTGGCGATCGCAAAAGAGTGTGCAAGAGTATGAAAAGAGAGGGGATAGGTGATGGGGAGCAAGGGATAGGGAGTCGAGGTCCCGAAGAGGGGGTACACCCCCCCATGAAAATGGAATGTTATCAAAAGAAAGGAGTTGCGCGAGGGGCATCGCGCAAGTGGTTGAAAAGAAAGGTGGATGCGCGACGGGATTTTGTGTGTTCCTAGCTGAGAAAGTTAGAGGTGCCCCCTGCCCCCCTATGTTTTTGTAAAAGATTGATGCGACAGGGGTTAGAGGGTGGGGGTCGGCAAAAAATATGAGGGGAAAGGACTTAGGGGAAGTTAAGAAAGCAGAGGAGGTAGAGGAAGGCAAACGAGCAGCGCGACGGCGCGGGAGGCACACGGGGAAGGCGGATGGGGGCTTGGCAAACACGGGGGAAGGATAGCATTCCATAATCAAGTTGTTAAGTATTTTGCAGGGAATGGCGAGAATTGAGGGTGGAACGGTAGCTGGGGCGGGTTGAACGGTTTTGGCGGACGCGGGGCGAGCAGGAAAAGAGTAAAGTCAGCCCCGCCCTCACAGATCGAGGGCACCCAGATTCGTTTTGGGATTTAGCGTCCGGGCTACCCCTCCGGCACAGGTTCACCGTGCCGGATGGACGGGGTTACCTCCCGCTCCGGCTCTAGAAGCTCACTTGTATCAGGGCATTGGAAGCCACGAATGAAAACGGCCGGCGCTGTTTGCGCCGGCCGTTTCTTATTGAAATTGGGGGTCGACATTCCTCAAGTCTCCCAGTTAGTCGATCACTGATCTGCGACCTGAACTTTAGGGTTGGTGTTCGTCGATTTGGTCTCGATCAGGACCACCTTTGTTGGTGAAACAATGTAGAAGACGTTCTGGCAAGTTGTTCCAATTGTGCAATTGGCGGGGCTGAGTATCAACCCGGTTGAATCGACCGAATAGGTTTGGTTGAAGGTCCCGTTTGGCGACACGCTTCCGCCGGAGTTGTCGTCGCTGGTCCCGTTGATAGCTGAAACCCCGTCGAATGTCGCCACACCTGACCCGTTGCTAACACCGGTGCCTTCTGGATTGAGAGTCCCAAAGGCGAAGGTGGCCTTGACGGTTGCGGCATTGAACGGGCTTCCGGACTGGGATTGGATAAAGCCGGAGTCCACTCTTGCGTTTGAGTTCAGGAAGAAGGCCTGGTTTGGACTGACGAGATACACGAGGGGCCCCGAGCCTCCGCCAGCGACCAGCAATACCCGCCCGGTCGAGGCAACGGTATAGGTTCCCGCTGTGGCGGCTTGGGTCGAGACGGCGCCAGACTTGTTTTGCTGAATGGTGACAGTGAAGTTGCCATTCGCTTGAGAGTTGACGTGGAAAATCTCGGCGGACGTTGTTCCAGCCGAAGTTCCCAGCCCGGAGTTGTAACCAATATAATTCCCGGTCAAGGACGAGGCCGCGAAGGGACTGCCTGACTGCTGGATGGCCTCGCCGGCGAAAGCACTGTCGGTCGTCTGGGAATTAGTGCCGACTATAAGTACGTCCGTGGCGGACACCACGTAAATTGCTGCACTCACGGCCGAACTGTTTGTGCCGGCGGGAGATAGGAACCGCCGCTATTGATGGAAACGGGGCTGGCTGGGAAAGCTGATCCCGTGCCACCGCCGTCGAGGCTGCCGTTCTGATTGAAGTCCACTTCCCCTCCGGTGACCACACCAGCGGCGAAGTTGAAGACTCCGGCGGCTGCGAACTTGCCGCCGCACACACCGTTATGGCACGAGGCAGCATTTTGCGGGGAGGAGACGCCGAAAGCATAGTTGCCGGTGACCTGCGCGGTGGAAAAGGCCGCCGGGTTCTGCTTGCGCAGGACACCCGCGGTGAAGGGCCCCGTAGAATCGAAGTCAACGATGTGTCCCGTGGAGGCGACACCGGAAGAGATGTTTCCGAGGGAGAAGCGGTACGTGTTGCTCCCGGCCGAGGTCACAATGGTCATGCAGCCGCGGTGATCGGAACTCACGGAGTACGAACTGCTCGCGGTGGTGATCGCAAGGTTTAGTTGCGTGCCGGAGTTCAGGTTCATGTCCTGGGCACCAGCGGTAAAGTGCCCTGCACCATCGAGGGTCATCACGCCACCGATGAGTGCCGGATTGGTGCTGGAGTCAAAGCCCTTCAGCAGATAGGCATATTGCCCGTTGAGGAGCGACTCACTGCCTGTGCCGCAGGCGGCGGAATTGACGGTGATGCTCAGGTTGGCTGTAGCGGTCTGAGCGGTCGGCGTAGTGGAGTCCGTCGCCTTGACGGTGAAGCTGCTGGTGCCTGCCGTCGTGGGTGTTCCGGTAATGGCACCGGTGCTGGCGTTAAGCGACAGGCCGACCGGGAGCGTACCCGTGGTGATGCTCCAGGTGACGGGATTTGTGCCACCGGTAAACTGCAGAGTCTGGTTATAGGCTGAGCTGACGACGCCGTTCTGCACGTTCGTTGTGGTGATCACCAGCGGTGCCACGGTGACGGTGATGCTTAACGCCTGTGACGCCGTCTGTGGCGTCGGTGAGGTGGAATCCGTCGCTTGCACGGTAAAGCTGGACGTGCCGGACACTTGCGGAGTGCCGGAAATCACCCCGGTGGCGGGGACCAAGGATAGGCCGGACGGCAGCGCACCCGCGGTGGCGCTCCATGTGATGGGTGCTGCGCCGCCGCTCGATTGCAGCGTGGCGCTGTACGGGCTGTTGACCGTGCCATTCGCCAGAGAGGTGGTGGTAATCGAAAGAACGGTATTCACTTGAATGCTGAGTTGTTTGGTCGCCGTCTGAGCCGTTGGAGTGGAGGAATCCGTCGCCATGACGGTAAACGTCGTGGTGCCTGCCGTTGTTGGCGTACCGGAAATGGCGCCCGTGCTCGCGTTGAGCGTCAATCCTGCCGGCAGTGAGCCAGCCGAGATGCTCCAAGTGACGGGAGGATTTCCGCCGGCGCTCTGCAGCATCGCGTTGCTATAGCTCTGGCCGACCACCCCGTTGGGCAAGCCAGTTGTCGCGACCGACAGCGGAGCCGTTGCGATCGAAATGCTCAACGCCTTTGAGGCGATCTGCTGAGGAGTGCCCGAGTCCGCGGCTTGGGCCGTGAAGTTAAACGTGCCCACGACGGTGGGTGTGCCTGAGATGACGCCTGTATTTGCATTCAACGTCAACCCGCCCGGCAGCGCACCGAGAGTAATGCTCCAGGTAATCGGCGGGATGCCGCCGCCATTGGTCTGCAAGGTCTGGCTATAGGCGGTTCCGATGGTGCCGGTAGGCATCGGCGAAGTCGTAGTGATGGCCAGCACCGGATTGATCGTGATGTTCAGTGCCTTCGTGACGATCTGCTGAGGCGACCCGGAATCCGTGGCCTGCACGGTGAAATTGGAGTTGCCCGCGGTTGTCGGGGTGCCGGTGATTGCGCCGGTGGCGGCATTCAGATTCAAACCTGCCGGAAGCGTACCCACGGAGATCGACCAAGTCACGGGAGAAGTTCCGCCGGTGGATTGCAGCGTGGCGGAATAAACGGAATTAACAGCACCGGTCGGCAGCGAATTGTTGGTAACGACCAGTTGCTGGACGACGGTGATACTGAGTGCCTTGGTCACTTTCTGCTGCGGCGTGCCGGAATCGGCAGCCTGGACCGTGAAATTGGAAGTGCCCGCTGTGGTGGGTGAGCCGGTGATCGCGCCGGTGGAGGCGTTGAGCGAAAGCCCGGCGGGGAGCGAGCCGAGAGTTACGGACCAAGAGACCGGAGTTACGCCACCCGTAGATTGGAGCGTGGCACTGTAAGCAGTGCTGGTGATGCCGTTCGGGAGCGAAGAGGTGGTGATCGAGAGCACCGGAATGACGGTGATGCTCAGAGCCTTTGTGGCCGATAGCGCAGGCGTGCTCGAATCCGTGGCCTGCACGGTGAAATTGGCAGTTCCCGCCGTGGTGGGAGAGCCCGTGATGGCGCCGTTCGCGGCCAATACCAGACCCGTTGGAAGTGAGCCAGCAGTCACAGACCAGGTGATTGGTGTTGCGCCTCCCGTGGACTGGAGAGTCGCACTGTAACTGGAATTGACGATACCGTTGGGAAGGGACGTGGTCGTAACGCTGACGGGAGCAGGATTAATTTTGATGCTCAGGTTCGCAGTGGCCGTGAAATTCTGGGAGTCCTTGGCCTGAACCGTGAAACTCGATGTTCCGTAAGCTGTGGGTGTGCCGGAAATCGCGCCCGCGCTGCTGAGCGTCAATCCCGCGGGCAAAGTGCCAACCGTTACGCTCCAGGCGTAAGGCGAAACTCCACCTGTGGCCGCCAAGGTCGTGGTTGTATAAGCGGTGCCCACCGTGCCGGAAGGCAGGACTGTCGTAGTGACCGAAGGAGGGGATACCAGATTGATCGTGAGCGTTGCGGTTTTCGTGCCATCAGATACGGATGTGGCTGTAACCGTTGCCGTGGAAGCCGCGGTGATGCTCGCCGGAGCCGTGAAGGTAACCCCCGTCGCAGTCTGGCCGCTCAAGGCGCCTGCGCCGGTTATGCTCCATGTAACTCCCTTGTTCGCGGGATCGCTGGACACAGCGGCAGTAACACCGACCGTTTGAGACTGCTCAAGCGTCTGCGCTGTGTTGGGCGTCAAGACAATGGAAACAGCTTGCAAATTCAACGTCAGCGTCGCGAGCTTGGTGGTGTCAGCGGCGGAAGTCGCGGTAATCGTGGCGGTGGCATTCGCCGGGATGGGCGATGGCGCGGTATAGGTGACGGACGTCGCGGTCTGAGCGCTCAACGTACCGGCGCCGGAGAGGCTCCAGGTCACTCCCTTACTGAGTTTATCGTTGGAAACTGTAGCGGTAAGATTCACGCCCTGGCCGGCGGCAACGGATTGCGCGCCGCTCGGGGAGAGGGCGATGGAGAGAACCGGGACGGTGTTTCCGCAACCGGTCACCGCCAACGCAACCATCATCGCCAACACCACTAAAACTTTGGTTCTCGAAAACATGGAGACACCCGCCTCTGTTAATTGGAATAGCAACATGCGCTCACGATAGGGAAACAGAAAGTTGCGGGCATCTCCCAAATGGGAGATATTGAATTTCCAGTTTCCAGATTCGCTACAGTACTAAAGTTCTTGGGATCTCAATTTCAAAGCAGGGGCCCATATGCCATCCGGAGAGAAGTCGGTGATCGGCTTGATCGGAGCCTTGTATGAATCCGCCGCTTCACCGGATCGTTGGGAAGATTTTCTGCGTCTCGTGGCGCAACGCATGGACTGCGCCACCGCCGTTCTCACTGTACATGACGATCGCCTTGGCAACTGGGCCTTGCAGAAGAACTACGGCCTGCCTCCCGAGGCCATAGTGGAATACAACACCCACTACGGCGCCCTCAACCCGACAATTGGGCCGCTGTTTGAAGCCGCTCGCAAGACCGGCTCCTGGCATGGCCGCGCGAGATCGCTCACGGGCCAGAGCAAGTACAAACGCAGCGAGTATTACAACGAATTCGGCCGGAAGTACGGCACCTATTGGGGCCTCATGGGCGCCATCGTGCCTTCCGCTCATGCCATGATCACGCTCTCGGTTGTCCGGCCGGAGGAGAAGCCCGCCCCGGAGCCTGAAGCCGTAGAATTGATGGGGTTGCTCATGCCTCATTTCACTTCCGTCATTCGAATTCACCGCTCCATGGAATCGCTCCACTCGATGACAAACGCCGCTGTTACGGCGGTGGACACCGTGGAAGCGGCGGTGGTCGCGGTGGACGGGGACGGCCGCGTCCTCCTGACCAACGGCGCAGCGGAGAAAATTCTTTGCGATGAAGACGGCATCATCCTCTCGCAAAATCAGCTTTCGGCGGAGAACCCGCATGAAGCGCGGAAGCTCGAATTTCTGATTCGTTCCGCTGCAGCCACCGGCGCGGGAAAAGGAATGCATCCCGGCGGCTCCCTGTTAATCCACAGACGAGCTCTCCGGCCTTTTCAGATTTTTGTCGTGCCCTTCCATTCGAATTGCTTGCTCGCGGACGATTCTCCCTGCGCCCTGATCTTCATCGGCGATCCGGACGCGCAACCTGCCTCGCGCGCCGCGGTTCTTTCCAGTTTGTACGAGCTGACGCCATCGGAGTGCCGCTTGGCGGATTTGCTGTTTCAGGGTCTGGAATTGAAAGCAGCAGCTGAGTCGCTGCGCATAACCCCGGGGACGGCGCGGTTTGTCCTCAAGAGCATCTTCCGCAAAACCGGCACGCATCGTCAGTCGGACCTGATCCGCTTTTTGCACCGCTTGCCGCGCCTGGAAGCGAACTTATCAAGGCGATATGCGCCTGGGATCCGCGGCAGCCATTCGTCGCTTGCTTCGCTCAGAACTTCCGCGCGACACGGTTGAACTCGCGCGATTCCTCATCGGCAAAGTTGTGGTCCACGATCCCCCTGCTGGACACGTCAGCGGCCGCAAGTCGCCGCTCTCCAAAACGATTACGATGTTGTTGCGGACGGACTTCCCGCGTAAAATTCGCGGAACTCGCTCTGTGGAGGGAATGATGATCGATCGCCGTGGCTTTTTGTCTTCGTTTGCAGGCGTTGCGGGCGCCGCCAGTGCGCTTGGCTTGCTGCCGAAGGGGGACGCGGTCCTCGAACAGGAACCGGCGAAGCTGCCGGACAGCGCGCTTTATGGTTCGAACGAAGAAGGGTATTGGACGGAACTGCGCAAACAGTTCCTGATTCCTGCGGACGAGGTTTACCTCAACAACGGGACGGTTGGGTCCTCGCCAATGCCCGTGCTGCGAGCGGTTTTCGACGGGTACAACGATACGGAGAAAATGGCGCAGAGCGATCCGGAAGATTATCCCATCTGGGGTTATGGCGCGTGGAACGAGTTTCGCGACCCGTTGGCGGAGTTCATCGGCTGCACGCGCGATGAGCTTGCGTTGGTGCGCAACGCGACGGAAGCGAACAGCTACATCGCCAACGGCCTCGACATGAAGCCGGGCGACGAAGTGCTGATGACCGACCAAGAGCACCCGGGAGGCGAGCAGCCCTGGAACCTGCGCGCGAAGCGATATGGGATTGTGGTGAAAAAGATAACGCTGCCGAAGCCGGTGCCGAATGCAGCAGCGGTGTTGAATCTTTTCAATGAGGCGATCACGCCGCGGACGCGCGTGCTGTTCTTCAGCCACATCACCACGGTTACGGGCGTGGTGCTGCCGGCGAAGGAACTCTGCGCGCTGGCGCGTTCGAAGGGAATTCTCTCCGCTGTTGACGGCGCGCACGTCGTAGGAATGATGCGGCTGAACGTACACGAGCTGGGCTGCGACATGTATACGTCTAGCCCGCACAAATGGCTGCAAGCGCCGAAGGGCAGCGGGTTTCTGTATGTGCGAGACCAGGTGATCGACCGCTTGTGGAACACCATTGTCACCGCCGGGTGGGACGAGCCAAAGCTGCGCGCGGAACGCTTCCAGCGGATTGGCAGTTCGAACGTACCTGCGCTCTGGGGTTTACGCGCGGCGGTGCAACTGGCGAATCAAATCGGGATGGAGCGGATCGAACGGCGCCACCGGCAAACGGCGGACTACATTCTGAAAGAGATGGTGCAGCGCGGCGCGGAGTCCTGGACGTCGCCCGATCCGGCGCTGCGCTGCGCGATTGCGGCTGTAAACGTTGCGCCGATACAAATTACGGAAATCGAGAACTGGATGTGGAAGACGAAGAAGATTCGCATTCGCGGCGGCGCGCCGTCCAAGATCCGGCTGTCGACGCCGTACTACTTGTTGCGGAAGGATGTCGAGCGGTTCCTTGGAGCGTTTGATGAATACCGCCGAACAAAGAATAGCGCCTGACAGCGGACAGGCAGGAATGCCTGTCCCACTTTCTGTGCCACTTTCTTGACCCTGCGCGCAAGGGTCGAATACACTACTAAATTCGGAACCAGCCGGTGAAGAGGCTAGCGGGCTGTTCTGCCGTTGCGGGTGAAAGAGACTGCCCCGCAATTGCGTACTACAAAGGGGGATTGTTTTGCCAAAGCGCACATTTCAACCGCGCAAACGCCGACGCGCCAAGACGCACGGCTTCCGCGTACGCATGAAGACGATGCGGCGCGGCGAATTTGATGCTGTCTACCGCGCCGGAAAGCGCCGTTCCAGTTCCCACTTCACAGTTTTCTTCCGCGCCAATGAACTGCCGCAAAGCCGTTTTGGCTTCAGCATCAAGAAGGCCCTGGGCGGCGCGGTAGTGCGCAATCGGATCCGGCGGCGCCTGCGCGAGGTCGTGCGCTGCCACCGGCTGGAGATACACGCAGGATGGGACATCGTCATACATCCGAAGAGTTCGGTGGCGCGCGCGGAGTTTGCGGCGCTGACGGCGGATTTATTGCGTCTGCTGAAGAGCGTGTAGGGGCGCGCTTTCGTGCACCCTTTGTTGCGGCAATGGCCGCTGGCGATAAGAAGGGCGGACTGAAGTCCGCCCCTACACAAGTCGCGCCGACGCAAATCGCCGACACGCAAATCGCGCGGACACGAATCGAGGAGCGATCAATTCCTGTGCGCGCGGCGTTGCTCGCGCTGCGGTTCTACAAAGCTTATTTGTCCATCTTGTTCGCGGGGAGTTGCCGCTTTGAGCCGTCGTGTTCGCGCTATGCCTACGAGGCTATTGAACGGTTTGGAGTGGCGCGCGGGGTTTGGCTCGGGCTGAAGCGACTGCTGCGCTGCCATCCGCTCTCGCGCAAATTTGGTTACGACCCGGTTCCGGAGAAATGGGAAGACATGCCAACGAGTTCAGCTGCAGGGAAAGTTCTGAAGACTGAGGCGCACTCATGAGCGCGCCGGGACAAAAGGACAAGTTCACGCCCGAACTGCGGATTCTCGTCGCTTCACTGCTGTCCTTTGGAGTGATTATCCTCTGGGCGAAGTTCTTCGGGCCGAAGCCGCCCGTGCAGCCGACGCAAGCCAACCGCCCAGCGCAGACCGCTCCGGCCACGCCGGGTCCGGCAACGTCACCGGCGGCGAATCCATCGCAGGCGCCTGCGGCGCCGGCAACAATCGCCCCAGCGACGGCGGCAAGTGTCACGGTAAGGAACGATTCGCAGGAACGCGCGATCGTCGTCGAAAACAGCCTCTACCGCGTGGAAATTTCGAACCGCGGCGCGGTGGTGAAGCACTGGCTGCTCAAGAAATACATGGATGATTGCAAGCCGCAGCAGAGCGTGCTGGACGTGGTGCACGGCGCCCGCAGCTTCTCGGGCGGGTGCAGCCTAGGCGGTGAGCCAGCGGGGCAACCCGCCGGAGAAAAGGACGCCTCGCAGCAAACCGGCGGCTGGCCCTTTTCCGTGGTGCTCGATGATGAACAGTTGCAGAATGCGGCGAACAGCGGACTTTATCAGCTTTCTTCCTCCGAGACCGCGCTGCATGCCCCGGCCGATGTTGAACTCACATGGAGTGATGGCCACCTGGAAGTCACCAAGCACTTCCGGTTTGATCACACTTATGTGGTCCGCGTAGAGACTTCCGTCAAGTTCAACGGTAATCCCCTTAGAGCGGGGCTTGGATGGCTCGGCGGCTTCGGCGATTTGACGGTGACGAACCCCGCTCCCGTGGAAACGGTCTCGACGTATTACAGCGAGGGCGGCAAAGTCTCGACATACCTTCACAAGAAGCTGGATGGTCTGGACAAGTGGGGCCCGGGCCTCTGGCAGGGTGGAAAAGATTTCGTTGGCATTGAGGACCGTTACTTTACGGCGGCATTTCTCCCTGCGAGCGGCACAACATCGAACGCACTTGAGACGCGCTACTGGAAGGCGTCGCGTACCGTTAAGGTGGATGGACAAGACGCGCTGGAACCGGTGCCACAAGTGGCCGCGGCGACATCGTCGCAGCCGCTGGCCTTGCGTGTCTACGTCGGTCCAAAAGATTACGACGACTTGAAGAAGATGAGCCCGCCGCTGCACGGGCTGATCAATTTCGGCTGGCTGGAATTCATCGCCGAGCCTCTCTTCCATGGGCTGAAGTGGCTGCACAACTACGTCCCCAACTGGGGATGGGCCATCGTTGTCCTCACGCTGGTCATCAATATGCTGCTCTTTCCGCTGCGCATTTCGAGCTACAAGACGACCTTGAAAATGCAGCGTGTGGGGCCGGAAATCAAAGCGATCCAGGAAAAATACAAGAAATACTCGATGCGTGATCCGCGCAAGGCGGAGATGAACAAGGAAGGGATCTTTCTGCGAAAGATCCATATTACATTCTGCCAGTGCTGATGGGCGTATCCATGTATCTGGTTTCGAAGATGACGCCGATGACGGCGACGGACCCCCAGCAGCAAGCCATGATGAAGATCATGCCGATTACCATGGCGGGCATCTTCATGATTTCACCGATTTCGAGCGGACTGGCGGTGTACATTCTCACCAGCAGCGTGGTCGGAATCGCGCAGCAGTGGTACCTGAACCGGACGCATCCGGTGCCCGCACCTGCAAAGCCCGTGCGCGGGAAAAAATCTTAAGAGGATATTTCAAAGAGGCGACCAGGCTCGCATTATTCGAACGACCGATGGCTCAAGAACTCATTCGCGATGGGAAGTTGGACCGGCAAGCGGCGGCCGAGGCCCTGCGCCAGTTTCTGGAGAATATGGTGCGTGTTTCCGGG
>WNFI01393561.1_pt1 | contig 57739 bp, 55 predicted proteins | sample 5400471 | NCBI WGS metagenome assembly WNFI01 (sample SAMN13153348, study PRJNA577476) | soil metagenome | isolation source: 100 cm saprolite on Douglas fir-dominated hillslope | place: USA:California | collected 2013-09-17
ACGTGTGAATCGCGACCAAGTCAAAATCCAGTGGAACTTTACTCGTAAGAAAGCTCGCCAGAAGTTTGGCTACACAATTACACGGTCACGGTACTAGCGGTAGAATGATGCAACCCCTTGAGGCGTGAGACTCCAGGGCTAACCTCTGGCACCAGCGGAATAGGTGATACGAGATATCTGGCCGTCGATATCTTTGCGAAGATCATCCCAGATTTTCTCCGGCATTTCGAGAAAAACCCGGACGACTTCGGGATCAAACTGCCGGCCGGACCACTTCTCGATCTCGGCCTTCGCGGCCTGAAAGGGCTGCCGCGGACGATACGGACGATCTGACATGATAGCGTCGAGTGTGTCCGCTATCGAAAAGATGCGCGATCCAAGCGGAATCTCCTTGCCTTTAAGCCCTCGGGGATAACCGCTGCCGTCGTAACGCTCCTGGTGGGAATAGATAATTTCGCAAGCCTCGGCCAGAAAAGGGATCTTCTTGACGATCTGATAACCCTTGTAGCAATGCTCCTGCATCGTGCTGATTTCTTCGGGCGTCAGCTTCCCCGGCTTCCGCAGAATTGCGTCGGGAATGGCCATCTTGCCGATATCGTGCAGGAATGCCCCGCGGGCGATGATTGGAATCTGCTCGTGCGGCAAACCCATGGCCTTGGCGATCGCGATGGTAAAGGCCGTGACTCGCCGGGAGTGGCCCTCGGTTTCGGCGTCCTTCAGATCAAGCGCATCGCCCAGGGCTTCGAGCGTGATGTCGTAGGAGCGCTCGAGGCTGGACATCGCGGCCTGCAGTTGATCGGTGCGGGCTTCGACCAGCGATTCCAGATTGGACTGATAAGTGCGATTTTCCAGCTTAAGCCGGCGATTCTCAAGCGCGCGGCTGACCGTCGCCAGGAGTTGATCGCGCTCGAAGGGCTTCAGCAGGTAGTCGTAGGCGCCGTTACGGATTGCCGCCAAGGCTACGGAGATATCGTGCACGGCGGTAACCATCACAACCGGCATGTCAGGATATTTTTCCTTGGTGCGCTCAAGCAGGCCGATTCCGTCCAGGTCGGCCATCATGAGATCGGAGAGCATCAGCTCAAATTCCTCGCCGGAGTTCAAAACTGCCAGTGCTTCCATCCCGGAAGCCGCTTGTTTGCAAGCATATCCAGCGGAGGAAAGCATCGAGGCGACAATTTCGCGGATAGCCTCTTCGTCGTCTACTACCAGGATTCGGTCCGGCATTGAGTGCTCCCCAAGAGTCTATCGGCGATTGTAACGAAATCACGAGATACCGAAAGTAATCAGTCGGGTCCCGAAACTCCATCCAGAAAGGACCGGACCGTGATATTCAGGAACAGGGCATCATCACGTTCTAATGCAATGAGTTCTACCCTCGGGTCCATCTGGAACACGGCGGCGCAGCTTGGTCTAGCCAAGCCGACAGCGTCAGAGTTCGCTCTGCTGATTCTTCTGGCAGCGTCTTTCCTCGCTCTTCGTACTTTTCGGGAAAGTTATCTCAAGATTTGGATTGTCGGGTGGATTGCTTTTGCGGCTTCGCGTCTGGCCGGGCACGTCTTCCTGGCGCAGATTCCACAGCATTATGTTCCAGTGGTGGAGCAGGCGGCGTTCGTGCTTGCGGTGGGATTGCTGACTGCTGCCGTTTTTACCTATACCCGCAGCCGCAACTTTTTAATCCCGCTGGCGGTAATCACGCCCATTCTCATGGGATTCGCAGTCGCCCGCCTGCTGCTGTGGCCAGATTCTCTCCCGCTCCGAGTGGCACTGGAAGTCGGCTACAGAATTATCCTGCTCAGCGCCTCGATTGCTCTGCTTCGTGCACGCCGGGGGCGGTGGGAACTTGGGGCATGGTTGTTGGCGCTTAGTCTGCCATTACTTCATTTGTCGTGGCCGCCCTTCACCGACGGCGTGCCTGGCGCGGTTTTCGTATCGGCAGAGATCGTGCTTGGCCTGAGCATGTTGCTGGTAGTGTTTGACGAGTCGCGTGCGCGCAACAAGAGACTGGGTGTTATGCAGGCTGTGACTGCAGGCGTCGTAAGCGCGCAGCAGTATGGAAATATGGTTCAGACTGCCTTGCAGGAGTTGCAGCGGCTGACCAGGACCAGGGCCGCATGGTTCCGCTTGCTCGAGGGCGGACACATGGTGGCGACTCACGCGGTGGGCGTTTCGCCGGACTTCCTGCGGGATGTGAGTTTCGTGGAAGTTACTGAAGACCTGACGAAAATGCTGGAACTGGCGCGGCCGCGGGTGGCAAGGGCAGACTCCGCCGCTCCGGAGAGCCCGGAGCGCCTGAAGGTAGAAAAAGTTCGTCAGGTTGTGATGCTGCCCGTGGTGGGCAAGAAGGCGCCGGTGGGATTGCTGCTGCTGGGCAGTTCGAAAATCATTCAATGGACGCCGGAGGAGTTGGAGTTCCTGCAGAGCTGTGCGCGGCAGGTCGCGATCGCGGTTGAAAACTTTAGGCTGCTGGAGCAAGTACTGCGCTCGCAGCGCCAGTGGATGAATACATTCGATTCCGTCCACGACATCATCCTGGCGCACGACGCGGGCTACCACATCGTCAAGGCGAACCAGGTTCTGTTGGAGCATGTCGGACAATCGGCTGCCGACGTAATAGGAAGCACCTGCGACTCGATTTTGCCCCACACCTTCGGGGAGTGGACCGGCTGTCCCTACTGCTCAATGGGTGGAGACGAGGACTTCATCGAAGGAGCGGATCCTTGCTTTGGTGGATTCTCCGTGGTTTCCACGTCGTCGTACTCGGAGCAGGGAAGCCAGCAGAACGGAATTATTCACGTTGTCCGTGACATCACCGACCGGCGCTCAGCGGAAGAGAAATATAGATTGCTGTTTGAGCAGGTGCAGGAGGGCGTCTACGTTGCTACTCCCAGCGGCCGGCTTCTCGACTGCAACGATGCCTTTGTCCACATGCTGGGGTATAGCCGGCGCGATGAACTCCTGGTGCTGAATCTTGATGCTGATATCTGCGTAGATCCCAATCAGCGCGCGGCTTTCCGGAACGAAATCGGATCCCACAACTACGTGCGCAACTTCGAAGTGACGCTGCGCCGCAAGGATGGAAGTCTACTGCTGGCAGCCGAGAGCAGCTTTGCCACGCGCGACGCGACCGGGAACATCGAGCGCTATCAGGGTTTCGTGCTCGACATGACGGAGAAGCGCCGAGCCGAAGACGAAATGCGGCGGCGCAACCGCGAGCTCAACGCGCTGAACGCCATGGCCGTAGTGGCGACGCAATCGTTTGACCTGGACGAAATTCTGAATCTTACGCTGCGGCAGGTCGTGTCATTATTCGGGGCGGAGAGCGGATCAGTTTATCTTTCCGATTCGGACGCTCCCACCTACCGGCGCCGGGCAGCGTGGGGACCGCGCAGCCGCGACAAGGGCCGTCCGGCAGAGATCTCGTTTCCTGAGGGTTTTGGCGACCTGGTAATGCGATCGCGCACCGAAGTCATAACCGGAGAGTATCTGCCGCACTTGCCACCGCGCATCGCAGAATTCATTCGCTCCGACGCGGACCGCTCCTGGATATGGGTACTGTTTTGGGGCAAGGATAGTCCCACCGGAATCATGGGGCTTTGCAGCCACGTGGGGTACGAGTATTCGAGCAACGAAGAAAATCTTCTGGTCGCGATCAGCCGCCAACTGGCAACGACGATCGAGAAAGTGCGGCTCTACGAAGAGACCTGCCGTGCCTATGAAGATTTGCGCCAGACCCAGGAGCAATTGCTGCAGAGCGAAAAGATGTCTGCCGTGGGACAGTTGATTGCCGGAGTGGCGCACGAACTGAACAACCCGCTGACCGCCATCCTGGGATACGCCCAGCTACTCGAGAGTGAAGGGCTGAACGACCGGGCCAACGACTATGTAGCAAAGTTGTTCAAGCAGGCCCAGCGCACGCATCGCGTAGTGCAGAACCTGCTCTCGTTTGCGCGGCAACGGAAGCCCCAGCGGGATGAAGTCGACATCCGCAAGGTGCTCGACGAAACCCTGGCGTTGCGGGACTACGACCTCAAGATCAACAACATTCGCGTGGAGAGGGATGTGCCTGCGGAAACGACGCCGGTCGTGGCCGATCCGCACCAGATCGAACAGGTCTTCTTGAACATCATCAACAATTCAGTAGACGCCATCCTCGATACCGGGCGGCCGGGAAAACTGAAGATCCGCGTGTACTGCGAAAACGGTCACGTCTGCACTCGCTTCGCCGATGATGGCCCGGGCCTCAAGGATCCCAAACGGATCTTCGATCCGTTCTACACCACCAAGAGCGTAGGCAAAGGTACGGGTCTGGGATTGAGCATCTGTTATGGCATCGTGAAGGAACACGGCGGTGATATTACGGCTCACAACGGAGCCGACGGCGGTGCAGTGGTCGAAGTGCGACTTCCAGTCGTGGCGGCGAATATCAGCGTGAAGCCGGAACCCTCGGCTGTAATCGCCCGGCCACGCGAAGAGGTGATTGGCGGGCGGGTGCTGCTTGTGGAGGAAGAAGAAGCCGTGCTCGAGTTCGAGCGGGATGTGCTGGCTGGCGCAGGAGCAAGCGTAGTGACCGCAAGAAAGAGCGAAGATGTGAAAACGCGGCTGCTCTCGGAACCCTTCGACGCAGTCATCATGAACGGAAAAACGCCGGGAGACTGGAATGCGAAAGAGGCCTATGCCTGGCTCAAAGAACACGCCGCCGGCATGGAGACCCACGTCCTGTTCACCTTCTCCAATGGACTGGAACAGGGCGATACGCGAGCCTTCCTGCAGGAAAATAACGTTCCCTACCTGGTCAAACCTTTCGAAGTGGCGGACCTGATTTCTCAGGCACGCCGGTTGTTGCAGAAAGCCCACGCAGCCACCGCATCCGGAAACTAAACCCAGCTGGCATTCAGCACTCAGCACTCAGCAGTTTCGCTTCTTCGGCGTTCGCGACACACATCGCAGCCCTGGAGGCAGAATGCTGAATGCTGTTTTCTACAGCTTCGTCCGGAGAATTTTCAGCAGGCGACGGATCGCAGTTTCGTTGCGGCGGTACCAGCGCCATTGACCTTGCTTGACGGCTTCAACCAAGCCTGCTTCCGTCAGGATGGACATGTGGTGTGAAATCGTGGGCTGCGAGAGCCGGACACGATCTTCGACGTCCCCGGCACAAAGTCCCAATTGACGGGTGTCAATATAAGAAATTGAAGACATCACCAACTCAGCCCTGGCTAGGAACACTTACTTCTTCAGAATCGGATTGTAACCATCGCTGATGAGCCGGGCACGCATGGCTTCGGCATCTTTGATGTCGGAAAAAGGCCCGACCTGAACGTGAAAGAACTTATCTGTGCCGGCGGTGGTGGCCGAAGCGGGATACTGTTTCTTCTTCAGGGCATCGACAAGGGCCTCAGCATCCTCCTGCTTACTGACGGCAGCGACCTGCACAGAATAGCCTGCGGTAGGAAGCGTGGTCATGGGATCGGGCGAATTCGCGGGCGGAGATGCGGACTGGTCGGTCGCCGCCGGAGTGTTGGAGGGATTGGCGGGCGCGTCTGCTTTGGGAACTGACTTGGGATCAGACGCCGCGGGTGTCAACTCCGGATTGGCGTCTTTCTGCTCGACTGCTTTGTAAAACGTCATCGGAGGCGCGGAAGCGGCTCCGGCCGGCTTTGTTCCCCCGGGAGTGATTTGCGGCGAGGCGGCCGCGTTGGCAGTAGTGATGCCCGGCTCGGCCTTTCGTCCGAGCGAATAGCCCAACGCGAAGAAGAGTGCGCAGATCGCAACCAGCCCGAAGAAGAGAACGAGCAATTTGGTAGTGCCTAAAGTGATTTCAGTGTCTTGAGATGATGAAGCCATGATTCAACTCCGCTCAAACGAGTCGCGAATTTCCATTCAAACTGATTTCGAATTTTCCATCTATCTCCGTACCCTTGCAAATTAAGCTCTTGATCTTGCTTTGAAAGGGCGCGGCTTCAGTCGCGCCGTAAGTGGCCCAAAAATTAACCAGGCTTTAGCCGCTGAGGACCTCCTCAGCCTGCAATGCCACGCTTTCATCAGCCTGCCAGTCCATAGATTTACGCAGTCTTGGCCGGTGCCGCATCGGGCTTTCCTAGAAGTTTCTGAAGTCCAGAAAAGAAGTCGACGGGAACCGGGAACACCACAGTCGTATTCTTTTCCACTCCGATCTCGGTCAGCGTTTGCAGATAACGAAGCTGGACGCTGACCGGCTCGGTGGCCAGCAGATGCGCGGCATCCACCAGGCGCTGTGCCGCGCTGAACTCGCCTTCAGCGTGAATGATCTTGGAACGCTTTTCGCGCTCCGCCTCTGCCTGCTTGGCCATGGCGCGCAGCATGGACTCCGGCATGTCCACCTGCTTGACTTCTACGTTGGTCACTTTCACGCCCCATGGCGAGGTGTGCTGGTCAAGAATGCTTTGCAGGCGCAAATTGATTTTTTCCCGATGGGCGAGAAGTTCGTCGAGTTCCTGCTCACCCAGCACGGAGCGCAGGGTCGTCTGGGCGAACTGCGAAGTCTGGTAGACGTAGTTCGATACCTCCACAACCGCCTTGCTTGGATCGATCACGCGTAGAAAAATGACGGCGTTGACCTTGAGCGTGACATTGTCGCGAGTGATGATGTCCTGCGGCGGGACTTCCAGCGCTTCCTGTCGCAGCGAGACGCGCACAATGCGATCGATCGGGGTGAAGACCAGAATTACCCCTGGTCCTTTGGCCGACGACAATAGCCGTCCCAGGCGGAAGATCACGCCGCGTTCATACTCGGCCAGGATCTTGATGGAACTGAGCACGTAAATGACAACGATGATGGCGACGATGGTGCCGAAACCGAAACCAATTTCCATGATGCCTCCGCGCCGGTGGAGTCCAGAGGATGCCAGACGCCAAAGACGTTCCTACCGCGGATTGTATAGCAGCGGGGCGAGGACGGTGGCAATTTCGCCAGTGGATGTGGTTGGCTGCCTTGATTCGCTGGCCTGGGTGTGCGGAAAAGCATCCGGACCGTAAAAATTCGACCCAGTGATTGAGCAGTGTTTGGAAATTCTGACGTTGTGGGGCGCTTTTGGGTGGCGCAGCGCTTTCTAGCGCTGCGAATGTGCCCCTCCTTTCAAGAGGGGCTTCAGCCCTGAGGTACGAAGTCGTAGGCTAAACCGTAACAGCAGCAGGCCTCCGCGGCTGGACCGCCGTCTGCGGTTCCACTTGGAGTAGCAAGCCGTCCACACGCCGCACCACCACGGGCTGCCCAGCCGGAATCTCGGAAGAAGAAATAGCATCCCAAAGTTCGCCATGGACAAAAACCTTCCCATGAGGCGACAACGCAGTCCGGGCCACTCCGGTTTCACCGATCAAGCCTTGGACGCCTGTAACAATCTTGTTTCTCCGTGCCTTCAGCGCAATCGTCATCAGGAACGCCGTGATGAATCCCAGCGGAACGCTGACGCCGAGCGCGGTCAACAGATGAACTCGCATCTCGGGAATCGGGGAATCGACCAGCAGCAAGCCTCCCAGGGTGAGCAGCACGATGCCGCCGATCGTCAGGACGCCGTGGCTGGCGAACTTGGCTTCGGCGGCAAACAGGGCAAACGCTCCCACAATCAGGCCCAGCGCCGCGAAGCGAGTGGGAAGAAGATTAAGCGCGAAGACCGCCAGCAGGACGAACACTACGCCCACCGTGCCCGGCACCACCGCTCCGGGATGGTTGAACTCAACGTACAGCGACAACGCGCCCACCGCCAGCAGAAGGAAGGCGATGTTCGGGTCCATCATGTAATCGAGAATTTGCTCCTTCAGGGTCATCTGAAACGGAATCACGGGCTGGCCGCTCACCTTCAGCGATGCCATTTCGCCGCTGAAACGCCTGAAACTCTTGCCTTCCATCTGGTGGAAAAGATCTTGCTCGCTGGAAGCGACGTAGTCGATCAGATGCTGCGAGAGAGCTTCCTGTTCGGTGAACGACTTCGAGCCGCGCACGGCGCTTTCGGCGACATCGACGTTACGCCCGCGCTTGGCCGCGACCGATCTCATCAGGGCTGCGGCATCGTTCTCCATCTTTTCCTTCATCACGTCATCCATCTTGCCGCCGCCCAGCACGACCGGGTGCGCTGCGCCCGCATTTGTTCCCGGAGTCATGGCCGCAACATCCGCCGATTCTAAGATGAAGAATCCAGCCGAACCGGCGCGGCTGCCGCTAGGAGTGACGTAGATGATAACCGGCACCTGGGACGCGGCGATTTTTTCGATGATCTTCCGTGTGGAGTCAACCAGGCCTCCGGGAGTATTGATCTCGATCAGTAAGGCTTGGTCATTGCGGCGATGGGCCTCGTCGATGGCGCGGGCGATGTACTCCTCCGTGATGGGCTGGATGGTGTCATTGATAACCACCTTGAGCACCTCGGCCGGGGCGGCGGAGCAGAGAAGTACGAGCACAGTCAGACGAAGAATCACACGAAAAAAGAGGATGCGAAAAATCATGGCATTTTTCCTGAGCGTCGAAATCGGCCGCCAGAGCAGGGTGGCGTGTTCCTCTCAACGATATTGTTGTCCTTATTGGCCACGGAAGCAACAAGACGGTTGTTGATTCACCTGACTGGGTGGACCAGCCTATGAGCCGGGGTTGCCCCATCCTTCGACTGTTGAAATGAAAGGGCCAAGGCCGGGCAAGCCGCACCCTCAGTGGTCAATGAACGTTAAACTGGGAACCGGAGGCCTTCCCCCATGTTCACCTCGCAGCCGATCGGATTTGTGAGTAGTCCGTATAACAACACAAGCGAGATTCCCAAGGGTCTTGGCGTTAAACACGAGGCCGATGGTGTGCTCAAGATCCTGCCTGAGTTTGAGCCGGGGCTCACCGACATCGAGGGCTTCTCCCATCTCTTCGTCCTCTGGGAGTTCGATCGGTCGCCTAAGCTCGGATTGCGTGGGGACGACTTGCTCGGTACACCGCCCTCCGACAATCGGCCGCATGGAGTGTTCGCGACCCGGTCTCCGCGGCGTCCGAACCCGATTGGGCTGACCACCGTTGAGCTGCGCAGCCGTCAAGGCATCGAGTTACACGTTCGGGGCGTCGACATGCTGGACGGGACACCGATTCTCGATATCAAACCCTACCTGTCCAGCATCTCGCCCGAAAAGCTGCGCCGTGGATGGCTGGCCGAAGCTGAGGCGCGAAGGGGATAGCCAATTCACTGTCGATTTCTCGCCTTTCGCTGCTAATTCCAGCGCATTCAGCGAGTTACGTTGACCAGAAAGGCACTTTCCGGTACTTTATGGATATCGCCAAAATGGGGATAGTGTACCCTGATCGTACGGGTTATCAGCTAAAACCTGCATCTTAACCATTGAGGACGATGGCATTAGCGAAGATCCCAGGAGCCGAGGTTTAATCGTGTCTAATCGCGACGGAAAGACGTTGCTTTTGTTGAAACCGCGGGGATTCTGCGCCGGAGTGGTGCGGGCGATCGACGTTGTCCGGATTGCCCTTGAGGCCTTCGGTCCGCCAATCTATGTGCGCAAAGAGATCGTCCACAACAGCTTTGTGGTCGACGAGCTGCGCGGCAAGGGCGCAATCTTCGTCGACAGCGAAGACGAAGTGCCCAATGGCGAGCGTGTGATTTACAGCGCGCACGGAGTTTCCCCCGAAGTGCGGGAGAACAGCGCCAAGCGCGGTCTGCGCGTGATCGATGCGACTTGCCCGCTGGTGACCAAGGTCCACGTGGAAGCGGTGAAGTTTGCCAAGGAAGGCTATTCGCTGATCCTGATTGGCCACAAAGATCATGACGAAGTGATTGGCACATTGGGTGAGGCGCCACTGGTGACCCAGGTTGTCGGCTCCCCGGAGCAGGTGAAGTCGCTCGCGGTGCCCGACCCGAACCGCGTGGCATATCTTACGCAAACCACGCTCAGCCTGGATGAAACCAAGGACATCATTGCCGCGCTCAGGCGGAAATTCCCCAACATCAAGGGGCCCGCGGCTCAGGACATCTGCTACGCCACCGAGAACCGTCAAGTCGCCGTGAAGCAGATTGCTTCTGAATCTGATCTGCTACTGGTAGTGGGTTCGGAGAACAGTTCCAATTCAAATCGTCTGGTCGAAGTCGCGCGCAATTTGGGTACGAACGCGCATCTGATCGACAGCTACAACGACATTGAGCCCGAGTGGCTCCAAGGAGTAAAGACCATCGCACTGACGGCCGGCGCCTCGGCGCCGGAGTGCCTGGTCGAGGAAACGGTGAAGTTCCTGGGCATGAAGGGCTTTGACAACGTTCAGGAATTGGAAGTGATGCCGGAAAACGTACGCTTCGGCTTGCCGCCGGAGATTGTTGAGGCGATTGCCGCCGCTCCCGCGAGCGCGACCGCGGATTAGTGGAGCCCTAAGTCGATGGATACAAACTCCCCCGATTATCCTATAGCTTCTGCACCCCAACTCCGATTCGGCAAGATTGAAAACCTGGCAGCCCGCGTGGGCTCTGCTATCGCTGCTGCCCGGAAATATCTTTTCTCGCAGCAGCACGAAGAGGGCTATTGGTGCGGCGAACTGGAAGCCGATACCACGCTGGAATCCGATTACATTCTTCTACACACGCTGCTGGGAACGGGAAACCCCGATCGCTTCCAGAAAGCTGCGAACTGGATCCTGCAGCATCAGAACGAAGACGGCGGCTGGTCGATTTATGCCGACGGCCCATCGAACAATAGCGCCTCCGTCAAGGCATACTTCGGTCTGAAGTTGGCTGGATATACGGCGGATCATCCAGCCCTTGTGCGTGCCCGAAAAAAAATCCTCGAGATGGGCGGCGTCACCGAGGTCAACACCTTTACCAAGATCTATCTCTGTTTTTTCGGCCAGTACGACTACGACGCCGTGCCGGCCATCCCGCCCGAGATTGTGCTGTTTCCCAATTGGTTCTGGTTCAATATTTACGAAATTTCGTCGTGGTCGCGCGCCATCCTGGTTCCGCTTTCGATCTGCTACGCCAAGAAGCCGTTCAAGAAGATTCCGCGCGAAATGGGCGTCGAGGAACTCTTCGTCGGCGGCATGGACAAATCGCGCATGCACCTGCACTGGTCGAAGAAGCTGGTGTCATGGCGGAATTTCTTCCTGGTCCTTGACCGGATGACTCACTGGTTTGAGCGGGTCCATATTCGGCCGCTGCGTTCGATTGCGCTGAAGAGCGCGGAGAAATGGATGCTCGAACGCTTCGAAATGAGCGATGGCCTGGGCGCCATCTATCCCTCGATGATGAACGCCATCATCGCGCTGCGCTGTCAGGGATATTCTCTCGACGACCCGCAGGTCATCCGTGCGCTGGATGAGTTCGAGAAGCTGGGGATCGAAGAAGAAAACACTTTTCGTATGCAACCTTGCATGTCCCCGGTGTGGGACACCGCTTACGCTTTGTTTGCTCTAGGCGAGGCCGGAATACCGTCCAACGATCCGCGCATGGTGAAGTGTGCTGACTGGATTCTGCAGAAGCAGGTCCGAAACGTGGGCGACTGGAAGGTCAAGAATCCCAAGGGACAGCCGGGCGGGTGGTACTTCGAGTTTAACAATGAGTTCTATCCCGATGTAGATGACAGCGCGATGGTTTGCCTGGGTCTGAGTCGCGTGGAGCATCCCAACGGACGCTATCAGCGGGAGTCGGTGCAGCGAGCCATCGACTGGATTCTCTCCATGCAATGCAAGAACGGCGGCTGGGCCTCCTTCGACAAAGACAACGACCGCATGGTCTTCCAGTACGTGCCCTTCGCCGACCACAACGCCATGCTCGATCCCGCCACGGTCGACATTACCGGCCGGATTCTCGAGATGTTGGCCACCTACGGTTACACCCAGGACCATCCCGCAGTGAAGCGAGCGATAGACTTTATCTGCAAGGAACAGGAACCTGACGGAAGCTGGTTCGGGCGCTGGGGAGTCAATTACATTTACGGAACTGCGCTAGTGTTGCGCGGCCTCGAAGCCATCGGCATGGACAACCACGAGCCTTGTGTCCAGCAGGCAGCGGAGTGGCTGCGTATGGTGCAGAATCCAGACGGCGGATGGGGCGAGACTTGCGGCTCCTACGACGATCCGAGCACGCGGGGCGTAGGGCCGAGCACTCCTTCGCAAACGGCGTGGGCAATCCTGGGGATCCTGGCCGTCGGCGACACCCGGAGCGATTCGGTGGCTCGCGGCATTGCCTACTTGCTGCGCACGCAGAAGCCAGACGGCTCCTGGGACGAGCCCTGTTTCACGGGCACTGGCTTTCCTCGGGTGTTCTATCTCGTGTATCACCTCTACCGGCAGTACTTTCCGCTGCTCGCCTTTACGACCTACGCGAAGGTGATGGAGAAGAGCAGCAGTTAGCACTCAGCAGTCAGCATTCAGCCAGCAAGGGTCTGGAAGAGACTGAGTGCTGAATGCTGAGTGCTGGCTTTCGGGTTCGCAACTGAGAACCGAGAACCGAGAACTGAGAACTGCCCTTGAAAGCTTTCGTCACAGGTGCAACGGGATTCCTCGGCTCGCACGTGGCCCGTGTTCTGGCCGAGCAGGGAGCCGACTTGCGGCTCCTGGTGCGTCCCAGCAGTGACCTTCGGAATCTCCAGGGGCTCAACGCCGAGACGGCCAGCGGAGACCTGCGCGATCCAGCGTCGCTCGAAACGGCGATGGCCGGTTGCGATACGGTTTTCCACGTTGCTGCCGACTACCGGCTCTGGGTGCGGGATCCGGAGGAAATGTATCGGTCGAATGTAGCGGGTACGCGGGCTATTCTGGCGGCTGCCCGTAAGAACGGCGTGCGGAGTGTGGTTTGTACCTCAAGCGTGGCCACCATGGGATTCACGGCCAACGGCCATCCCGCGGATGAAGACTCGCCGGTGTCACTGGCGGACATGATCGGCCACTATAAGCGCTCTAAGTTCATGGCCGAGCAGGTGGCTTTGGAAGCGGGCCGGGCCGGAATGCGCGTGGTGGTGGTGAATCCCACCACTCCCGTGGGAGAGCAAGATGTGAAGCCCACGCCGACTGGGCGCATCGTCGTGGATTTCATGAAGCGTAAATTTCCAGCGTACGTCGAGACCGGATTGAACCTGGTGGACGCAACCGAATGTGCACGCGGACACGTCGCCGCCCTGGAGAGAGGAAAGTCCGGCGAGCGCTACATTCTGGGAGGTCAGAACCTTACGCTGAAGCAAATTCTCGACCGGCTGGCCAGCATTACTGGACTGCCTTCGCCGAGAGTGAAGCTGCCGTATATATTTGCCTTTGCCGCGGGCGTGGTTGATGAAACCATTACCGGTCGGATACTGCATCGCGAGCCTCGAGCCACTATCGATACGGTTCGCATGGGCAGGAAAAAGATGTTTGCCAGCTCCGACAAGGCAGAGCGCGAATTGGGCTGGAAGATCGTCCCGGTAGAAGGTGCGCTGCGGCGCGCGGTGGAGTGGTTTCGGGCGAATGGGTATGCCTAAAGTTGCAATCGTGGCCGCGCTCGAGCGTGAAGTATTGCCGCTGGTTCGGCATTGGCGCACTACTGAAAGGGAACACATTGGCCGCAGCTTCCGCTTCTTTGAAAACGGAGAAATCGTTCTGGTCTGCGGGGGCATTGGAGAGGAAGCTGCCCGCCGAGCCACCGAGGCTGCGATCGCGCTGTATGCTCCGGGGCTGGTTTACTCAGCTGGTTTTGCCGGGGCCCTGCAGCCCGGACTGAAAATCGGTGAGATCGTCGTCCCGCGCCGCGTAGTGAATGCCGGCGACGGTAGCAGCGTGGACACCGGGAAAGGTGAAGGAGTATTGGTCAGTTTTGGCTCGGTGGCCAGTCCCGAGCAGAAGGCGAAGCTCGGCGCCTCCTTCGGCGCACAGGCGGTGGATATGGAAGCTGCTGCTGTGGCACAAGCCGCCGAAGCGCGGGGAGTTCGTTTCGCCGCAGTCAAAGCGATATCGGATGAAAGCAACTTCGCGCTGCCGGCGATGGGTAATTTTATCGCCCCGGGCGGCGGGTTCCGCGTCTGGAAGTTCGCACTGTTTGTCCTGGTCAGACCATGGATGTACAAAAGTGTGCTGACTTTAGCGCGTAACACCAGCCGGGCGTCGAATGCTCTAAGTAACTGGCTAGGCCGGATGAATGAAAACTTGATGGCTGAACAGTTTGCTGAAAAACTCTGATTTTGGGTGGCGCAGCGCCCTTCGGCTTCGCTCAGAGCCTGCCCTGAGCTTGTCGAAGGGGCAAGTTTTCAATGCTGCGATAAGGATTTTTTCTGTATGGCTTTAGCCCCTGAGGGGTTCAATTCGACAATGAAGCGAATTCTGCTGGCAATCGCATTCTTGGCCTCCGCCTTTCTCGCTCAAATCTCGGCGCAAGATCAGCGTGAAATTTTCTACGCTGAGAGCTTCCGTCAGGGGGCGACGCAGGTCAAGGAACAGAGCTTCGAGGCCAAACTGGATTCACAGAGTGGAATTTACCGGGAGCGCATCAAGGATTCGCGGGGTAACGACCGCTACGCCCTTACGATCGTTCCGCAAGGTCCGGAGGGCGACGACAAAACTACTTCGTGGCAGGTGAAGCTGGCGGATCTGCATCACACCATCTACGACAACGTCTTGCTGGCCTCGCAAGAGCCCACTTCGGATCCAAAGAACAACCTGTGGTGGCTGGATCCGAAGAGGTTTTCCGCAGTTCCGATCAATGCCAGAAGGATTATCAAGGTGGACAATTTTTACGTTTCGCTGCAGGTGAAGGCGTATCACTTCACGCCGGGCGATTCGCCGTATCTGGATTCGATGAGTGTGGAAGTAAAGTTCGGCAACACAGATCCCCGTACCGAAAAACCGTTGCCTCGCTAGCAGGCTGCGGAGAGAAATCGGAGGTAACGACATGATTTCACCAGGTTGTGAAAAACTGCGGATTCGCGGGGTGAGTCGTACCAGGCAGACTGCAGCCCAGTAGGTTCGTATCAGGGCACGACTTCAGTCGTGCCGTACGTCGCCGCAATGTGGCCGGCTTTAGCCGCTTGGGTTCGGGTGTTGCGCCAGAACTCCCAGTCACTGAAGCAAATATGAACTGGAGTTCATCTAACGCATTAATGGCAATTGCGGGCCAATACGCAATAGCAAACGACACGCCGTCGCTCCCGACAAAAATGCTGGCGGCGGTTTACCGCGGGGTGAATGATGTCCGCGTAGAAACCGTCCTTGTGCCGGCGATTGGCCCCGGTGAACTGCTGCTGCGTGTACATACCTGCGGCGTTTGCGGCACCGATCTGAAAAAGATTGCCACCGGGTCGCACTCCGCACCACGCATCTTCGGCCATGAGACTTCGGGAGTTATCGCGGCTGTCGGTGAAGGCGTGCGCGATTTCCGCCCCGGAGATCGCGTGGTGGTCTTCCACCATATTCCATGCCGGGAGTGCTACTACTGCCGCCACAAGACCTTTGCCCAGTGCCAGACTTACAAGAAGGTCGGCTGCACCGCGGGATTCGAAGCCTCAGGCGGGGGCTTCGCCGAGTATGTTCGGGTTATGGATTGGATTGTGCAACACGGCACCGTGCGCATTCCCAGCGGTATCTCGTTTGAGCAAGCCTGCTTCGTTGAGCCGGTGAATACCTGCATGAAGGGCCGATTTATATGCCGAGAGGCTTAAAATAGGAGAAAGCTTCGGGTTGACACTTACAATCAATGCTTCGCGGGCGAACGTAATCGACCGTGTCCGCGAATTGACTGAGGCGCGGGGAGCTGACGCCGTCATTCTGGCGGTTGGTGGCAACAGTTTGATTCGATCCGCGATGGACGCGGCCCGTCCCGGAGGACGAGTGTTGCTGTTTGCGCAGACCCAGCACGGGGAGGCGGTGGTCGATCCGGCATCCATCTGCGTCGATGAGAAAGCTTTGATCGGCTCCTACAGCGCCTCGGTCGACTTGCAGGAAGAATCGGTTCGATTTGTTATGAGCAGAGAGATGGATCTGGAGCGGCTTATCAGCCACCGGTTCCCTCTGCCGGATGGCAGGCAAGCGCTGGATTTAGCGGCTCATCCGCAGCCATCATCGATGAAGATTGTGATTCAGCCAGGCAGTGCGTGGGGACGAAACGCTTGGGAAGGAACAGCGCAGTGAATGGAAAAATGACGGCCGCCGTTCTCTACGGCAAAGAAGATCTGAAGATCGAGAGGGTGCCAATTCCCCGGGTGGGGGATGGTGAAGTCCTGGTCAAGGTAGAAGTTGCCCTCACCTGTGGCACCGACCTGAAGGTTTATCAGCGCGGCTATCACGCCCGCATGATCGTTCCTCCTGCATTGTTTGGACACGAACTGGCCGGGGTGATCGAAGAGGTTGGCGCGGGCGTCAATGGCTTCAAAAAGGGCATGAGGGTTGTGGCGCTGAATTCCGCGCCCTGCCAGATGTGTTTTTACTGCTCCAAGCACCAGGAAAATCTCTGCGAGGATTTGCTGTTCAACAATGGCGCCTACGCCGAGTACATCCGGGTGCCGAAGCGTATTGTCGAAGCCAACATGCTGGTGATTCCGCCCAACGTGAGCTTCGAAGACGCGGCTATGACCGAACCTCTGGCTTGCGTTCTGCGCGGATTGCACGAGACCGGCGTGGAAATTGGCGATACGGTCGTGATTATTGGCGGCGGGCCCATCGGGCTGATGTATGTGCAGGTCGCCCGCGCCATTGGCTGCAACGTAATCTCCGTGGTTAAGCGCGACGGGCAGGTAGAAGCCGCCAAACACATGGGCGCGCATGAGATCGTGCAAACCACCAAGGTGCAGGACGTGGTCGAGGCCGTGCGTGCGCTCACACCGCAAAAACGCGGCTGCGATGTGGTGGTCGAGGCTGTGGGCCGGCCGGAAGCCTGGGAGTGGGCCGTGGACATGGTTCGCAAGGGCGGCACGGTGAATTTCTTCGGCGGCTGCGCGAGCGGAACCAAAGTGCAACTTGATACCAACCGCCTGCACTATTCCGAGATCACCTTGAAGGCGACGTTTCACCATACGCCCGAGACTGTCCGGCGAGCCTTCGGACTCATTGCGGCGAAAAAGATTCGTCCCACCGACTACATCACCGGAGAGGCTCCCTTGTCGCGCTTGCAACACGTGCTGCGCCATATGCTGAACCGCGGAGGCGACATCAAGACCGCCATTATTCCCGGCCACTGATTGACGCTAAAGGTTGGCCTGCTGAATGTCGATCTGTCATCCTGAGCGAAGCGAAGGACTCCAATCAGGCCGGCGGTGCCGTCGGCGATGCAAGGAGTTCTCACGATACTGAGGATGTTTTTATACCCATGACTTCGACGGTTAACAGCGACTTTCGCATCACGCCCGCGCCTCCGGAATCGCTGGGTTGGAGTCGCCTGCCTGCTGAGTATGCGATTCCGGCGACGGCTCCCTCGCTCGAAGAAGCTCAGGCATATTGCGAACGGCTGGCGCGGAGTCACTACGAAAACTTTTCCGTAGCCAGCTGGTTTTTACCGCAGCGCCTGCGTCAGCATTTCTTCAACGTCTACGCCTACTGCCGAATTTCGGACGACCTCGGCGATGAAGTCGGGGACCGCTCCGCATCGCTGGCGTTGCTCGACGAGTGGGAGGCGGAGCTGGACGCTTGCTACAACGGAAATCCTCGGCATCCGGCATTCGTTGCGCTCCGCGAGACCGTGCGAAAGTTCGACATTCCCCGGCACGAGTTTTCTGACTTGCTGCGCGCCTTTCGCCAGGACCAGTCCGTCACGCGGTTTGAGACTTTCTCCGACGTATTGAATTACTGCCGCTACTCGGCCAATCCGGTGGGGCATCTGGTGCTCTATTTGTGCGGCTATCGCGATCCAGAGCGCCAGCAGCTTTCGGACTTCACCTGCACCGCGCTTCAGTTGGCAAATTTCTGGCAGGATGTGAGTGTGGACTGCGGCAAGGGCCGAATCTACCTCCCGCTCGAGGATCTGCGGCGTTTCGGAGTGAGCGAAGACGATATCGCTGGCCAGAGGAATACTCCTGCCTTCTGCAACATGATGAGATTCGAAGTGGAACGAGCTCGCGAATGGTTCAAGCAAGGGCTTCCGCTCGTGGGAAAAGTGGATCATGAGCTGGCCGTTGATCTGGAACTTTTCAGCCGCGGCGGCCAGGAGATCCTCAACGCGATTGAACGGCAGGGATTCGCTGTTCTCGGGCGCCGTCCATCGATCTCGCGTCCACGAAAACTGGCGCTAGTGGCGCGGGCTGGGCTGGCGAAGTTGCGAGGCAAGTCAGGGCAGGATCGCGCATGAGCGCCGGAACCCAACAGGCCGCGATTCCCTGGACTCCCGCGCCGCCTCAGTTGGCGATGGCGTATTCGGTGTGCCGCGGCATCACGCGGTCGGCGGCGAAGAATTTCTATTACGCCTTCCTGGTTCTCCCGCGAAGAAAGCGCGAGGCGCTTTGCGCCGTTTACGCTTTCATGCGCCGCTGCGACGACATTACCGATGACTCCAGTTTGAGTTTGCCGGAGCGCCGTCAGAAGCTCGACGCTTGGCTCGATGCGCTCCACCGCGCGCAGCAAGGCAATCCCACCGACGATCCGATTTTGCTGGCCTTGATCGATGCGCAGCGTCGTTACCAAATTCCTGCCGGACTGCTGGACGAACTTGCCCTGGGCACCGCCATGGACGTAGAATCGATTGCTGGCTCCGAAGGATTTGCAGACGCGGCCAGTTCAACGCCCGCACTCACGGTCCAGTACAAAACTTTCGAAGATCTCCGGCTGTACTGTTACCGCGTGGCGTCAGTAGTGGGACTGGTCTGCATTCATGTCTTCGGTTACCGCGATCCCGCAGCGGAGCCTCTGGCCGAGCGTTGTGGTCTGGCCTTCCAGCTCACGAACATCATCCGCGACGTCAAAGAAGATGCGGCGCTCGGCAGAGTTTACCTGCCGGAAGAGGATCTGGCAAAGTTTGGTTTGTCCTCCGCCGATTTTTTGGCGACACCTGATCCCTCGCGTCTCCGTCCTCTGCTCAGTCTCGAAGCCGATCGTGCCCGCGAATTCTACAAGTCAGGCGAAGAACTGATTCCCTATGTTGCCGAAGACAGCCAGCCCGCGCTGTGGGTACTGGTGACCATCTACCGCCGTTTGCTGGAGAAGATTGCCGAACGCCAGTACGACGTCTTCAGCGGCAAAGTCAGCCTCACAGTCTGGGAAAAACTGCGTATTCTGGGGAAAGGCTTCGTCCAGCGTCTGATCTGATGACCCAGAATTCGACACAGACTTCGAGACCGATCTCCACCCAAAATTCCACGCCACGTCCAGCACAATCCGCGACACAAGCCACTGTAGCCGTGGCTGGAGGCGGGCTGGCGGGGCTGGCCGCCGCATGCGCCCTGGCTGATTCCGGCTTCCGCGTCACAGTATTCGAACGTCGTCCTTACCTCGGGGGGCGCGCATCTTCGTATCAGCATCCCGGCACCGGCGAGGTGGTCGACAACTGCCAGCACGTGCTCTTTCGCAGCTGCACCAACCTGATCGAGTTTTACGAGCGCATCGGGGTGGACCAGCAAATCCGCTGGTACGACCAGATGACGTTTGTTGAACCCGGAGGCCGCGCCACCGTGATGCGTGCGTCTCCGCTGCCGGCGCCGCTTCACACCGCGCCTTCCTTCCTGCGTTTTCCATTCCTGACCGCGGCGGACAAACTGGCGATTGCCCGGGCCATGGTTCCTCTTACTATGACCGTGCAGAAAGATACCGGAGAATCTTTCGACAAGTGGTTGCAGCAACATCGGCAGACACCAGGCGCGATTGAGCGATTTTGGAAGCCAATCCTGATCAGTGCCCTTAGTGAGGATCTCGACCGGGTATCGATTTCCTCGGCCGCCCAGGTTGTGCGCGAGTCCATGAAGTCGCCCGCCGCGCGGCATATGGGTGTTCCGACTATTCCTCTGACGGCGCTCTACAACGCCGCCGGCGACTACATCCAGGCCCGTGGTGGCGAGCTACAGTTTCGCCGTCCTCTTGAGACATTCCAAGCCGAATCGTCGCGAGTGGGACTCCGCTTCGGCGAGGGCGAAGAAGTTTTTGACTATCTGGTGCTGGCGTTGCCCTTCGAGGGTTTCGACCGTGTTCTCCCGGAGACTCCCGAGGCCGCGCCTCTACGCGAGATGGTCAGCCATTTCGAATCCTCGCCGATCACCGGCATCCATCTCTGGTTCGACCGGCAGATTTCCGATCTCGACCACGCTGTATTGCTCGGCCGCACTATTCAATGGATGTTTCACAAGTCGCGTATTCAGCCGATTCGCAACCAGAGCGGGAATGGCGCCGGCACAGATGCGGTCGGGAGTTATGTGGAATTAGTCGTGAGCTCGTCGAAGAGTCTCATCGAGCAGTCACGCTCGGAAATTGTCGACCTCGCGTTGCGCGAACTGCGAGAATTCTTTCCCGCCGCCCGCGAGGCCACCCTGGTAAAGTCGGCGGTGATCAAAGAAGTCCACGCTACGTATTCGCCGTGCCCAGGCATCGACGCCTACCGCCCAGCGTCGGCGACCGCATGGCCGCGCGTGTTTCTTGCCGGCGACTGGACCGCCACAGGATGGCCCGCGACCATGGAAAGCGCTGTACGCAGCGGCTACCTGGCGGCCGAAGCTCTGACGCGCGCCACCGGCCTTGCGAACACGAAATTTCTCGTTCCCGACCTGCCAGCCAACGGTTTCATGCGCCTCTTCAAATAAAAGGGTCCGCCGACACTTCCCGTGTAGGGCGGACACTCACGTCCGCCGCCTTTGTTTTTGACTCGAGGGAACTACCGATAATTGAAGAACAGACATCAGAGGAGCCCTATTTCTTGCACTGCCTATGGCAGCTTTTCTCTTCCACCGTGAAGTCGTCCGTTGTACGATGCCCACCCATGGAAAAAATCAGGTTCACCTTCCTCTTGTTAGTGTTCGCTCTTCTGCCTGCCTTGCTCTTTTCCCAATCCGCTCCGGCAAAGCAGTCTCCGGAATTGGATCACACCACGGTGTATGTGCGTGACCTGCAGAAGAGCGCCGAGTTCTACGAAAAGGTTGTGGAGCTCGAAAAGATACCCGAGCCCTTCAAAGACGGCCGGCACATCTGGTTTCGCATGGGCCCGCACCAGCAACTGCACGTGGTCGGCGGCGCCACCGAGGTAGCACCGCACGAGATCGACGTTCACCTTGCTTTCCGAGTCGCATCCTTGTCTGACTTTATGACTCACCTCGATCAGATGAAGGTGAAATATCGCAACTTCAAAGGCGACGGTAAAATTTCTGACCGTCCCGACGGTGTGCGTCAGGTCTACTTCCAGGATCCCGACGGTTATTGGATCGAAGTGAATGACGACAAATTCTAGGGCGTGCCGAGCAAGAATGGCACTGAAAAGGTGCATCCTCGAATTGCGCCATAAACGAGGCTTGCCTCAGCTTAACGGAAATACGAATTTGTTCGCGATTGTCGCGCTGGCCGCAGGCCTAACCTCGAACTGTCACTTTGCGCTTGCGTCGAACCGTTCTTCGATCCTGGACACAAACTTCGGCGCGTGGCTTTTCATCAGCTGCTGAATACCGGGTCCAAACTCATGGAAGAGGTTCATCCCCGCGTCGTTGCCAATGGTCGAACCGAAATCGCTGAACGGTTCCGAAACCCCGCGCCTCCAGTATGGACGGTAGGCGGAGTGCATAGCGGCGGAACTCAGCCCCGCGAGGAAATACGAGGTGTTCAGCCTGCCTTTTCCGGAATTGTCATGCGTAACAAAAATGCGCGACGCCGCGTAGGTCGCCCGTCCCAGGACACTACCGCCGGACGAAGGACGATAATCCAGGTTCCGCTTAAGCAACGATGGATACAAGTACTTTCCAAAAAAATCGCTCGGTTCTTTTCGAGTAGGCTGCGCGGTATAGAGAACGGTAAAGCCGTGTTGCGCGGCGCGAGTGAGGTTTACCAGTTCTGCTCCGCGCGCCAGGAGCCGGAATGTTTCGGTTTGAGCTGAAGCCTGTAGAGATGGAGCATCGGGAAGTGAGCTCCACGCGCGCTTCTCCTGATCCTGCTGGCACAGCGCCGCGCAAGTTGCTAACAACAGGAAAGAAATGATCCGGATTGGAACCATTGTCTCTTTACCCGCCCTGCAAACGGCAATTTCCCGTCTGCCTGACAGCTTGTCCGCAAGCAAGCCCACCTCGAGGGAAGCACTCTACGTGCCATCCTTCTGAGCAAGACTGCTCGGTCCAAACGGCTTGGAATTGGGGTAAAGAGAGATTCTGAAGTTACAAGCCAAACTGGACGTCCATTGCGCGTTTCCGCACCACGCAACTTAATGCAGCTTTATGTAGCAGTTAGCCGCCCATCCTCCGAAGAAACGGACTTCTGCGATGGTGGCTAGTTTACGGGTTGCCACGGGATTCCTGAACAAATTGGGAAAGCACCTTGCTACGCCCCGGTACAGTAATGCAAATTTTCGGCCACCGTGAGTAAAGTCTTTCATTCCAAACGGATTTCACGTCGTTTTCGAGGCGACCCTTGCCTTCTGCCCAAACCCTACCCGGGGTGAAGGAGCTGCTCTAAGCGCGAAGGGTAGGAAGCGCGAAAGGCAAGTCTTCCTACCCCGCTAGCAGCGCCACTCCCCCGGCCACCAGCACCGCCGCAATCCACCGCCGCCGGTCCACGCGTTCATGCAGAAAGATTTTTGCGGCGAAGGCGTTGCCGATAAAGGTTAGGGAAGCGGCGGCAGGGGCGACCAGGCTTACGTCTCCCCAGGAGAGCGCGAACAGCAGGCTGAAGAACGCCATCGCCATTGCCATCACGCCCACCACAAAGTTCTGGTTGCTGAGCACGCGCGCGATTACCGTCCACAGGCCCGAGCTGCGCCGCAGGGTACTAACGTCTCCGACCTGCCTCATGGCGCGTGCCAGGAGTACATCGCCCACCACCGAGGCGAAAACGATCGCGAAGATTGCGCTCCAGGTATAGACGGCTTTCATGACCGCACTCCGGTGGGTGCCCTATTTCTCGCGTCCTTTGCAAGAAGCCTGCTCTGAGCGGAGTCGAAGGGTGGGGCGTTGGCTGCACCCACGACAGCGTGGTCCTTGTCTTCATCCGAGGCAGATTCCGCACGCGAATGCGTCGTCAGACTCGGTCCTCCTGCAACAAATCCAACACCGCCCGAAATCAGCGCGATGCCCAGCCAACGTAGTGGACTGACCTGCTCGTGCAGCGCGAATTTCGCAACCAGCGCCAGCAGAACATAGCCCAGTGAGGTCGCCGGCAGCACGTAAGTGAGATCCGCCCAAGAGAGCGCATGCATGTAGGTGGCAAAGAAACCGAGAAGCAGAAGAATGCCGACCACGACCCATGGGTTGAGCACGGCCAGAAGGACACTCTGCAGATGGTGGACAGAAATGTTGCCGGCCTGCTTCATCCCATGCGCAAGCATGGAGTCACCTGCCGCCGCGAAGACGGTGACACCGGCCAGCACCAGATACTTGCGAAAGCTCACGGGAACTCTAGGTGGCTCATGCTCAAGTTTTTTCACCACAGAGGCACAGAGACACGGAGAAAATCTTTATTTGTCTTCTCTGTGTCTCTGTGCCTCTGTGGTGAAAACCCTCTTACTACGCCTTGGCCAACTCCGCAGCGGCCTCGTCGCTATGCCTTTTGACAAGCTTGTTGCGCATAGAACGTACTTTGAGGAAAGTTTTGGCTTCCCGGTACAGGCGCTTGCGGTCGTTGCTGTTAAACGCCGCTTTCTTCAAGATGCGGAACACAGCTTTGGGCCGGAAGTAGTACTCATCGTAGAAACGATGTACGGCGCTGAGGATGTCGTCAGCGGGCAATCCAGGATATTGGATGTGCGCCAACTGGTGGCCGCCTTCGTCAACCATCTGGTTATCCTTCACCATGAAACCGTTGCTGACTGCATAGTCATACAGTTCCGTGCCGGGATAGGCATGCGCCACGGAAACCTGGATGGTTTCGACATCCAATTCCTTGGCAAAAGCTATGGTGTTGTTAATAGTCTCGTGAGTCTCGCCCGGCAGGCCCATGATGAAGTCACCGTGAATGACAAGGCCGAGCTTGTGGCAGTCTTTGGTGAACTGACGGGCGCGCTCGATGGTCGCACCCTTCTTGATGTTCTTAAGAATCTGCTGATCGCCGGATTCATATCCCACGATAAGCAGCCGGCACCCAGCTTCCTTCATCGCTTTCAGCGTCTCGAAATCGGTGGTGACACGCGACGTGCACGACCATGTCAGCTTGAGCGGCTTCAGCTTGGCACAGAGTTCAATGGTGCGCGCCTTCTGAATGTTGAAGGTGTCGTCGTCGAAGAAAAATTCCCTCACTTGTGGCCAGTATTCCTTGACCTTCGACATTTCGAGCGCCACGTCGTCGGTAGAGCGCTTGCGCCACGGATGTCCGCTCAAAGTCTGCGGCCACAAACAGAAGGTGCACTGCGCCGGGCAGCCGCGCGTGGTATACAGCGAGACGAAGGGATTCAGCAAAAACGGCACGTTGTAGCGCGTGACATCGAGATCGCGTTTGTACACGTCGGTGACGTGCGGCAGCGCGTCGAGATCCTGAATCTGCGGCGCGTCCGGATTGTGAACCACCTCACCGTTTCTCAAATAAGACACGCCGGGGATTTCTTCCAATGGCTTGCCCTTGGCGAAGTCCACCACGGCATAGTCAAATTCCTTGCGGCAGACGAAGTCGATGGCCGGACATTCGCGCAACGATTTTTCCGGAAGCACAGTGACGTGCGGCCCCACGAACGCAATCTTGATCTCAGGATTTGCCGCCTTAATCGCCCGCGACAAACCGATATCTCCAGGGAAGCCCGGCGTGCTGGTGAACAGCACCAGGAACTCGTAGTCCTTGGCAATCTCAATGGTCTGCTCCGCCGAAATGTGATGCGGCGGCGCGTCCAGCAGGCGAGCGCCCTCCAGCATTCCAGCAGGATAAGCAAGCCACACCGGATACCAGTAACTTTCTATCTCGCGCGTGGCGGGCCAACGCGACCCGGCGCCTCCGTCGAAGTTTTCAAAGGAAGGCGGATTCAGAAATAGTGTTTTTAGAGGCATAGTGGGTATTGTTTAATTCTAACATTCCAAGCTCGCGATTCCGGGGTCCGCCCCCGTGTTTCTGCAGGTTCGTCCTACACTTTGGTTCCCTCGCGAGCGAGGGCTTCAAATTGTGCTAAATCACTTACTTTCAATGTACTAAATGCGTCTCTCCAACGGAACCAGCATGGATTGAATAGGACGTTTGATGCAGCGAAACAGGGAAAAGCAGCGTCGAGCGGGGAAGGGCTAATGTGATTCTCTTGGGCTAATGCCATAACGTGACAGCCGAAGCGCGGGGCCCGTAAGCAGAGCCGGAAAACTATGGCGCCCGCAACGCCCATCCCTCCAGGTCGCCCGTCGCGCGTAACAGTCCCACTTGGGCGCGCTCCAGTTCGAACGTCACGTCTTGCAATGAAATGAAGCGCTCGCTGGCCTGGGCGCGGGCATCGTCGAGATCGTGGAGAGTAACGGTGCCGCCGGAGTCCATGCGAGTCTGTACCGCCTCCAAAGTTTTCTGCGCGATTTCGAATTCCAGTTGAGCCACGTCGCGGGCGGCCTGCATCTGCGAAACCCCGTGCTGCAGGCGGAGAGTCTCCTCCGAGACCTGGTTGCGAGCAGCTTCAGCCTGCTTCTGAGCTTTCGTCGCCTCGGCGTCGGCGGCCTCCGCGTGCGATCTCTGCGAGAGATTCAGAAATGGAAAGCGAATGACGCCGCCAACAGTAGCATTGTTCCGAACAAAGCTCCCCGGCTGAAAGAAATTCTGAAAATTGTTGAAGCGGGAGAGCACCGCATACTGCGCAGCAAAATCAAGGCTGGGCATCCATAATTTATGCTCGCCGCGCGCCCGCAGGTACTGGGCGCGAGCATGCTCAACGGCGGCCTGCACCCCAGGATTCGACTCCGCAGCCTTGCTGGCAGCATCAGGATCAGAAGCAGTGGGAAGCGCGGGCAGGGAATCGTTCTCGGTCTGAATGCTGGACGCGGGCAGCCGCGTCAGTTTCGATAGCCGTTCGCGCAGCACGTCCGCCGCGCCCTCAGCCTCGGTAACCCGCAGATGCACGCGCGCCGCCGACAGCCGCGCCCTGGTACTCTCCAGTTCGCTGTCGATGCCTTCCTTCACGCGCTGCGCCACGGCAGCTTGCATCTTCTGCGCGTCGGCTTCGGTTTCGCGGAGGCGGGCCAGCCGCTGCTCCCACTTTTGCAGCTCCGCGTAGCTGAGGACGGTGTCCTGAATCACCTGGTTGCGCTGATCTTTGTTGTGTAGCGACGCTCCGGCCGTTTCGGCGCGCGCCGCTCCCAGAAAGTCCTTCAGCTCGAAGTGATACAGCGGAGACTGCGCATTAATGTTGAACAGCGAGGGCGCCGCGCCTTCCAGACTGAGGGGGAATCCGTAGGACCATCCCAGCCCGGCGCCGGCCGTCACCTGCGGGATGTAGCTGTTGTGCAGTTCGCGGTAGTTGGCAAAGGCGCGCTGTTCATCGGCAGCCGCAATGCCGGAGGTGGTGGCATGCTTCAAGGCCAGCTCGACCGCATGCTTCAGCGTGACTGGCTCCGCCCGCAGTGCAGTCGGCAGCAGCAACAACAGCAAAAGCAGCACGGCAAACGACGCCCTGTGAGCGCGCGCCACACACCACGAGTTCGGTTTCATCGCGTCCCCTTCAAGAGTGGTCTGGGATGATTCTATGGACAATCTGATGCAAGCGGAATCTTAAATGGCGGGCGGGCGCGGCGAACAGGGGATTGTGCGCGGCCGATACTCCCTTCGGCAACCCTTCGACTTTGCTCAAGGCTTCGGCAAGACAGGCAGGCTCTCTCCGCGGCTCTTGAACTTAGTTTGTGTGGGGCGGACACTCTTGTCCGCGGCTCTTGAAGTTGGTTTGCGTAGGGCGGACGCCCCCGTCCGCTGCTCTTGAAGTTGGTCTGTGTAGGGCGGACGCCCCCGTCCGCTGCTCTTGAAGTTGGTCTGTGTAGGGCGGACGCCCCCGTCCGCTGCTCTTGAAGTTGGTTTGTGTAGGGCGGACGCCCCCGTCCGCCGCTCTTGAAGTTGGTTTGTGTAGGGCGGACGCCCCCGTCCGCATCTCCGCCGGCGTCATCCCGAAGCCCCGCGCTTTCACCAGCGGGGCGAGAGCCTGCCCTGAGCAAAGCCGAAGGGGACCTTGCGCGCACCGCGACGGATTCGTCAGCCAGAGACCTCACCGCCACCGCGACCTAACACAGAACCTCGATCACAAATCCTCCCGGAGCCTTGAAATAAAATGTCCACGACCCGTGCATCCGAGCCGACTTTGGAACCTCGTATCCGTCCTCGCGCAGACGTTGGTTGATCTCGTCGACCCGCTTCTCGCTCTCTTGGATGAAGCCCACATGAAAGCCCGGTGGATACTGCACCTCGGTCCCTTTTGCAACTCGTGTCAGCGCCAGAACCATGCCGTTGTCGTCGGACAGAAGGCTCATCGCTTCCCCTGGTTCTCGTCCTCCGTCGCCCTTCAGAGCGAAATGCTTTTCAAGAAAGCGATGCGTTTCCGGAACATTCGAGACGGTCACGTTCAGGTGATTGAGCTTCATAAATGAGCCTCACCGCAGCTCAGGACAAGCCGCAGCGAATAAGATTCGCGATCCAATCACACAGTCGCATTTTGTTGTGCGCCGTAGTTGGGTGAACTTAGTCTGCGTAGGGTGGACGCCCCGTCCGCCGCCTTTGAAGTTGGTTAGTTTGTGTGGGGCGGACACTCTTGTCCGCCGCTCTTGAAGTTGGTTTAGTTGTGGATTCACAAGGTGTGGGGGCATCATCCCGAAGCCCCGCGCTTTCACCAGCGGAGCGAGAGCCTGCCCTGAGCGCAGCCGAAGGGGATCTCGCGTGCATCGCCGCAACCGTCAGCAGATCAAAGTGCGCCGCCATGGCTTCGTGGTACCGGGTTACGTAGGTGATGCCGGAGCATATTTATCTGCTGGTGGCCTCAGTTTGATTGTCATCCCGAGCAAGCGCTTTTGCGCCGCGACGGATCTGGCGAGCCGCGCGAAGCGTCGCGTTCTTTGCGACGCAACAATCGCGCGTTCGGCTCGGTCCATCTCAAACTGAGGCACTACCGGGACCAGTCCTGGTAGACGAACCGCAGCCCGCAGCACTCAAGATCCGAGATCTCCAAGCCGCGACCGCGAAGCAGTGGCTGCCGAGTTAGATAGAGTCGCGCCCCCGCCCACCCCTTCGGCTTTGCTCAGGGCAGGCTCTTGCGTTTTTGCAAGAGTGGGGACCTTATGCGATGGAGAGGCAGGCCGCTGTGACGGATGAACCTAGGGTTGAGAGCTGTAGTGCCCACCCTTTGAAAATCGCAAGGGGTGGGGCAACCTCAGTCAGAAAGTGCGCAAGGGTTGGCCACCCGGCCAGGGTCTAATGCAGGCTTCTTTGCAGACGTACCACGACTTGTATCACTGCAGCCATTATGAATAGATTGACTATTGCGCTCACCGCTAGGAGTAGTGGAGGCCCGCCCTGAAGCAGACGGAAGATGAGAAGCAGCGCCAGGATGACGATCACTATCTTTCCAACCCGAATGCCCAGCGGTCGGCGCTGGCGAGTGTCGGCATCGATAGAAAGTCCAGACGGAGCAGATGGCACCTTGGACTCTTTGGCTGATTTCTTAGCGATGAGCGCCGCCCAAATAGCAACGGCAAATCCCAATATCAGGATTGCAACTCCGAGCCCACGCGGGGAAAGAAGCCCACGGCTAAATCCGAGGGCCAACAAAACCATTGCCCCCACTGAACACACGGACAGCGGCAGCAGTCTTTTCATGAGCGCCCTCGTGTCGTCCATGCCACCTCCTTCCATATCTTGCGCCGTGTTCGGGCTTCTCTGGCCCGCTGTGCTTCCATTTCAGTTGCAGCCACTGTCACTGAAGCTGCCCGTCACTCCGATCGTACTCAAGCCCCAATCGACGGCACCCTGAATAAAACCAGTCAGGCCCTTGGAATTGACAAACCCGGCACCAGCCGTCAGGTAGCTTTCAATATTCGCTGCCTTTTGGGCCGTTGTGGGGTTGTTAGTGGCAGTATATGTCTTCCCATCGGGACATAATGTTGCTGGGGATCCAACTCCGGCAACAAGAGTGTAAGGCGATAGTCCGATGGACGTTTGAGGTGTCCAAGCGGCAAGGCCCTGTCCGTTCGACGAAACCGACGCGTAACCATTTGACAATGCTGAGACGTAGATGTTGGAATTTAGCGAATACGAAAACGGAATCAGGCCCGCTTTGCTCCGTATAGGTAAGGTCAGTAGGATCGAACCGTCGTTGATCTTGACGCTGTCGTAGAGGCCACTCTGGATCGTCGAGAACGGCGGCAGACCCGTGGTAGCTTGGGCATAGGCGAACCCAGCAAAAGCCGAGTTGAGAACAAAACAGGACAGTAGGTGTAGAAGTTTCATTTCTAATTCACCCTCTCTGTGAATAGGCATGGCCCACGCTGTCAACACACACCGCCACGTCGACATGAGTTACCAGCCCTTGTACAACGCAAGTCTTCAGAGGGAGGCAGCGATCAGGAATACTGACGGAACTGAGAATCCGTCGCCCCCGGCGTATCCTGCACGCTGATTGCGTGGAACCCTACACGGGGCCAGGTGTGGATGTCAAATGAAAGTTCAGTGAAGATAAATATTGAACTGAACGGAAGGCGGGTTCGGAGCGACAACACAGTAATGTGAGCCCGCGACTATGGTTTCGCGCTGATTCGCTTCCCCCAGTTTTCTTGCTCGGCATTTTCCCCAATGTCCAAGGCGACCGCGAATTTTCACAGAACCGTGTGACATCTGACCTTGCCTCCCATGCGAGATAAGCCGATTATGGCCTAGGCGCAAGCGGTGCCGAGCAACCGGTCGGCTCGCCCGAAGTCCTTTGTTGTCTAGATTTTGACCTCTAAGTTCTTTGATATCAAGATTTTGACACACCCCTTTTGCGAAACCCAAGCCCAGCGCGGCATACAGAGGCACAGGGGGAGGGGGGTGGGGTCCTCAACGGAGCGTCCTATCGCCGAAACGGCCCATATTGGGACGCTCTGCCAAACTTTTTTTCAGCAGGGAATCCACCGCTGGCAAGTGGAGATCATCGGGCATCCGGTTAAAAGCAGATTCCCTTCGACTTCGCTCAGGGCAGGCTCTCACCCAAGGAGCGGGTTCGGAATGACAACGTGGTGGGAGAGCGGGTTTGGAATTACACGTCAAAATCAACGGCAAAGGCGGCGGACAAAGCCTGCCCTGAGCTTGCCGAAGGGAGTGTCCGCCCCACACTTGCTGGCTAACGATCCACTCGCTTCAGCGCTTCCTGAGCGCGAGTGAAGGTGTGGGCCAACGCGAGGGCAGCACGATATTCTTCGGCGGCAGCTTGGCGGTCACCTTGTTTTTCGAGCAACTGTCCCATCAAGTAATGGACCTTGAAGACAGGAGCTCCTTCCGCCGGAGGAGACGAAAGACAGCGCCGCAACAGGCGAACGCCCAGCGCATAGTCGCGGCCGGTGCGAAGCAGGACGCTGGCGCCGTCCATTAATGCTTCCGGGCGATCGATGGGACGGGTCTCGAGGGAGCGCAGCGCCTGTTCCATTTCGTCGAAGCGGTGCGTGTTGCGGTAGAACAAGGCCAGGTTCAGCCAGGCGTGAGCTCCTCCATGACTGGCATCGATGGCGGCGCGGTACTCGCGCTCGGCGGTGGCGTCGTCCTTATTTTTTTCCGCGATGCGGCCCATGACCCAATGCGCCATCGCCGGATTCAGCGGAGTGAGGGCCTGGGCCTGGGCACGGGCCTTGTCCTTGCCGCCGCCAACGATGCCGGGCGCCTCAAGATAAAATTCGGCCAGGTCGGTCCGTGCCTCCCAATTTGCGGGATCTAGTTCAACGGCGCGTTCGAACTCCGTGCGCACTTTTTTCGCCATGCCTGCAGCGCTGAGAAAGCTGGTGCGATCGGCCTTTTCACCGTAGATGCGTCCCAGCCACAGATGGTAAGAGCTGTTGCCGGGCTCGAGCTTTACCGCGCGCTCACAGGCGCTGATTCCGCGGTCCCACTCTTCGAGCATGAAGTAGGCGCGGCAAAGCAGGTTGTAAGCCGAAGCGTCTCCGGGTGAGTGAGTGACTTGCTGTTGTAACGCCTGGATGACTTCATCGACATGCCCGGACGCGAGCAGTTCTTTGGGAGACGGTTCCGCACCACACACCAAGGATGACACCAGCCACAAAGCTGCCAGCCGGGCGCAGGACTTCATGGGCTAGGGAACCACCTTGACCGGGGCGCCCTCTACCATGGGCTTAGGATCGTCGGTCCCCAGCGCCACTACGGCGTTGTCGGGAAGGCCGGCGGCGATCTCAACTCGAGTGAGATTTTGCAGCGTGATGGCAATGTCCTGGCGCTTCAACCTGTTGTCGACGATCTGGAAAACATAAGGCCGGGTGTCGTCGATGCGAATCGCATCGCGCGGCAGAGTGAGAACGTTATTGTGTTCAGCGGTCACAATCGTGACGCCGACATTCACGTTGGGTAAGAGCTTGAGATCGTGATTGTCGACGGTGCAGGTGGCTTCACCAATGTTTCTGGCGCCGCGCAACTTGACGGTCGACGGGACCGTGGTGACGCTGCCATTCCACATTCGTCCCGGGACTGCGTCCCAAGTGACTTCGATCTTCTGCCCGGGAACCAGACGACCCACATCCGGTTCGTCCACGAAGATCCGCACCCGAACGTGGGAAAGATCGGCCTCCTGCAGGAGCAAGTCTCCCGCCTGAACGTAAGCGCCCTCTTTTACGGGCAGGGAATAGACAATGCCGTTGAAAGGCGCGCGAACGTTGGATTTCAGGAGAGCGGCCGTGGCGGCCTCATACGCCGCCTGAGCTTCAGCTCCCTCGGCTTGCACCTTGGCAGCTTCCGGCTTGGAATAGCGGTCCTTCTGTTTCTGCTCGAGCAGGGTGACATCTGCCTGCGCGCGCTGCAGGGTATCTTCCGCCTGCTTGACTTCGCCCGGGGACGCCGCGCCCTGCTGCTGCAGCCGGTGGAAGGCTTCCACATTGCGTTGGGCAGCGTCGCGCTCGCTGCGGGCTTTGATGAGTTGCGCATCAAGCGTCAACAGTTCTTCGTGGGTGCCGCCGGTTGTCAAGGCGTTCTGGTCGGCTCGTGCGTTAGTCATCTGCGCCCGCGCCTGCGCGGCCTGCTTGCGAATATCGGCGTCATCGAGTTGCAGCAGCAATTGTCCCTTACGCACGTGATCGCCTTCCTTTACCAGGAGGCGCTTGACGGTTGTGGCGATGGGTGCGTGAGCTTCGAAGTTCTCGACCGGCTCAATTTTGCCGTTCGTGGAAACCAGGCTGCGGATGGGGCCCCGTTCGACGGTAGTTGTCCGTACTCTTATCGGATTGCGGCGCGAAAAAACCGGAACGAGTATTGCCGCGACGACCACGCCCGCGACCAGCCAGTTCCACCCTTTGCGAGGCGGTCCCTTGCGAGACGATCCGTTCGAATTGTTTGTCGAGGCCAACTTGTTTTCTTTCAGGGTGCGGCAGGAATAACTGTAAGAATCAATTTATCACCGGAAGGCCTTGAAAAAACACGACGCGGTCCAGCCCGGTGCATTGTTAGATGCTGGAGGATGCGCCTGCGCCTCATTGATAAGCTGGTGATTTTCGAGTCGAGACAGGCCCAGATGTGTCGGGCTAAGGCTGCCGTGGCGCATTGGCCGCGTTGTACCGCTACAATAATTTCATGGCGCCCAATCCCCGCTATACACCCGAACATGCCGCTGCGGGTCTTGATGCAAAATTCCCGGAGATCGAGACCTGGCCCAACCAGTTTCCTGGATATGAAATTCTGATCGATGATCCTGAGTTCACTTCCGTATGCCCCAAGACGGGCCTGCCGGATTTCGGTCTGCTGACGATCCGTTACATGCCGGAGAAGCGCTGCCTCGAATTGAAGTCGCTTAAGGAGTATCTCTACTGCTACCGCAACCTCGGCATTTTTCAGGAGAATATTGTCAACCGCGTATTGGAGGATGTGGTGCGCTGGGCGAAACCGGTGTGGGCGGAAGTGAAAGGGGAGTTTCGTCCCCGTGGTGGCATCTCGACAACGGTGGTCGCGCGGTGGCCACGCCCGAAGAATGGGAAGCGGGGTTGAGTGATCGCCGGTGTTGAAATTTTGTCGGTCAACGGGATGCGGATGCGGCCCGCGGTTGGATGCGCTCAATCTCGGCGGCTTGCTCGGCCATTACGCGGCTGACTTCGTAGGCGCCCTGCAAGTTCAGCCAGAACTGCTCGGTCGTCCCGAAGAAGCGCGACAACCGGACGGCCGTATCGGCGCTAATACCGCGGCGCTCAAGTACGATGTCGTTGACGCGAGGCACGGGGACGTGAAGCCGCTTCGCCAACTCGTAAGGGGACATGCCCAGTGGCTTGAGAAACTCTTCCCGCAGGATTTCGCCGGGGTGCGTTCTCCAGGTTGGTGCGCCTCTTCTTGGAATGTTCATAGTCCTCTGATGGCCAGCACTTGATCGTGAAAGCTTGGGTGATAAATGTCAATCACTAAGAAATCTCTGTAGTGTCCTGGTTTCGGACGAACCACTCGACGGAAGCACAAAAGCAACCTCCAAAGGGGGTCACTATCCGCGAACTTCATGCATGTGACGCGACTTGCGGGTGTCGATAGCGTTTAATCACTTCTTGGACAAGCCTCATAGTTTGATGGCATCAACTAGTTGGAATAAATTACCAACGACATGAGCGGCAGACACGGCGGCAAACGCAAAACAAAGAAGACTTCGCGTCCATCTTTGATTCAGGGAGCTGTAAACGAGTCCCGCTGTCAAGAACATCCCGACCATGAAGCCGAAAATCACATGACACAGACAAACAAGGATGCCGAGTTTTTTTTCGCCCTTCTTAAAGACAAAGTTTTCAATACTGCTGTCACTGCGGTGTTCATCTCCATGATGGCTCTCGGAGTTTCTTTTTGGCAGGCTTATCTCGTGCGACAAACTATGCATATTGATCAGCGAGCATGGATTGGCCTCAGCAAAATAGAAAATTCCGAGAAATTTGCGGTTGGGGAGCCCTTCGCGGTCACTATCTCGTACAAGGATATTGGCAAAACGCCTGCTAGCAATGTCCACGGTACTGCCACCATCGAACCTCGCAAGGAGGGCGAAGATCCACGATTTGAGCGCGATACTGAAAGAGCCGTTCCTATAGGGGTAATGATTCCGAATAATGACTACTCCGGCTCGGTAACACTGACAACTTGCCACCTTGAGGGTAGTAACGGAGAAGTTGGACAAAACGTCACCTGCCCTCTTACCGAAGACGAATACAAGGCCGTGGATAGCGGGGACCAAACCGTGTACTTCCATGGCCGGGTTTCCTACGATGGCGTGTTTAGCTTCCCACACTGGTTCAGTTTCTGCTACAGGCTCCGTCCGCGCACTGGCGTGTGGGCTTTGTGTCAAGAAGGCAAACTGATCGGACAACAGGTAGACGATGAGAACGAGGAACGTTAATACGCAATTTCTGGACACGGCAATTTGCTTTCCAACTAGGTTTCTTAGTGATTCGGGCAGGGGTGAAATTAGGACGCAACCCACATCTCTGTAGCGGGTCAGTTTCACTTCTCAGGACGTGGCGATGCGCGCGAGATCCCTCCCTCCGCCTGAAGAACGGCTTCGTTCGGGATGACGCCCGTAGAGATTGCAATAGTCATGTCCAAACTGACCCAGTACCGAAATTTTGAGTAGTGGCAGGAAATTGGTCACTTCGTGGGATCTCTGAACAATTTTCAGTGCAGAGCCGAAAAAGAACACCGGGCAGCATTTTCGGGAACTCCTCTTGAAGGCGCTGGTGCTGCTGAGTTGCACGGGGTCCTTCGCTTCGCTCAGGATGACAAGAGTTTTTGAGTGCGATGATTCGCCGATTTGTTTTGATCACAGAAATTAGGCGGAGTTGCGAGGGTGGTTCGTCGTTCCATAAGAGCCTGCCGAGCGTGTTATATTCGCTCGACCTGTGGCCGACACGAAACTTTACCCCCGCACGGCGCTAGTCGTGCTGACAGCGCTCAATCTGCTCAACTACGCGGATCGCAACGTCCTGTTCGCGGTTCAGCCTCTGGTGCAGGACGAATTTCATCTGACCAAGGCGCAACTGGGGTATCTCACCAGCGCGTTTCTGGCCTTTTACATGGTGGCAGCGCCGTTCGTTGGCCCTTTGGCGGATCGCTACTCGCGCAAACTCATCATCGCGTTCGGCGCAATCTTCTGGAGTGGGCTCACGCTGCTTACGGCGGTCACGCATACGTACTCGGAACTGCTGATTCGTCACACGCTCGTGGGAATCGGAGAGGCGACATTCGTTACCATCGCGCCGACCTTTGTCGCAGACCTATTTCCCGAAGAAAAACGTGGGCGCATTCTCGGCGTGTTTTATCTGGCGATCCCTGTGGGATCAGCGGCGGGCTACCTGCTGGGCGGGAATCTGGCTCCGCATTATGGTTGGCGATTTCCGTTTTACATCGCGGCGTCGCCGGGCTTTGTGCTGGCGCTGGCTGTGCTGTTTTTGAAAGAGCCGGAGCGGGGTCAGTTCGACTCGCTCAAGGAGACGCCGGAGCGGGGAACTATTCTTGGGCTGTCTCGCAATCCGGCGTTTTTGACGGCGACGCTGGGCATGGCAGCCATGACGTTTTCGCTGGGCGGCATTCAGGTGTGGATGCCTCAGTTTCTGTATAGCGAGCGGCATTACTCGCTGGAGTCGGCCAATTTCATGTTTGGGATCATCATTGTGGTGGATGGAATTCTAGCGGCGCTGGCCGGAGGCTGGCTGGGCGATTATCTTCTGCGCCGGATGAAGAGTTCTTATTACTTTATCTCGGCGGCGAGTATGTTGCTGGGAGTGCCCTTCATGATTGTGGCTCTATTCGCGAAGGGAAGAGTGATGGTTCCGGCGATTGCGGTGGCGGCATTTTTCCTTCTATTCAATACCGCGCCCCTGAATGCGGCAGTCATCAATTCCGTGGGAGCGCATATTCGAGCCACGGCGATTGCGGTGAATATTTTTATCATCCACATTCTTGGGGACGTGCCGTCCCCAACCATGATGGGGTGGGTCGCCGACAAGCGTTCGCTGCAAGCTGCCTTCGTCCTTCCGGTGATCGCGATGGTCGCGTCTTCTGCCATACTGTTTTACGGGATGAAATTCGCGCCGGCTGTGCGCGTTGACGGCGACCCTCATCGACCGGCAACGATCTGAGGCGTTCCTGGCGAAAACACTGGCTCAGCCTCAGCGCCTGAAGGCGCTCTTATCGTGCAGTTCCTTCGGCATGCCTGAAGGCATGCCCTGATACGAATCGGATTTGCTCCATGGACTTCTAATCGGGATGAATTACTTTCATTGGATCGCGGGAATGATTCTCGCGCTTGCCTGGCTCTCTCGCATTGTTGACGCTGCTCTCGGAATGCCCAGTGTGGCGGATGTGTCGCGGCCGGAGTGGGATCGGAATCCGGTTGCTCCCTCCGGTAATCCGCGAGTTTCGATCATTGTTCCGGCACGGAATGAAGAAGAGACGATTGAGCAATCGCTGGGTACCCTACTCGCGCTCGATTATGACAACTATGAAGTGATCGCGGTCAACGACCGCTCGACCGATTCGACCGGCGAGATCATGGAACGAGTGGCGAAAAGTCCCCACTTCTCGCAAAAGACGCGAGAAATGGGGCACCCGGAGCAAAACCCCCACCCTCTCGCAAAAGACGCGAGAAGGGTGGGGCACCCGCTTTCACGGATTTTGCGCGTGATTCATCATCGCGAGTTGCCGGCGGGGTGGCTGGGAAAGACGCATGCCATGTGGACCGCCGCGAACCAGGCTAACGGCGAGTGGCTACTCTTTACCGACGCGGACGTGCTCTTTAAGCCGGACTCGCTGCGCCGTGCCCTTGCCTATGCTGAGTCTGAACAGGCGGACCACGTTGTGCTGTTTCCGCGAATGATCATGAAGCGTCCGGGAGAATACATGATGATCGCGTTTTTCCAGACCATGTTCATGTTTGGCCACCGTCCGTGGAAGGTGGCCGATCCGAGCACGGACGATCACATGGGAGTGGGGGCGTTCAATCTGGTTCGCCGTCGCGTTTATGACGCGGTGGGCACCTACGAGGCTTTGCGGATGGAAGTGCTGGACGACATGAAGCTGGGCAAGGTAGTCAAGAAAGGCGGCTTTGCCCAACGCAACGTTTTCGGCGGCGATCTGATTTCGATCCGCTGGGCGAAGGGGGCAATGGGAGTCGTCAACAATCTGACGAAGAACTTTTTTGCCGTGCTCTCTTTCCAGTGGCCGCGCACGCTGGTCTCGGCTGTGGGACTGGCATTTCTAAACCTGATGCCGTTTGTCGGCCTGTGGGCCGCTCACGGATGGGCGCGGGCGCCGTATGCAGTGGCCCTGTGCTCGATGTTTGTCATTTATGTGGGAATGTCGTGGAGGTCTGGGGTGCCACCGTATTACTTTTTTCTGCATCCAGTCAGCACGGTGCTGTTCATCTATACGCTGCTGCGGTCGATGATTCTGACGCTGTGGGACGACGGTATTACTTGGCGGGGGACGAAGTATCCGCTGGAAGAGTTGCGGAAGGGAATGGTCTGAGAAGAGCTGGGAATCAGGCCAGCAAAATCGAGCTTCGCTCGATCGGACAGCCGAGGGCGGCTGTCCCCACACGGGCATTGCCAATCCCACAGGCATTGCCGAGGCTTACTGCATTGGGTCTTCACCCTCAAGATCGTTCCCGTAGGTGGCGGTGGTGGAAGGCTTGACTTTCTGTTTCTTTGGTTTCTTTGATGGATGCAGGCGGCCGGCGCTGTAGTGGCCGCGGTTTTCCACGTCATAGTTTTTCGGCAGCGGAGGAATCATGACCGCGTCATAGTTTTTCGGCAGCGGAGGAATCATGACCGCTCCGCGCTTCAGTTGCTTGATGCGGTTGAGGACGATTTGCGGGCGCCCCTCGTGGAGTTTTACCGCTCCGTTAATCTCGATCACCTGGCCTTCGAGCAAGCGCACATCCCCGACATCCTCGAGGTCAGAAGCAAAGACCACGACGGAAAACGGGCAGGCCGTTCGATCTTCGCAGAAATCTACGAAGTGGTTGCCGTCGTCTTCTACCTTCACGTGCAGGACCTTGCCGGTTACACACTTGACCTCGCCGACGTATTGAGCGGCATCGTGGATGGGCACGCAGTCCGAGGCGAACAAAGGGGCCGCCGACAGGACGAGCAAGCACAACGACATCCAATTCCACAATGTCCAATTGGGTTTGTGATTGACGCGCATGACGCTGTCAGAGTTCTGCGAAGAATGTGCCGCGAAGAACCTGTGACGTCCGTGATTCTATGGAAGTGCGTGGTCAGTGTCTGTGATGGAAGGGAATTTATATTCGCAGGAATCCCGGAATGAAACTGTCGGCAGCAAGACACAGGGGCCAGCGATAATCTGGCCCCTCCAAGAAATTTGTTGGAATTAGCTGGCGACTACTTGAACGATTTCACTGCTCCGGCTTCGTCTTCCTTTACATCAAAGACGGTATAGAGCTTCGTGATCTGCAGAAGGTCGTTGACCTTTTTGGTCAGCTTGAGCAACTTCAGCTCGCCACCCTGGTTTTTTGTCGTGGTAAAGGCGCTGACGAGCTCGCCGATGCCCGAGCTGTCGATGTAGTTCACTTCGGCGAGGTTGAGCAGAATCTTCTTCTGTCCCTTGGAGAGCAGGTCACGCACCGTATCGCGCAGAACCACGCTGCCTTCGCCCAAGGTGATGCGACCGCTGCAGTCTACAATTGCAACTCCATCCACTTGCCGAGTACCAACCTTCATGCTCACTGGGAAGCCTCCTTGCCGCCCGCGGTTGGCCCGTGGACGTGCTTGATCAGTTTTAGTTCGGTGCCCGTCTGAGACGGGCGAATCTCTACTACATCCATGAAGGAGCGCATAAGAAAAATTCCGCGCCCCGATGTCTTGAGGAGATTTTCCGGCGCCAATGGATTTGGAATCTTGCTCAAGTCCATGCCCTTGCCCTGGTCCCGGATAATGATGACCAGGTCTTCGGCCGTGCGTTCGAAGGCCAGTGTCACCTTCTTCCCGGCATCATAAGCATTCCCGTGCAGAACGGCATTCACGGCACCCTCGCGCACGGCCATGGAAATCTGCATCACTTCATCCTCGGGAAAGCCTAACTCCGCGGCAATACGGGTTGCTTTCTCTTCTGCACTGTCCACCGTTTCCAATGTGGAGTCTAGCGTGTAGGAGACCCGTTGCTCGGTCATGGCCATAGACAAACGAGGAGTGAATATAAACCCTGCCTGCGCCGTGTTGCGGGACGGCGCTCAGGATCTCGCCAGGAGCGCCTCCCGGCGAATGGGGTAGTTTGCCTGTCGGACGGGGGAATTGTCAACGTTCGGGTGACGGCGAATGCTGAAAATGCTGGGACGACTGATCCCAGGAGCGAATCGGAGGGTCACAGTCGCGAGAAGGCTGAGAACAGTTGCGGAGGAAATTTCCAGCGGTTGAGCCATCCGCGGACAGTTACTCTAAATCAGCCATTAACTGGCATTCCGGATAACCCCGCACCCGCCCCTGTGCGTCTAAAGAGCAGCGATAAGTTTGGCAGTTGTCTACGCGGACCGGGCGTATAATCGGCTCAAGGAGTTTCTTATGAAATCCAAGTGGCTGGCGATCGGGGTGGCGTTGGCGGCGTTCAGCGCAGGACCGTGGACGCGGGCGCAAGTGCAAGACCAGGACAAAGATCAGCCGAAGGCGTCGGACGTGCAAGCGAAGCCGGCACCTCCACCGGCCGCGCTGCCGACTGCGGACGACAGCCAAGTTAAGCATAACGGCGGCAAGACCGACGTCGATGCCGTGGGAAACCGGAATGTGGGATGCGGGCGCGGTGTCGGCAACTGGTACACCGTCGAAGGCCAGGTCGCGCGCGGCCGCGTGTATGCCCAGCAGATCGAATCACAGGTCAAGCTGGTGAACGATCCTGTAATCACCGAATATGTAAACCGTATTGGACAGAACCTGGTGCGTAACTCCGACGCGCAGGTGCCGTTCACGATCAAGGTCATCGATTCCGACGTGGTCAACGCTATGGCTCTCCCCGGCGGATTTTTCTACGTGAACTCGGGGCTGATTCTGGCGGCGGATGAAGAAGCGGAGATGGCGGGCGTGATGGCGCATGAGATCGCACATGTGGCGGCTTGCCACTATGGACGCGAAATGACGCGGGCGAACCTGCTGCAGATGGCGTCGATTCCGTTCATCTTTATGGGTGGCGCGATCGGCTATGCCGGATATGAAGCAGCCGGGATTGGGATTCCGCTGACATTCTTCAAGTTCTCGCGGGGATTCGAGGCAGAGGCGGACTATCTCGGCGTCGAGTACATGTACCGCGCGGGGTATGATCCATCAGCGTTCGTCTCCTTCTTCGAAAAGATTCAAGCCATGGATAAGAAGAAACCAGGGACGCTGTCGAAGGCATTCGAAACGCACCCGCAGACTCCGGATCGCATCGAGAAGACACAGGATGAAATCCGGAAGATTCTTCCCGCGAAGCCGCAGTATGTTGTGACCACTTCCGAGTTTGACGAGGTGAAGGCACGGCTGGCTTCGATCGAGAACCGGCACAAGATCATCGACCAGAAAGATTCGAGCAAGCCCAGTTTGCGGCGAACGTCGAACGCGGGCGACAAATCGAGTGATACCAAGAGCGATGACGATCGTCCGACGCTGAAGCGGCGGGATGATTCGTCGAACTAGCGGAGCAAGGCGTGATTCTGACCGGCGGCTGTGGCTGCCGGTTTTCTTTTTGGGCGGCAGACACTGCAAGAATCCGTGATTTGCCCAGAAAAAAAAGGAGTCGCGATGTGCTCGCGACTCTTTGGGGGAGGGGGAAGAACCTGTATCCGCTGCCCCACGGGCGGGGCGAAACGGAATTTTCAACAACCCTTAAGCTGCTTCTTTCGCAGCGAGCGCGGCCAGGCGCTCACGATGGCGTTCCGGCGACCTTACGACTTTCATCTCCTGCCAGTCGTAAGGAAATTCTCTGCCGCAGTCAAGACAAGCCACGTACGTCCCCGTGAGAGCGGCGGCCTGAGGACGGCGCGCTGCGCCACGAATCGTGACGGGAAAGCTGTAACGAGAGTGCCGACAACCGAAAAACGCATCGAGCAATTCCGCGATCATGCCGCACCTTCCACATCGCGGGCTGGTGATCCCGCGATCCTGATTTACTGCAATGATTCGACGAGTGTACGCGCCCCTGCTGAGAGAATCTGTACGCCCCACTCAACTACTTAGATTCGTGTAGGCCGAAAATGGTTTCGGGTCTTTTGAGATCGCTCGGCTTTGAGGATGCAAGTCACGCTGCCAGAAAAGGTTAGCGGTATGGGAATGAGTCGAAAGACTCTGGAAGTCTCTCCTCCGGGCCGGGCGGTAGAAGTCGACCAACATTTACCTAAAACGCTAGACGCTCTGAGGGCCACGCTTCTTATGCTGCTGGCACTTGGTCATAATTGCGGAACGGAGGCGGCTGCGGAGATCTTCGGGCAGTTCATAGAGCTGCGAGTCACGATAAATCTCAATAGTCTTTTTGGTCGTGTCGCAAACCACGTAGCAGTTGTGGCACCAGGAGAGATGGTTCTCCAACTCGACTTTGGTGGTTTCGTCGAGGACGCCGTCCAAGTAGTTGGTCAGCTCGTGCAAAAACTCAGAGCATTTCACTGGTTGCCATCTCCACTCTCGCGTTTCTGGAAGTAGCGTCCCAACCGTTCACGAAGCTGCAGGCGAGCCCGCAGTAGCCTCGATTTCACCGCCGGCACACTCAGTTCGAGTGCGGATGCGGTTTCTTCGGCTCTTCATCCAGTGAGACAGTACGTTCGGGCCGCCGGCGCCGCAACTTCATCAGCGCTTCATTTACGGCGATCCGCACCAGCCAGGTGTAAAACTTCGATTGCTCCTGGAACTGGGCCAAGTTTCCGTAGGCCTTCAGAAACGCTTCCTGCACCACGTCTTCCGCGTCTTCGCGGTTTTGCGTAATATGCTGGGCGATCCGAAAAACGTTACGGTCGTAGCGACGGACCAATTCTTCAAAGGCGGAATCATCGCCGCCCTTGGCAGCCCGCACCAGAGCCATTTCATCTGAAACAGGCCCTACTAGTTTGTTTTGGATGGCTTCCATGGTGTTGGCGATGCAGTATTTTGGGCTAGCGCGATCCACAAAAAACCGAATTGTTATTCTACTTGGTTACCGAGCGGTTTGCCCAATCGCTTTAGCGTAGGCGGGGAGAAAAGTTTGCGATAAAGTCCAAAGGAGCACGAGTACGCGGACGAACACGTCCTGACGTACCCTGAATACTACGCAGCAAGTACCGTATAATCAGCAGTTAGGGGAGTGTCCTTTGGAGTGCGGACCCACACAGCGGCGTCGGAGCGAGGAACGGTTCTCGGAGAATGGCGGAAAATAAGGAAATCCAACAGATCGTGGAGCGCGCAGTCGCGCAGGTTCTAGCCCATCAACTCCCGAAGTTGCAGGTGGAACTAGTGCAGCGCGTGTTGGAGGTACTGCCTGGGCCCTCCGCCGAAGCGTCTTCATCAGCCGCAGGAGCAGAAGCCAGCAGCCTACTGCAGGCTGTGGGCAATATTCATGCGGGCACGACCCAGAAGGAAATCTTGCGCGCCCTGCTGGATAGCGGAAATGCGCACTGTTCGCGAATTGCCCTTTTCGTAGTGAAGGCGGGGGCGGCCAGCGGGTGGCAGGGGCGGGGTTTTGCCGATGACGACGCAGTGAAGGACTTTGCGCTCGACATCGGTGCCGGACCGCCAGGTCATGCTTATCAGAATCGCGCCGCGACGCCGGGGAATATCGCGGAAATGGACCGGCGTTTTGTCGAGCAATTCGGCAGGCCGGCTAACGAACAGGTACTGGTGCTGCCGTTAGTGCTCAAGGATAAGGTAGCTGCTCTCCTTTATGCCGATGGTGGCGCAGACGGGGTACTGGACTCCGCGTCTTTGGAATTGCTGGTCATGGCCACGGGCGCATGGCTGGAAGTATCCTCGCTGAGGAAGCAATCGCAGAGAGAAGGCGCCGATGCGGCGGAGATACGCAGCCCAGCTCCAGCTCCGGTTCAGACTATAAGTTCATTTTCCGATCCGTTTGCCGGACACGCGCCGAAACATACGGCTGCCACCATTCCGGTGGAACCAGAGCCCGCTGCCGAAGTAGTCGAAGTGGTTGCAGCGCATGGCGCGTCGGCCGGGGCCGCGGCTTCGGCGGCGGCAGCGACGGATCCCTTTGCCGGGCTCTCTCCCGAGGATGCCGATACTCACCGCAAAGCGCAGCGGTTTGCCCGCCTCCTGGTGGACGAAATCAAGCTGTACAACCAGGCCAAAGTGGCGGAAGGCCGTAAGCATAAGGATCTGTACGACCGCATGAAGGATGACATTGAAAAGAGCCGCTCCACATTTCAAAAGCGTTACGGCAGTACGGCAGCCGGGAGTGCGAACTATTTTCAAGCTGAACTACTGCGCAGTTTGGCTGAGGATGATATTTCGGTGATGGGCGCCAATTTCAAGCGGTAACTTTTTGTGGTTTGTGAGCACCTCGCTGCGCGAAGAATAAATCAAAGTGGTTGGACCAGGTCTCAAGTGGTGGCGGCTAGTTTCGGTTGGGATTCTTTGCGGGCTCCTGATGGGAACTCGCTCGTTTGCGGGGGCGTTGCTCGCCCAATCTTCCTCTCCGGCTACTTCTTCCACTGATGCCTCCAATTCCCATCAGGCACCGTCCGCTAAAGCGAAATCTTCCCAGTCAGCAAGCAAGACCGCGTCTGCCTCCAGGAAGAAAACGTCCGGCCAAACAAAGGCAAAGACCATCCACAAAAAGACTGGCGCCCAAACCCGTTCCGCTAGCGTGAAGAGGCGCAAGAGGCCTGTGTCGCCGCGGGTGCGGCGGATGCGTCAGGCCTTTGTGGCGTCGACCAGCTTGCGTCCCATGGCGGAGCAGCTCGTGCAGGATCGTTCTCCAGCAGCCTATGCGGGCGTGGAAAAATTTGCGCAGACCCATGCCAAAGAAGACGCCGGAGCGCTGGCGTGGTTGGTGGTGGGGTACGCGCACATTGTTGACCGCGACTATGGGAAGGCCATCGAGCCCCTGAACCGTGCCAAACCGCGGGCCGGAGATCTAGGCGACTATGTGGCGTACTACCTCGGGACCTCGTATCTGCAAACCGGGCACGTGGCCGAGGCGTTGGCGACATTGGCGGACTTCGGCAGCGCGCATCCGGACTCGCTGCTGGTGCGGGATGCGCACGTAAGCTATGCCGACGCGCTGCTGCTCGAGGGCCGGGGCGCGGAAGCGGCCGCGCTGCTCGAGAAGGATCGAGTTCCGCTGCGTTCGGATGTCGAGTTTGCGCTGGGCCGGGCCTACGCGGCGGCGGGAGAGAACGCGAAGGCCGCGGAAGCTCTGGGGAATGTTTATTACAACATGCCTACCAGCACCGAAGCGGATGCGGCTTTGGCGGAGCTAAGAAAGCTGCCGTCTTTGCCGCCGGCCAGCGCGGCGCAGCGCAAGACGCGCGCGGATCTCCTGCTGAAGGCGCGGCGTTACAACGACGCTGCGGACGCGTATCGGGATTGGATGGCTGTGGCGAGTGCGGCAGAGCAGACCGCAGCCCGAATTGCGCTGGCAGATGCACTGCACCGCAGCGGCCGAAACCGCGACGCGCAGCAGGAACTAGCCGCATTGACTGGCCTGAGTTCAGAACTGAACGCGCAGCGCCTTTACATCCTTGCGGAAATCGACTGGGGGTTGAGTGATAATGACGGCTTCTACCGCGCGGTGGACGAGCTGCGAAAATCCGCTCCCACCAGTTCGTCGCTGGAGCAGGCGCTGCCGCTGGCGGCGAACCTGCACCTGGTACATCACGAGTATGACCAGGCGCTCGATGCCTATCGCGAGTTACAGCAGAGATTCCCCAACGGAGCGCACGCCTCGTATGCGCACTGGAAGGCGGCGTGGCTGACGCTGCGCCAGGGGCGGAATGACGAGGCCAAGAAGGAATTCGAAGAGCAGATTGCGCTGTATCCCACGGGAGGCGAGATCCCCGCCGCGCTATATTGGCGAGCGCGGCTGGCAGAGGAAGATAACCAGCCCGCAACGGCGCGAGCGTTTTACGAGAAACTTTCCGAGCGATATCTCAATTACTACTACGCAGAGTTGGGGCGGCAGCGGCTCAAGAATATGCCGGCGGCTTCCGGTCCGGCTGAGCACTACGCTTTGCTGGACCGCGTGCCTCCGCTCGACAGCAGCGGGAAATTGACCCTTTCCGATCCCCCGGCCGACGACCTGCATGTGCAGAAGGCTGAGCTGCTCGGAAACGGGGGGCTGGTCGATTTTGCCGTGCGCGAATTACAGGCGGCCGCCACCGCGGATGGCGGCAACTGGGCTCCGGCGGAAACGGCCCAGCTGTATGCCGAGACTGGACACTATGACCGCGCCATTGAGACGATGAAGCGTTCGGCGCCGAATTACTTTGCTCTGGACATTCCGGATTTGCCCCGGCCCTACTGGGAGGCGTTGTTTCCCAAGCCCTACTGGACGGACTTGAAACGGTATGCCGCGTCGAACGGATTAGATCCTTATCTGGTGGCGTCGTTGATCCGGCAGGAGTCGGAGTTTAATCCGAACGCAGTGTCTCGCGCGAATGCGGTCGGGTTGATGCAACTGCTACCCAAGACAGGGAAATTGGTGGCCAAGCAAGCCAAACTGAAACGCTATAACGCCAGCCAGTTGTACACGCCTGCCGTGAATCTGGAGCTGGGGACGCGCTACTTTCGCGGGATGGTAGATAAATTCGGTGGGTCATTCGAGTATGCGCTGGCCGCCTACAACGCGGGATCGGAGCGCGTCGAGGAGTGGCTAGGGCAGGGAAAGTATCGGGACCCGCAGGAATTTGTGGAGTCGATTCCGTTTACCGAGACGCGCGAGTACGTGCAAGCCATTCTGCGCAATGCGAATGTATATAAACAGTTGTACGGGACGCCGTAGGCTCGTCGTTGACCGCAGCGGCTGAAGCCGTTACTCAACAAGCGCGCTGCCGCAGCGTTTAAAACGCTGCGCCACCCAAAAAGCAAGTGCAAGATCACTCGTTTCCTTGTCCTCTGTCCTCTGTCCTCTGTAAAAACAACAGTGGGCCGGTTTGAGAAAGCCAAACCGGCCCACTACTTTCCAGATATAGATTAGATTTGCAGTGTACGTGTTCGTCGCCCCGTTCACTTCGTATGAGTTTTGGCAGCAGCCTGTTTCGCTAGCAGATTCCTGGCCTGAATATCACCAGAGGCGGCTTCCTTGGCGGTTTGGACTGAAGTCTCCAATGACTCCTGCACGATTGCCTTGGCACTGCTTAGCTTAACCGTATCGGTGGCGCTGGGGATGGGTTTTGGCTGAGGCGATTTTGGGCGCACCGCTGTGGACGGAGCCGCAGCTTGCGTGTTGACCGCGCTAGGTACTGGGGTGATCATCTTGAAAGATCCTCCTGCATGCTCTATCGGCGTCAAGAGCGGCAGACATTAGATTAAAAAATCTTTAGACAATCCCGCAGAAGAACCTTCCGGCACGGAGTGTTGATCATTCGTGGGTTACTCCAGGGTCAGGCTTGGTCAACAGAATTTCAAAGACCAACAATCCAGCGCCAACCACGATGGCACTATCGGCTAAATTGAAGACTGGCCACTGATATTGGCTGACATAGAAGAGCAGAAAGTCGACGACGCGTCCGCTGGCCACGCGATCCCAGAGATTGCCCAGCGCTCCGCCCAGAATCAGCGAGAGGGCGATGCCTGCGATGGTCAGCCCGCGGGCTTGCTTCCACAGCATGATGGACACGATCACCATTGCGATCACGGAGAACGCAATCAGCAGTGCCGTCTTCCAGTGCGAGGGAGAGTCCGCGAACAGGCTGAAGGCGGCGCCCGTGTTTTCCGTGTGGGTGAGGCGGAAGAAGCCGGGGATGATCTGGATGTGAGAGTACATGGGGATGCGGGCGGCCACAGTGCGTTTCGTCCAACGATCGAGCAGGACGACGACCAGGGCCAGAACGAAATGGATTGCTCGGGCTGAGTTTTTGCTCATTCTGACTGGAATACACGTTCAGCTGAATGTGTTCTGAAAAGTGGGTGCACGAACATCTTAATGCGAATGCGCCTTTTTTCTTCTCATATTAAAGAGCGATCTGCGTTCCTTACCTGCGGTCTGAAACCGCGGCCGCGCAGACGAATGCGGACAGCCCATGTAGCCAGCGAAATTGCGCAGCAGATCTCGACGAATACCTTCCCGCCATCCAGCAAGTCGACCTTACCGTTCGAGAGCAGGGGATCGGTGAACACACTGTGGATGAACATGAGAACGAACGCGGGAAAGACGAGGTAATGCAGCTTTCTCCACAATGGGCGAGTTATGCGCAGGCGCATGATCGAGGTGACGATGACGATCAGCAACACGTAAAGCGAAGCTGCTCCCACAGTATTGAGCGTGGGTTGTACGGGGGATTGGATCGGAAGCAGCACATCTGCGAAACCGAAGTGGGTGGAGCCTCTGAGCAGCAGCACAGCAGGATGCAGAACGATCAGCAGGAGGACGAGATACGCAGTCCAGTTGTGTATACGGAAAATATTGATGTGGCAATGCGGCCACAAACGGACGGGACTGTAGCGCAAGGCGATCAGCAGTCCCAAACCCATGTTCAGCGTAGCCATGCCGACGGCGGCAAGTCCGAGGTAGGCACAGACGTCGAGGATCGTCATTGATAGTTTGATGCAATTTAACTTGAACCACTGAACTGGCGGAGGTCGCAGAGAACGCCGAGCGAGGGCCCCTGAGAATCTGGCCCGCGCGTTTCATTCTGCTGGTCCAGTTAGCCGAGCTTTGCTCGGCTAGACAGCCGGGGGCGGCTGTCCCCACATGGCTATTGCCGGGTTCGATCATCGTTGCTCGAGTTCTTTCAGCACGGCGCTGCAACGTTCGCAGACTGTGGGATAGGCCCTGTCTTCGCCGACGTGCGTCGAGTAGTTCCAGCACCGTTCGCATTTCAGGCCGTCGGCCTTCTTAACCTCAACATGCACGCCGCCGGTGCCGTTGCCAGAGCCTTGCTTCAGAGTCACCGCCGACACGATGAACAGGTAACGCAACTGATCTTCATATTGGGCGAGAACCGGGAACAAGGGATCCGCAGCGGTGATCGTTACTTGCGCCTCCAGACTCTTGCCAATGCGTTTGCTGCTTCGTTCTTCTTCGAGCGCTTTCATGACCTGTTCCCGCACCAGCAAGAGGGCGGTCCAGTCTTTCTGCTGCTGTGAATCTTCCTCTGGCACGGAATCGTGACCCAACACGTCGGCGGCATCGGGAAATCTCTCGAGATGGACGCTGTCGAGACGGTTCGTGGTTTTCGGCAAGTGCTGCCAGACTTCCTCACAAGTAAAGCTCAAGATCGGGGCCAGCAGCCGCACCATGGCCTCGCAGATGCGCCACATCGCAGTCTGGGCAGATCGCCGTTCGCGCGAGCTCGGAGCGTAGGTATAAAGGCGATCCTTGAGCACGTCGAAGTAGAAAGAGCTGAGATCGACGATGCAGAAGTCGTTCACGCGATGGTAGATCTTGTGGAAGGCGAACTCGTCGTACCAGTTTTTCACCGCACGAGCCAGATCCCATGTCTGACGAAGCATGTACTGGTCGAGCGCTTCCAGCCTTTCGAAGGGTAGCGCGTCTTTCTCGGGATCGAAGTCGTAGAGATTGCCCAGAATATTTTTGAACAGGTTGTTTCGGATCGTGCGGTAGTCTTCCGCGATCTTCTGCATCAATTTTTCCGAGCCGACTACATCTTCGCGGAAGTCGACCGAGGATACCCACAGCCGCACGACTTCGCCGCCGAGACGGCTGGCGATGTCGACCGGGTCAACGTCATTGCCGCGGGACTTTGACATGGCCTGACCCTTTTCATCGAGAGTCCAGCCCGGCGTGACAACCCCGCGATAGGGAGGCGTTCCGCGCGTGCCCATGGCGCAGAGCAGGGACGACTGAAACCATCCGCGATACTGGTCGCCGCCTTCGAGGTAAAGATCGGAAGGCCACGGATAATCTGGCTCATCGGCGACCAACGCGAGATAGCTGGCGCCGGATTCAAGCCAGACGTCAAAAATGTCCGTTTCCTTTTCGAACTTGGTGCTGCCGCAATGTGGGCACTTCGTGCCTGCGGGAAGCACGGTGTCGGCTTCGGGCGTGAACCAGGCGTCGGCGCCGGAGCGGGCGAAAAGTTCGACGGTCTTGCGGTGGATGGCAGGGTCATTCAGCGGCTTGCCACAGGACTCGCAGAGAAATACAGCGATGGGCACGCCCCAGACACGTTGCCGCGAGATGCACCAGTCGGGACGCGTGGCGATCATGTTGGACATGCGTTCTTCGCCCCAGGCTGGATCCCATTTCACATGCTTGATTTCTTCGAGCGTCTTCTCCGCGTGCAGCAGGGCGCCGCGGCTCTTGAGCAAATCGATGATCGGCTGATTGGCGTCCCACACGCGTTTACCCTCATATTCGGCCAAGCCGTTGCGAAGGATTCCTTTTTCGTCGACGTTGCTGGTGGCGTCCAAGCCGTACTTGACGCCGGTCACGAAATCTTCCGCACCGTGCGAAGGAGCGGTATGAACGACACCAGTGCCGGTATCCATGGTGACGTATTCGGCGAGAACGCCGAGAATCTTGCGGTCGAGGAATGGGTGCTGGAAGTTCAGGTGCTCCATCTTCCGGCCAGGGAAGTGGGCTAGCTCGCGAGGATTCGCGAGATTAACCGTCTCGGCCACGTCCTTCGCTAGCTTGGATGCGACGATGTAAACTTTTTCGCCAGATTCCAGCGCGACGTATTCTTCATCGGGATGGAAAGCCACGGCCATGGACGCAGGCAGGGTCCACGGGGTGGTCGTCCAGATAATGGTTGAGACTTTTTTCCCCGCCAGCGCAGGATCGATCCGAGCCGGATCGTCGAGCAGGGCATAGCTCACCCATACGGTGGGACTGGTATGGTTTTCGTACTCGACCTCGGCCTCGGCGAGAGCCGTCTCGTCATGCATGCACCAGTAGACCGCGCGCAATCCCTTGTAGACGAACCCCTTCTCATAAAAAAAATAGAAAGTTTCGAGTACCACCGACTCGTACTGCGGATTCATGGTGGCATAGGGCCGATCGAAACGGCCGAAGACACCAATACGCTTGAACTGCTGGCGCTGCAAGTCAAGAAACTTCTGGGCGTACTTACGGCACTCGGTGCGCACGTCAATGGGACGCATCTGGAGCTTCTTGCCCCCGAGTTCCTTGTCAACCTTGATTTCGATCGGCAGGCCGTGGCAATCCCACCCGGGCACGTAAGGCGCGTCAAAGCCGGACATGTTCTTGGATTTGACCACGAAATCCTTGAGACACTTGTTGAGCGCGGTGCCCATGTGGATGGGACCGCTGGTGTACGGGGGACCGTCATGCAGCACGTATTTGGGCGCGCCTTTACGGGCCTGGCGGATGCGCTCGTAGATTCGCATCTGCTCCCATCGGTCCAGAATTTTGGGCTCGTTCTGGGGCAGATTGGCCTTCATGGGGAAGGCGGTTTTAGGCAAATTAATGGTCGCTTTCAGTTCGAGCGGCACTCGGTTGGCGTCTCCCAAATGATTGAATCTTTTCATTATAGGGAGCGCGGGGGGGAACGTCTAATCCAGGCAGCGAGCGCGCAGAGGACGTGTCCATTGGACTTTGAAATGCACTGTCGCAAAGGCAGACAGTCGAGGTACAATTTTAGAAAGGGCAAATAGTGGCGGATCCCAGTCAGCGGGTAGGTGGATGGGATGGGTAGTTCCGTGCACAGAATTGACTGAAAACGAAGCAACTGGCGGCGGGTGCTCCTCATCTCTGTAACAAGGAACTATGGCGCAGTCGGTCGCGTTTACCTAGTCGAAGCGCATGATCGAAGCAACGACAGTTCGAGACAGCAATTATGGGATCAGTCGAAATTAACCCGAATACCCCGGTGAAAGAGCCCGAGTTGCACCTGCTAATCGGTGCGGAGAGTTTTGAAGAGCCACTCTGGAAATCACTTTTCCGGGAATTGGATGACTTTTTCTTCCCCAAGAAACTGCCACCCCTCAAACTGGAATCGAAGCCGGAGCCCGTTAGGGATATCTGGGGATTTTATGACTACAAGAAGAATGGCGCCCTGGGTTCGACTATCGTACACCTGCTGCTGGTGGGAGTCATCATTGCTGTGACCATTATTGGGCGGCGCGTGGTAACCCATATCGCCGCACAATCAAAGGTTATTCCTCTGGTTGATCCGGGCGACCTGCCGATTCTGAAGCCTTCGAAGACCCAAGTGGGTGGCGGTGGCGGCGGCGGAGATCGTGACGTGCTGCAGGCTACCAAGGGTAAGCTGCCCAAGTTTTCTATGGAACAGATCACGCCTCCGGTGGTGGTCTTGCGCAACGAAAATCCTAAGCTGCCGGTTGAACCGACGATCGTGATTCCACCACAAGTCAAGCTGGCAACGAATAACATGCCGAACCTGGGCGATCCCATGTCGAGCGCGGTATTGCCTTCCAACGGTACGGGCTCCGGCTCAGGCATTGGCTCGGGTTCCGGCGGTGGCGTGGGATCCGGCAAAGGTCCGGGATTTGGACCGGGAGAAGGTGGCGGCACGGGCGGCGGGATTTTCCACGTGGGCGGGGGAGTCAGCGCTCCACGGGTGGTTTATCAGGTTGATCCTGAGTTCTCCGAGGAAGCGCGCAAAGCGAAGTACCAGGGAACGTGCACGTTGATGCTGGTCGTCGACGCCGCCGGGCGTCCCACGAACATTCGCGTAGCCAACTCGCTGGGCATGGGGCTGGATGAGAAGGCCATCGAAGCTGCGAAGAAGTGGCGCTTTGAACCAGCGATGAAAAATGGCCATCCCGTCGCGGTTGAGATTGCGCTGGAAGTGGACTTCCACCTGTACTGAGACTTTCAGTTCTCAGTCTTCGGCTGAACAACCAAAGGCATGAACCATAGAGGACGCAGAGTTTCACAGGGTAAACACTGGATGTGTCGTTTTGCCCTAAGTCTTCGTAATTACTGCCAAGTAGAGTACGGCACGCTCGGCGATACCTAGCCTCCTGTAGAGCTCGATGGCTCGCACGTTATCCTGCCGGACGTGCAGGAACGGCACTTCGCCGCGCTGCCGGATTCGGCGCATCACTTCCATCATCAGCGTTCCGGCATAACCCTTTCGAGTGTGCTCCGGATGTGTGCACACGGCACTGACTTCGGTGTAGCCGGGGATCTTCAGCCGTTCGCCGGTCATCGCCACCAGCTTTCCCTCATGGCGAATTCCAAGGTACGTCCCCAGTTCATGGGTGCGATTGGCAAAGGGACCGGGCTTGGTAAGGGCGGCGAGTTCAACCATTTCGGGCGAGTCTGCGGGCGTCAGTTCGACGATGGCAGAGGCGGACTCTCGCTCCGGCGGGACACGGGCACCGCCGTTTTCGCAAACCATTTGCAGCAGTGGCGCGTCCGCGATCAGGTTCCAGCCAGGACGGGGCTCGTACGGTCTATCGAGGAAGAGAGCGACTGTCCCACCAGTGCCGAGCAGACCTGCCAGAGATTCGTATCCCCGGTTGGTTGGCTCCTGAAAGGCTCCCAGGGAGGTTACATCGCGGGCAAACCTGCGGGCGTCGAGGAAGGACTCGGCGAAGTTCGCTTGCCGTGTGGTGAGCGCTTTCCAGATGACGTTATCGAGAAGATGCATTGAGGTTGCGCGCAACTTGTCTTTTGAGTACGTACCGACGGTCTGGGACGCAGTATTCTTGAATTGCTCGAAGCGCGCTATCCGATTCTTGCGAGGAAAGTGCTGACTTGCTGTTTGTTCTGGTCGCCGAGCCTTTCAGTTCGGACAGCCGAGGCGGCTGTCCCTACGCGAGCACTGATGATGCTGGAATTTGTTCTTATTCTTTCAAGTCGACGTGCTCGATGTCTTCGATCGGGTGGCCCAGGAAGCGCTCACCCATGCGGCGGAACTTTTCTACGGAGTCGGTGGCAAAGAACTTCAAGCGCGGTACGACACGACGCTCTTCGCTCGCCGTGAGCGCGGGAGGCAGAAGCTTGAGCATACGGCTGGCCACGACGCTGGCCGTCGATTCGGCGGAGTCGACGATCGTAACGTGAGCAGGTGCCACGCGGTGCAGCAGCGGCTTGAGCAGAGGATAGTGGGTGCATCCCAGGACAAGCACGTCGGCCTCCTGAAAGCCGTCGCCAAAAGCCTCGTCCAAATAAATCCGGGCGACCTGTTCAGTGACGGGATGCTCCAGCCAGCCTTCTTCCACCAGCGGCACCAGCAGAGGACAGGCCTTCTCGCGCGCCCTCAGGCTGCGGCCTTCCAAAGCTTTTCGATAGGCATGGCTGCTGACGGTGGCTTCCGTCCCAATGACGACGACCTTCCGGTTCTGACTGGCTGAGGCGGCAGCTTCCGCGCCCGGTTCCACGACTCCCACGACGGGAACGTGCACTGCGGATGTGATGCGGTCGAGAGCGAGTGCGGTTGCGGTGTTGCAGGCGATGACCAGCATCTGCGCGCCGTGGGCTTCGAGATAATGGGCGGCTTCGACGGCATAGCGGGCAACGGTTTCGACAGACTTCGAGCCGTAGGGAAGGCGAGCGGTATCGCCGAAGTAGAGGTAATCAGCACCCGGAATAAACTCAAGTAAAACTTTAAGAACGGTCAGGCCGCCGAAGCCGGAGTCGAAAACGCCGATCGTGGGACGTCGCATGATTTCGCTTAATGATAAATGCTGAAACGGTCCGAAATTGATGACCAACTCGATGCCCGAAGCAAGAGTCCACGGCTGCGAAAAATCAGGAAGCCGGCGGGGCTAGCTCAATCGACGCGGTCCAGACTGAGAGAGCTGATTTCCCACTGACGAGGGTTCAATCGCTATCCCTCGAACAGAGGCACTTGCCGCTGATCGTCGGTAGCGCCGCGCCGACGACGGCGGGTGGCGCCGATCACCGCCAGCACCGTCAGCGATTCCAGGGCGGTGCGGGGAACGAAGATGCGCTGCGTGTTCGAGCGCTGATCGGGGGGATTCACCAGAAAGCCTTCGGGCAATGCCTGGGTCAGGTCTGCGGGCATCAGGGCTTCCAGGACTTCGTTGTCTTTGAACCGGAGACGCACCCAGAGTCCCTCAGATCGTGGGCGGGAAGTGAAGGTCTTGCGAGTGAGCGATTCGGAGTCGCCAAACTCGCGCACGAAGTAGACGCCCTTGATCTCGCGCAGGTCCATGGCGATGACGGTACCCGCAGTATTCAGCAGCTCCAATTTGCCCTCGTGCACAAACTGCGAGGGGGCAACATAGCCGGAGACCGAGTCCCGATCCATCTTGCGGACAATGACTTTCTTGTGAGTTGAGGGCATGAGAAATCAAGCATCCGGCTTCGGGCTTCCGGCGCGGCACCCGTTCTGCCAGACAGTTCTGGTACAGCCACGCCTGGAATCACTGTGGCTTGCGGTTTTGCTGAAGCCTGGGCCGGAAGCCTGATGCCGCACTCGTGATTCTCGCACTTTTCAGCAGAAAACTGGTGGTATATAGCTTCACAGTAGCCAAAAGATAAACGTTGTGTTATTTTCTGTAGCTTGTCACCCGCTGTCCATCTTTATCTAAGTACCTTGTCTTAAACCACTTGCACGCGGGTGGATGAGGGAGCCGTTTGTTTGGCGGCAAGGCCCTGTGGAAATCTTGTGGAAAGTGCAGTGGTTCCAGCGCCGGCCCGGTCACGGATCGAAGCAGGAATGACGGCTTGAAGGCCGCTTGAAAGCGAATGGCTGATTACATTTACACGATGGAAATCCGGTTGACGCCGGACCAGTTGAAGGGCGTCAGCCTGGTGCAGGACATAGCTCGCGCCGCTGGAATGAACCTCTACCTTACGGGTGGCGCGATCCGCGACATCATCAGCGGTTTTACCATCCGCGACCTGGATTTTACGGTCCAGGGTAATCCCCTCAAGTTACAGAAGGATCTGGAAAAAGCGGGCGCAAGGATTTCCGCGGTGGAAGAAGACACCCGGACGATCCTTCTGCTACTGCCAGGCAACGTGCGCGCCGAAGTCAGCATGGCCCGCACAGAAATATATGAGAAGACGGGCAAACCTCCAATAGTTGCTGCCGCGACCATCCACGAAGACCTGCGGCGACGCGACTTCACGGTCAACGCCATGGCGCTCTCGCTCAACGAGGGCTCGCGTGGGCTGTTGCTTGATCCCTTCAACGGCGTGGCCGATATCGAGGCGAAGCTGATCCGCATTCTGCACAACTATTCGTTTCTGGAGGATCCGTCGCGGCTGATTCGGGCCACGCGCTTTGCGGCGCGCTTCCACTGGCCGCTCGAGGAACGCACACAGGCGCGCTACGATGCGGCGAAGGAAGGGAACTACATTGACCACATTTTGCGGGGATCGATCGGCCATGAGATTGCGCAGCTAGCCCATGAAGACGATCCGTTGAACGTGGTGAAGATGTTGGAAAAAGAAGATTGGCTCAAGGTGCTGCATCCACACTGGAGCACGGCCAAGATCGACACCAACGGGCTTGGCCAGCTGATGAAGACGCGCCAGCAGATGGTGGATCTCGGCTACACGCCTGACGCCGGGCCGGCCGTAATGTACTTCCTGACGTCGCGCCTCTCGGAAAAAGATGTTGCTGATCTGCGAAAGCAAATTCCGCGCAAGGAGCTGGTGGAGGCTTGGCGCGACATCGAGCTTAACGCTAAGGAACTGGCCAAGCGACTGATGGGCAAAGAGGCGGCTACGCCTTCGCGGACATGGCAACTGCTGTCGGACGCGCGGCCGGAGATGGTGTTGTTCCTGGCGGTGACGGCGAAGCAGCAAGCGGTGGAACAGAAGATCAAGAACTTCCTCACCAAGTGGCGGCAAGTGCAGCAGAGGATTCCGCTGCCGGAAATGACGGAACTACTGATCACGCCGCAGCTGCCGGAGTATCCCAAGATTGCGCGGGATGTTTTCATGCTGTTGCTCGATGGCAAGTTGCGTTCGCGCACCGAGACTTTGAAGTTTCTAAAGCCGTTCGCTCCGCCACCACCACCTCCTCCTCCGCCACCGCGGCGTGGGCGCGCCGCCAAGGCGGCTGCCGGAGCGGCGACTGCGCCTGTACTTCCAGGCAAGAAAGGTGAAGTCGCGAAGGGAAAGGCGAAAGCTGCCCCTGCGACAACGCCGGTGCTGTCCTTGTCCGCGGCGACAAAGCCAGAAGCGAAGCAGAAACCAAAGCCCGCCAAAGCGGAGCACCATTCTCCGAAGCCTGCCGCCAAGCCTGCGGTGAAAGCCGCCCCGAAGAAGGCACCTGCAAAGAAAGCCAAGAGCAAGAAGAAAAAATAGTTTGTCCTGGTCCGGTGAGGGTGGCAACCCGCCTAGCGGTGGGGTCAGCTTCCAAATAGCCGATCATCTGCTCCGGACAATTTAAGAGCTGAATGGAACAAAGCGGCAACTTTCTCTCGCCTTAATACATCCGAGTTTGCGCCCTTCGCCCGAAGTCCACCAAAACTGTTGCGTGGGAAAACACCGCATGGAAGACTCCGTCGAAGAACTCCGCGCCGAGCTCGTCTACCTTCTCCGAAAGCAAGTCGAGGCACAGGAACTGGATGCTTATGTGGGCCTAACGGACGCGGAGCGGAGCGAATACAACAAAAGGCAAGAGCGCATCCGCGACCTGGACGCGAAAATGAGCGCGTTTTCGGATCCTGGCGCTTTAGCCTACGGGCAGCATCCAAAGTGAACCGCTAGCGCCCTAACAGCTCAGCCCGGAAATGCGGCCCGCTAACCCGAGGCATTCTCAGTTCTGCACGAGGCGTCCGATCATGGATCAGGAAGGAGGGCTTGTCCTGCCGTCGCGGTCTTTTGGGTCTGCCTTTTCAATCGTTTACGGTATCGCGAAGAGGTTGTCGCGCAACTATGGAGGAAGGGTGGTGTTTACTCGACCAGACCATGTCACACCGTGATGACTTCCGTCGACAAGGAAATCTGTCCGATTGAGAGGTTCTCGTTACAACATTTTCGTTATAACATTGTTGAATGCTTCGTCATAGGACTCCTGGCATTTTCTGAGCTGGCCTGTAGATTTTTGAAAGCAAGGTTAATACCATGGCGACTCCGCTCTCCACCCGAATCACAAAAGCGACTGGACGGCGTTACGCCGTCGCACTGTTGGCGACTCTAGTGGCCTTGCTGGTCCGTCTGGCACTAAATCCATTGCTGGGCGACTACGTACCGTACGTCACGCTCTTTCCGGCGGTAGCTTTTTGTGCATGGTACTGCGGGATCGGCCCGTCCATCCTGAGTGTGGTTCTTGCCCTCATCGGGGCGAAGTATTGGTTCATTCCGCCGACACATTCGCTTCGCATCCTCGGCACACCACAGGTCGTTGGTATTCTGGCGTTCTTGTTAGTTTCCAGTGCGCTGGTGGCGATGGGAGAGGCCCGCCGTCGCCGTGAGGAAGTACTGCGGGCAGCTCAAGGAGAACTGGAAGACGCGGTTCGGCAACGAACCGTAGACCTCGATAGGACCAGTCAAAATCTGCGCGAACTCTCGACCCGCCTGATGCAATTGCAA
>WNFI01329175.1_pt1 | contig 57707 bp, 48 predicted proteins | sample 5400471 | NCBI WGS metagenome assembly WNFI01 (sample SAMN13153348, study PRJNA577476) | soil metagenome | isolation source: 100 cm saprolite on Douglas fir-dominated hillslope | place: USA:California | collected 2013-09-17
GTACGTCAGAGTGCCGGCTGGCCCCGCATCCATCACCTGCGTGCGGGTATTTCCCAGACCGTCGCCACGTCGCTCGATGCAACGATTCGCGCTCCGGGCGAGAGCGCGCGGGCGAGCTGGGCGTCGGTCTCGTCGTCGCGGCTGTAGAACATCCAGCGATTGCTCTCGAGGAAGGGGTCGTTCTGCACCATGTCGACTGAGTAGAAGCCCCGCCACGGGCGCACGAACACGAGCGACGAGCCCGCGACCTTGGCCTCGGGGATCTGCGCGAGGTGGCGGCCGATGAAGCTCCGCACCTGCCCGAGGCGAAGTGGCGTGGCGAGGAGCAGGCTAGCGAGCGCAGCCGCCATCATCGCCCGCGCGGGTCGGTCGTCGCCGTTGCGCGCCTGGAGCAAAGGCACCGCCGCGAGCAGGGGGAGCGTCCCCCAGGCCGAGTGGAAGTAGCGATAGCCCCAGCCGTGTCCCTGGTCCCAGGGCACGAACAGGTAGGCGCCGAGCGTCAGCACAGCGGAGAGCGCGAGAAGTCGCAGTGGCGTCCTCGTCGGGCTGCGGTCGCGCAGGACCACGACGGTCCCGATGCAGGCGACCGCGATCAGGCCCGGCGACGCCCAGAGCACGAGCTTGGTGAAGCCCGCGAGCCGCGCCCAGAGCTGAGACAGCCGCGGCAGTGCGAAGGCCCGATCGAGCATGCTGAAGGCCAGCGCGGAAAGCGCCATGTGCTGGGCGCCAGCCGGATTCTGCAACTGGATCGAGGCTCGCAGGACGGACCAGCCGACCCCGGCGAGGAGGCCGAGTGGCAGGTATCCCAGGAGCAACGCGACGAGATGGCGCTGCCGTGGGTGCAGCGCGATCCAGATCACCCACGGAGCGGCGAAGAGCGCGTGCGGGACCGGGTTGTGCAGCACAAGCGCGAGCGAGCCCACCGCGCCCGCCAACGCGGTGCGCCCCGGGCCGGGCCCGTCGAGCAACAGGGCCGCAAACACCAGCGAGCAGAGCAGGTGCGCGCTCATCGAGTAGAACGAGACCGCGTTGAGCAGGAAGGCTGGTGAAGCCAGCGCGAAGAGGAGCACCCAGCCCCAGGCCCTCTCCGGAAGGAGCTTGCGCGCGAGGTGCCAGAGTACCGCCAGGGAAGCAGCGCCGAGAAGTGGATTGAGCAGCCAAGGCGCGCCGAGCCACATGAACGGGGCGAGCAGGAGCGCGAAGCCCGGCCAGTAGGCCTCTATGATCCGTCCGTCGCGCGCCGTCTCGAGGAAGTAGTCGTCGAAGCGGGGCACGAGCCGTGGCAGCAGCTCGGGCGGCACCTGGCCCGTCAGCTTCCCGGCGGCGAAGGCCTTGGCTTGGAACCAGGGCGCGTATTCGTCCATCGAGAGCGGGTATGCACGGTAGACGAGCAGCGAGGCGGCGGAGGCTGCTGCGGCGAAGCACAGGAGGAGAGGCAGAGGCCTGCGGCCGAGCGCCTCGATCCACGACAGGATCCGATGCGGAACAAGGCCGGCGAAGAATAAGGAGGCGGAGATGATCAAGAGCCCAAGCAAGGCGGCGGGAGGCTCCTCTTCCCGGAAGAGCACCCAGAAGGCCGTCTCCGGGCGGATGTCCCGCGGGGTCCAACTCCGGTGCAGGAGCGCAACCGTCAGCAGGGAGGCAACGGCCATCGAGAAGAGGACCCACGCCGCCAAGCGTGCGCAAGGGATCTCGGCGTTTGCGGGATCGCCGGGCGCCGCCTCGGCGGGCGCGAGATCGGCCGCAGGTCGCGGGGCGGGTTCCGTCGAGGTCAGGGCAGCCTCGTCAGCAATCACTCGACCAGCCAGACAGTCGCGACATCGCTTCGGGCTGCCATCTTCGCTTCGGGCCAGAGGTTCCTCGCGAGTTCGGCGTCAGCAGCGTCGCCCTTGCTAAAAAGCATGAGCCGCGACCCGCGCAAGAATGGATCGTTCTGCACCATGTCGACAGCGTAAGAGCCGCGGCCCCCCCTCACGAAGACGACCTGCTTCCGCGATGCGGGCGACGGCGGGATTTGCGCAAGGTGCTGGTCGATGTAGCCCCGCACCTGGGCGAGGCGAAGCCCAGTCCCCAAGACGAGACTCGCGAGCGAGGCCAAGACGACCGCATCGCGGATCCGCACGAAATGCACCGGCTCTTGCAGCAGCGAAAAGGCCGCCAGCAGGGGTAATGTGCCCCAAGCCGAGTGGAAATAGCGGTACCCCCATCCATGCCCTTGGTCGAACGGCACGAAAAGGAATCCGGCCAGAGTCAGCGCAGCCGAGAGGGCGATCAGGCGCAGCGGCTCGCGCCGGGGGTCCGCGTCCCGCACAGCGGTCACCGCCCCCATCCATGCCAACGGCAAAAGTCCCGGAGCCGCCCAGAGCAGGAGCTTGACCAATCCGGCAAGTTTCGCCCAGACGAGATCCGGCGAGGGCACAGCGAAGGCGAGCGCCAAGAGGTTGGCAGCCAAAGAGGAGACATGGACCGCATGCGCGGCTCCTGGCGCGTCGGTTTGGACCACGGCGCGCATGGCCACCCATCCAATTCCCAGCAGCAGGCTCAAGGGAAGGTAGCCGAGGAGCAGAGCCACGAGGTGGCGCTCGCGAGGCCGCAGAGCGACCCACACGATCCAGGGAAGCGCAAAGAGCGTGTGAGGGAGTGGGTTGTGCAAGACAAGCGCAAAGGAGCCGACCGCACCTGCAAGCGCCGCCCGGCTCGCGGACGACGGTCGGATGAGGACTGCGACGAACAGAAGCGAAAAAAGCAGGTGCGCGCTCATCGAATAGAACGAGATGGCGTTCACGAAGAAAGCCGGCGAGGCGAGGGTCAGCAGGATCACCCAACCCGAAGCGGGGGGCGGGAGCAGCCTCCGGGCGATGTCCCAGAGGAGAACCAGGCTGGCGGCTCCGATCAGCGGGTTCAGCAGCCAAGGCACCCCAAGGGCCATCAACGGAGCGAGCAAGAGAGCGAAGCCGGGCCAGTAGCCGGAGATCATTCTCCCGTCGCGCGCGACCTCGATGAACCAACCCTGGAAGGTCGGCACCAGCCTCGGCAAGAAATCAGCGGGGACCTGGCCCGCAAGCTTCCCCGCCGCAAAGGCACGCGCTTGAAACCAAGGCGCGTATTCGTCCATGGAGAGTGGATACGCTCGGTAGACAAAGCGTGCGGCCAGCGCGGCGGCAAGGAAGAAGGTGGCAATCAACGGCCAAGGCTGCCGACCGAGTCGCTCGACCGCGGCCGACAAACGGGTTCTTCGCCTGCCAGACCAGAGAGCTCCAGCGGCCAGCAAGGCGAGCGTGAGCAGCCCCGCCGTCGGTTCTTCTTCGCTGAACAGCCGCCAAAACGCTTTCGTCCGCTGGACGGCATCGATACCGGCCCACTCTCCGTGGGCAAGGGCGAAGGCGATCGCGCACGCCATCGCTGTCGGAATCACGATCCACAAGACAACCCGGGTCGCGAGCCTCTCCGGCGATTCGTCTGCGGTCGTGGGTATGTGGCTCGACGCAGCCGCGGCTTTGGGTGTGTTGCTCATCTTCGTCCGAACTCTGGGTACCGGGGACGCACATGATAGCGCAATCGGAGCGCCGACCCAACGAACCGTAGGAGCGGCGAAGGTCTCCGACATGATAGAGGAAGAAGCCTTGGACCCTCCGGCGACCAGCGCGCGGACCGCATCCCCTTGGTTGTCGGTCGTGCTTCCAGCGTTCAACGGCGCTGCCTACATCGGGTCCGCTTTGGCCAGCATCGTCTCCCAGCACGATGCGGGCGTGGAGGTCGTCGTCGTCGACGATGGATCTTCCGACGGGACCATCGAGGTGGTGAAGCGCTTCCACGAGTCCCTTTCCCTGCGCGTCATCGAAGGCCCTAGGAGGGGGAACTGGGCCGCCGCGACAAATGCCGGCATCAAGCTCGCGCGCGGAGAGTATCTCTCCATCCTCCACCAGGACGACCTCTGGCTCGATGGCCGCCTGCAGGCCGTGCGCGCCCTGCTTACGCAGGTGCCGGATGCGACGCTGGTCCTGCATTCGTCGGTCTTCATCGACGAGAGCGGGCAGCGCGTGGGCGTCTGGCGGTGTCCGCTTCCTGCGGCGGCAGGTGCCCTGCCGCCGCAGCTCGTCGTGGACCGCCTGCTCGTGCAGAACTTCATCGCCATGCCGGCGCCCCTTTTCCGGAGGGAGGCGGCGCTCCAGGCCGGCGGACTCGACGAATCGCTCTGGTACACGGCCGACTGGGACCTATGGCTCACGCTCGCGGAGCGCGGACCAACTCTGTTCTGCTCGCAATTGCTCGCCGCGTTCCGGGTGCACTCCGATTCGCAGACTGCCTCCCGGGCCGGCGAGAATTCCGAAATGCACCGGCAGAGCCTGGTCGTTCTCGATCGACACTTCGGCCGATGTGGCGGGCCGGTCCAGCCTGAGATCGAGGCCGTGGCCCGCTTTTCGGCTGCCTTGAACGCGGCGCTGGCGGGCGCCTCGGCCGGGGGGCCGCTTCCGTGGAGCATCGCAGCGCGGTTCTTCGCGCTCGGCCCCCGCGGATGGCGCCGCTACCTCCGCGATTCCCGGATCGTCGAGCGGCTCCGCGCGCGCGTCAGTGCGAGGCTGCGCAAGCCTGGCCGATCGATCGCGCTCCCCGCGAGGGCCGGATCTCCGCGGTGATGGACGACCTCGAGTACACGCGAAGGCTCGTGGGCCATCAGCGCGCATGGTGGAAGCGCGCCCTCGACGTGCAGGCGCCCTATCGCTGGAATCTTCTGCGGCTGCAGCCTGGTTTCACGCTCGAGATCGGCTGTGGCATCGGTCGGAACCTGGCTCACCTGGGAATCCAGGGCGTGGGCATCGAACGAAGTCGGCACTCGGTGGCCATCGCGCGGCAGCGCGGGTTGCAAGCCTTCCTCCCCCAGGAATTTGCCGAGTCCCCTTTCAATGCTGCGGGTCGATTCGACTCGCTTCTCTTCGCGCACGTGTTCGAGCACATGACCCCGCCCGAGGCCGCCCAACTTCTGCGCGCGCACGCCTCCCTGCTCAAGGCGGGGGGGCGCGTCCTCGCATTCACGCCGCAAGAGAAGGGGTTTCTCAGCGACGCGACGCATGTGACGTTCATGGATTTCGCGGCGCTCCGCGCCGTGCTCCGGGAGGCCGGCTTCGCACCCGTGTCCGAGTATTCGTTCCCGTTTCCACGCGCGCTGGGACGATTCTTCGTCTACAACGAATTCGTTTCGGTCAGCCGGAGGACCTGATTTGTCTGAGGAACCGAACGGCGGCGCTCCCGACGTCGAGCTGACCGTGCTTCTGCCCTGCCTGAATGAAGCGCGCACGGTGGCAAGCTGCGTCCGCCAGGCCATCGAAGTGTGCGCGACACACGGCGTTGCCGCCGAGGTGCTGGTCGCCGACAACGGTTCGACGGACGGCTCGCCGGAGCTGTCGCTCGAGGCCGGCGCTGCGGTGCTCCCCGTGGCCGACCAGGGATATGGGGCTGCCTTGCGCGCAGGGATCGCCGCGGCCCGCGGGCGCTTCGTCATCATGGGCGATGCGGACGACAGCTACGAGTTTGGCGACATCCCCGTTTTTCTCGCTGAGCTTCGGAAGGGGGCGGAGCTGGTCATGGGCTCCCGATTCCGGGGAACGATTCATCCCGGGGCGATGCCGCTCCTGCACCGCTTTCTCGGCAACCCGGTGCTCACGTTCATCCTCAACCTTTTCTTCGGCGCCGGAGTGAGCGACGCGCACTGTGGAATGCGCGGCCTCGATCGAAAGGCCATCCAGGGCCTCGCGCTCCGGTGCAACGGAATGGAGTTCGCGAGCGAGATGATCATCCGCTCGGCCCAGGAGAAGCTTCGGATTCGGGAAGTGCCCACCAGCCTGCGCCCGGACGGCCGGGGACGGAAGCCGCATCTGCGCACCTGGCGAGACGGCTGGCGCCATCTGCGCTTCATGCTCCTGTTCAGTCCCCTCTGGCTGTTCCTCATCCCCGGCTTGTCCGCCGCCGCCGGCGGCCTTGCGCTGATGGCCGCGGTGGCATTCACGAACATCGCCATCTTCGGCCACCGTCTCGACACCCACTTTGCCCTCCTCGGAAGCGCGCTCGCCATCCTGGGGATTGAGCTGTCGATCCTGGGCGCCTTCGCCAAGGCCGTCTTCGTCCTCGATGGAATCGGAAAGAGCGTGGGGGCGCGCCGGCTGCTCGACGGTTTCGATCTGGAGAAGGGGCTGCTTGCCGGTCTGACGGTGCTGCTCGTTGGCGCCGGCATGGATGGCACCGTGTTGTTCCGCTGGCTGCGATCCCACGGCGGCGCCCTCGACGCGAATGCGACCCATCTGGCCATCCTGGGCGGGACCCTCTGCGTGGTCGCCGTCCAGATCATCTTCTCGGCATTCTTCCTCTCGATCCTCAAATCGTCGAAAACGGGCCGCTGGGTGTGAGGCCGGTCCGGCCCGCCTTCGGCCGGTGCGAAACTTCCTCTGCGTACGGGCTCGCTGCTACGGTTGCCGGCGATGCCGCTTCGCTCCATCCTCATCGCGGACGACGAAGAGTCGATCCGCCACGTGCTGACCGTTCTCCTCGCCGACCGCGGCTACGAGGTGCGCGCGGTCAAGGACGGCGAGGAGGCGCTGGCCGAGCTGTCCTCGCGCGAGTACGACGCGCTGGTCACCGACGTGCGGATGCCGAAGATGGACGGCCTCGCGCTGGTGCGCGCTGCCCAGTCCGCCGCGCCGGACACCACCATCATCGTGATGAGCGCGTACGGTTCGCACGACCTCGCCATCGAGGCGATGAAGGCGGGCGCCTACGACTACCTGGGCAAGCCCTTCCGCCCCGACGAAGTGCTGCTGGTGCTGCGCAAGGCGGAGGAGCGGGAGCGGCTTCGCGCTGCGAACCGCCTGCTGCGCCGCGAGATCGAGAACGCGCGCGGCGCCGCGGGCATCGTCGCCGAGGGCCCGGCGATGAAGGAGGTGCTGCGCCTGGTGGGCAAGGTCGCGCCCACCCGCGCCACCGTGCTGATCGGCGGCGCGAGCGGCACCGGCAAGGAGCGGATCGCGCGCGTCCTGCACGAGCTGTCTCCACGCGCGGAGCGGCCGTTCGTGGCCATCAACTGCGGTTCCATCCCCGAAGGGCTGATCGAGAGTGAGCTATTCGGGCACGCCAAGGGCGCCTTCACCGGCGCGCAGTCGGGCAAGCGCGGGCTCTTCGAGGAGGCCGATTCGGGCACGTTGCTGCTCGACGAGGTTGGAGATCTGCCTCCGCAAGTCCAGGTTGCGCTCCTGCGGGTGCTGCAGGAGGGCGAGATCCGCCGCGTGGGCGACACGCGGCCCATCAAGGTGGACGTGCGGGTGCTGGCGGCAACGCACCGCGACCTGGAGGTAGAGGTCCACGAGGGGCGTTTTCGCGAAGACCTGTACTACCGGCTCAACGTGGTGGCGCTGCGCCTGCCCCCGCTGCGCGAGCGCACGGAGGAGATCGCGCCGCTGGCTGCGCTGTTCATCGCCCGGCACGCGGCCCGCCTGGGTGTGCCGCCCAAGCCGATCTCCGCCGCTGCGCTGGCGCTGCTGGCAGGCTGGCGCTGGCCCGGCAACGTGCGCGAGCTGGAGAACGCGCTGGAGCGAGCGCTGCTGCTCAGCGAGGAGGAGCAGATCGAGCCGCTGGCGCTGCCGGAGGTCATCGCCAGGGCCCAGCCCTCGGCGCCGCCGCAGCCGCCCGGCGAAGACGATCTCTCGGTCAAGCGGGGACAGCGGGCGCTCGAGGCCGATCTGATCCGCCGCGCGCTGGAGCGCACCTCGGGGAACCGCACCCGTGCCGCCGAGCTGCTCGATCTCTCGCCGCGCGCGCTGCTCTACAAGATTCGCGAGTACGGCCTGGAGTGAGCCGGCACCGCTGGCGTTCTGCGCGGCCCCGCCCGGAGTGCGCACTCGCGCACACTTTCCTCCACAGCCGCTCGCGGGTGCGCCCTTCTGACCCCCAAGAGACGGAGAAGTGACGTCTCACTGACCCGTCAGTTCACCCTCACTTCGCACCAGTTTCTTGACCCCCGCTCGGGATCCGATGCATGGATGGCGACGGCCGATCGCTCGCCCGCTCGCCAGGGGAGCACCGGCGGTGCCGCCTGGAGGGAGCTCGTGAACAACGTGCAGAAGTTTCGAGAGGCGCAGTTGCTCGGCAAGGCCGAGCTGGCGCGGCGCGCAGGCGTGTCGGAGTCGACGATCGACCGCATCGAGGCGGGGGAGAACTGCCGGTTGGAGACGAAGCGAAAGATCCTCTTCGCCCTGGGCCTCACGCTGCGCGACGTGCCCAAGGTTTTCCGCAAGGGCGGCAACGGAAAGGCAGCACGCTGAGTTCTGGGACGTTTTTTTTGGAAGCGGACGCGTCGATGCTAGCGTCCGCGGTGCTTTGAAGGGGCCGCCCGTCGATGGCCGTGCAGTTCGGGAGCGTTCAGGCTCCCCAGCCGAAGGAGCAGTCGTGGCAAAGAGCAAGCTCGCACTTGGTCTCGACATCGGCTCCTCCTCCGTAAAGCTGGTCCAGCTCAAGGAGGCCAAGCGGGGCTACATCCTCGACGCGTTCGGGGTGGCCTCGCTTCCGCCGGAGGCGATCGTGGACGGGGCGCTGATGAACTCCAGCGCGATCGTCGAGGCGATCAAGCAGATCCTCGACCAGTACAAGCTGAAGAACCGCGACGTGGCCATCGGCGTTTCCGGCCACAGCGTGATCATCAAGAAGATCTCCATGCCCCGCATGACCCAGGAGGAGCTGGAGGAGAGCATCCAGTGGGAGGCGGAGCAGTACATCCCCTTCGACGTGAAGGACGTGAACATCGACGTCCAGATCCTCACCCCGGCCGACAGCGACAACGGCGCGGGGCAGATGGACGTGCTCTTGGTGGCCGCCAAGAAGGACATGATCAACGACTACACCTCGGTGGTGGCCGAGGCCGGACTGAACCCGGTGTGCGTCGACGTCGACGCCTTCGCGGTGCAGAACTCGTTCGAGATCAACTACGACCTCCCCCGCAACGAGACCGTGGTGCTGGTCAACGCCGGCGCCTCGGTGGTGAACATCAACGTGCTGGCCCGCGGGCTCACCACCTTCACTCGCGACGTCACCATGGGCGGCAACCAGTTCACCGAGGAGATCCAGAAGCAGCTCAACGTCTCCTACGACGAGGCGGAGAAGCTCAAGGTGGGCGGCGATGCCGCGCAGGACTCGGACTCGGTGGTCCCGCAGGAAGTGGAGCGGGTCATTCAGGGCGTCGCCGACCAGATGGCGGGCGAGATCCAGCGCAGCCTCGACTTCTATACCGCCACCGCGGCGGACAGCCACATCGCCCGGCTGTATCTCTCCGGCGGGACCGCGAAGATCCCCGCGCTCTTCAAGGTCATCGAGCAGCGCGTGGGCGTGCCGGTGGAGATCCTCAACCCCTTCAAGGGCATCGAGATCGACAACCGGCGGTTCGACCCCAACTACGTGATGGAGATCGCTCCCTCCGCCGCCGTCGGCGTCGGCCTCGCGCTCCGGCGCACGGTGGAGCACTAGACCTCATGAACGACCTTAGCATCGCCGCGAGGGAGGAGCTTCGATGATCCGGATCAACCTGCTGCCGGTGCGCGCGTCGAAGAAGCGCGAGTACGGGCGACAGCAGCTCATCCTGCTCGGTCTGCTCGCGATCCTCGCGGTGATCGGCAACTTCTTCTGGTACGAGAAGGCCCAGCAGGACCTGCAGGCCATCGAAAGCCAGATCGCCAACACCAAGGCGCAGATCGCTCAGCTCGAGAAGACCATCGGCGAAGTGAAGTCGATCACCCAGGAGAAGAAGTCGCTCGAGGACAAGCTCAAGATCCTCGACTCCCTCAAGAAGGGCCGTACCGGCCCAGTCAAGGTGCTCGACGAGCTGGCCACCGTCATTCCCGCCAAGGTCTGGATCGGCGAGTACGTCGAGCAAGCCGGCGCAGTCACCATCAAGGGAAACGCCGTCACCTACGAGGACCTCTCGGGCTTCTCCAAGAAGCTGAAGGCCTCGAAGCACTTCCGCGACATCACCATCAAGCGCGCCAACCAGCGCCCGGACGGGGTGGTCGATTGGGAGATCACCTGCGTCGCGGACTACACCGCTTGAGGGGGAGCCCATGGCGCTGACGACACAAGAGCTGCTCACCCTGGTCAACAAGGTCCCGCTGCCGCAGAAGCTGGTGGCGGTGGGCGTGGTGGTGCTCGGAATCACCACGGCCAACTGGTTCCTCGCGGTCGGCCCGACGCTGGAGGTCATCCAGCAGCGGCAGGCCGAGCACCGTCGGCTGGAGGACGACCTCATCCAGAAGCAGTCGATCGCGAACAACCTGGCCCAGTTTCGCCACGAGAAGGAAATCCTCGAGCGGCGGCTGCAGCAGGCGCTGACCGAGCTGCCGAACGAGGCCAACATCGACGATCTGATCCGCTCCATCTCCGAGGTGGGGAACAAGAGCGGGCTGATCATCAACACCATCGAGCCGATGACCGAGGTGAGGCAATCGTTCTTCGCCTCGATCCCCATCGTGATGGCGGTGACCGGCAACTACCACGAGATCGGCGTTTTCCTCGACTCGGTCTCCAAGCTCGCCCGCATCGTCAACGTCACCAACATCAAGATGGGCAGTGCGAAGACGGTGAACGAGAAGCTGGTGGTGAACGCCAGCTACGTCGCGACCACTTTCCGGTTCCTTCCGCAGGAGGCAGCCAAGTGACCCGCCTGACGCAAGGGCTGCTCGTCCTCCTGGTGCTGGCCGCCGCCTGCGGCTCCAGCGCGCCGCCGCCGCGCCGCGCGCTGCCGCCGCCGCCGCCGCCCAAGTTCACCGAGGACGACGCCGCGACCAAGGTACAGCCGCAGACCATCTATGTGTACACGCCGATCGGCAAGCGCGACCCGTTCCAGAACGTGTACGCGGTGAAGGAAGTGACTGCGGTGAAGGTGCCGGGCCGCAAGCCGACGCCGTTGCAGCGCTGGAGCCTCGACCAACTTCGACTGAGCATGGCGATGACCGGCACCTCCACGCCACTGGCAATGGTGGAGGACCCCGAAGGCCGCGGCTGGCCGGTGCGGCTCGGCGACTTCGTCGGGCAGAACTGGGGGAAGGTTACCTCCATCCAGAAGGACCAGATCGTGGTGACCGAAACCATCACCGATCACGCGACCGGTCGCGTCTACCCCTCCAACATCCCGATCAAGATGCCGAGGGATGCAAACGAAATGAAGCAGGACGAGATGTTGCGCGAAGGCGAGACGCTGAGCCCGACCGCCCAGAACGGATCGGGGAAATAGCGATGGCCCTCGCGAAGCGACTTGGGAAGGAGACGGAGATGACTCGGCACGCAGTCCTGCTCTCGAAGGCCGCGGTGCTCGCGCTTCTGTGCGCAGCGGCGCAGGCGAAGGCGGCCACGGGGGCGGGTAACCGCATCACCGGCGTCGAGCTTTCCGCCGGCGGCAAGCTCGCCATCCATGGGACGGGCAAGCCGTCGTTCACCGTGTTCAAGCTGGCGGATCCACCGCGGCTGGTCGTCGATCTGGCCGGCGCGGACATCACCTCCGTCGCCTCGCCGCTCGAGTTGCACCAGGGTGGGGTGGTGGGCGTCACCACCGCCCAGTTCGACGAAGCCTCTGTCCACGTCGCGCGCGTCGTGATCGCGCTCGCTGGGGACGTGCGCTACGACGCGGTCGCGGCAGGAAACGACCTCTTGGTCCAGGTCGGCGAGCCCGCGCCTGCGCCTCGCGCCGCCGACCCGGTGTTGGCGAAGGCGGCGCCGGCTCCGGCGGCTCCCGCTCCCGCGGCGGCGCCCGCCGATCCCAACCTGGTCAGCACCAGCGAGGACGCGATCGACGTCGCGCATCCGGCCCGGCGGCTCTCGTCCGTCTCGGTCGAGGGCGAGGGGAGCGCGGCGGTCGTGCGCGTCCGCACCGACGGCGAGATCGGCCACTTCACGCTGCTCGAGTTGAAGGAGCCCGGCCGCCTGGCGTTCGATCTGCACGGCGTCTCTGCGCGGGCGCAGAAGGCCCCTGGCGCGGGCCCCGTGAGCTCGGTGCGCGTGGCGAAGCACGACGACGGCGTCCGCGTGGTGCTCGACGGCGCTTCCGGCCGGTTCCCCCAATTCGAGATCGCGCGCCGGCCCGATGGCCTCGATGTGAAGGTCGGCTCACCCGCGCTCGCCGCGAACGCGCGCGCCGAGACGGGGCGCGGCGAGGTCGCCACGGCCCCCCAGCCCGCCGTCTCCGCTCGGGGCTCCGCGCTGGTGAACGTGCACACCGTCGACCTGCGCACCGGCGAAGGCCGCACCGAGGTCGCCATCGCTTTGGATGGGCCGGTGAAGTTCGAGGTGACGCGGCCCGACGCCCGCACCGCGGTGCTTACCCTGCACGGCGCGGCGCTGCCCGAGCGTCTGGAGCGCAACGTCGACGCCACTGCCCTGGGCGGCGACCTGACCATGCTGTCGGCGTTCCGCGTCCCCGGCAAGCCGGGCGAAGTCCGCGTGATCGCGGCGCTCAAGCCGGGCACCCGCGACTCGCTCAACGCGAGCAAGACCGGCCTCTCCTGGAAGTTCGGCGAGGCGCAGGCGCTGGCCCAGGCGCAGCCGGCCGCTGCTCCTGCCCGCCGCGCCGCCGCCATGGCCGCCGAGCAGCGCGCGATGACCCAGAGCAGCGTGCTCGACGACCGCAACTACACGGGACGCAGGGCCGACTTCAACCTCAAGGACATCGACATCAAGAACCTGCTCGGCGGCATCGCAGAGATCAGCAAGCGGAACATCATCGTCGCCGACGACGTGAAGGGCACCGTCACCATCAAGCTGCGCAACGTGCCCTGGGACCAGGCGCTCGACATCATCCTCAAGGCCAAGGGCCTGGGGAAGGAAGAGATCGGCAACATCATCCGCGTGGCCCCGATCGAGCGGCTGCGCGCCGAGCAGAAGGACGCGGCGGAGGCGGCCAAGATCAAGACCGCGCTCGATCCGCTCAAGGTCCGCCTCATCCCGGTCAACTACGCCACCGCGGCGGGGCTGGTGGACAAGCTCAAGGACGCGCTCAGCGAGCGCGGCACGGTTTCGGTGGACACGCGCACCAACACCCTGATCGTCAAGGACGTTCAGGACTCGCTGATCCGCGCCGAGGGCATCGTCCGCAACCTCGACACCCAGACCCCCGAGGTCTTGATCGAGAGCCGCATCGTCGAGGCCTCGACCAACTTCTCGCGCTCGGCCGGCATCCAGTGGGGCGGCAACGTCTCGTTCTCGCCGACCACCGGCAACCCCACCGGCCTGGTGTTCCCCAACATCATGCAGGTGGCGGGCGCCGCCGACGACGGCACGGCTCCGACCGGCGGCCTGACCGGCGTGACCACGCCCAACTTCGCGGTCAACATGCCCACTCCGATCGGCGCCGGCGCCGGCGGCGGTCTCGGCTTCATCTTCGGTAGCGCGGGCGTTCTCGCAGGTCTCCGCTGCGGGCGTGAACACCACCTTCATCGAGGCCAAGCTGGAGCTGAAGGTGACCGCACACGTCACCCAGGAAGGCTCGATCCAGATGAAGATCAACGCCACCAACAACCAGCCCAACCCGCAGCTCACCGGCGCCAACGGCCAGCCGTCGATCAGCCGGCGCGAGGCGAGGACCGAGGTGCTGGTCAAGGACGGCGACACGACGGTGATCGGCGGCATCTACACCCGCGCGAACTCCGAGTCGTGGAGCGAGGTGCCGGTGCTCTCGCGCATCCCGATCCTGGGCTGGCTGTTCAAGAGGAAGGCCATCAGCGACCAGCGCACCGAGCTGCTCATCTTCATCACGCCGCGCATCGTGAACCGCAACCAATCCATCGTCGCCGCCGGCTCCAGCGACGAGAAGCAGTAGGAGAACGAACATGCGCACGTCCATCGGCCTGCGGGCCGCGGCCCTCGTCGTCGGAATCCTCGGTGCCTCCTGCTCCACCCAGGGGCAACGGAGCAGCATTGTCATCAGCGCCGTCGCGACGCAGACCTACACGCCCGCTGCCGGGTCCGCTCCGGCGCTTTGCATGTGCCCCACCCCGAGCAGCACCATAAGCGAAATCAGCTTCCTCGCCGCAGGCAGCTCGGGCCTCGCTCCCTGCGTGCAGGTCGAGAACCGGTTGGCGAACAACGCCAATCTGCCCGTCCGCCTCAACACCAACGACTTCCAGATCGAGGAACTCCATCTCACCTACGAGAACGTCGGCGGTCCGCCGGCGGCCTTGCCCGCAGGCGAGATCGTGGTCGCCTCGAACGGGATCGTGCCTGCCGGAGGCAAGATCACCCTTCCGGTGGTCCTGGTGCCGGGGAACGTCGGCGCGACTTTGCCTCCACAGTCGGCTGTCCGGGTCCATGCGTACTTCAGGGGCAGGCTCCTCGACCATTCGTTGGTCAAGAGCTCCGAGTACGAATACATCGTCGTCGGGTGCGCCGCCGGCAGCACCTGTTCCACGCAGTGCATGAACTCGCCGTAAGGATTGATTTCGCCAAGGGGGTCCGCGGGTGAGCGAGGACCGGCCGGTCCAGAAGGCCCCGCAGACGGCGACGCTTGCCGAGATGTACGTGCGCCAGGGGCTGATCGGTCGCGCGCGGGAGATCTTCCGCGCCCTGTCCAAGGGGCCCGATCCGGTGGCGGCGAAGCTGGCCGCGCGGCGCCTGCTCGAGTTGGGGCCGGCGGCGCAGGACCGGATCGAGCTGCTGCAGGCGCTGCTGGCGCGGGTGCGGGAGCAGCGCCGCTGAGAGGGACCGAAGGGAAGGGTGGCGCATGTCGTTTCGCGACGATCTGGAAGGCATCTGCGGGCGCATCAGCGGAGCGTTCGCCGCCAGCGTGATGGGCTTCGACGGCATTCCCATCGAGACCGTCGAACCGCGGCCGTCCGAGGGCGTCGAGCTGCAAACCCTGCTCATCGAGTACTCCGGCATCCTCAGCCAGGTGCGGCAGGCGGCTGAGGCGCTGCAGATGGGCAAGGCCAGCGAAGTCTCCATCCGCACCGAGCGCATGATCGCGGTCGCCCGCCTCCTCACCCCCGATTACTTCCTGGTGGTCGCTCTCGACCCGGAAGGCAACGTGGGCCGCGCCCGCTACGAGCTGCGCGTCGCCGGCAGCAAGATGGTCGAGCAGCTCTAGCAGGGTGTTGCGCCTTGCCGGTCCGCGCGAGTTGCGATAGACCGCCGTGCTCCATTTCCGGGAGCAGCGCGATGGCAGAAGTCTACGACACCAGCGAGTTTCGCAACGGGCTGAAGATCATCTACGACGGCGATCCGTTCGAGATCGTCGAGTTCCAGCACGTCAAGCCGGGCAAGGGCTCCGCCTTCGTGCGCACGCGCATCCGCAACCTCCTCACCGGCCGCGTCCTCGAGCCCACGCTGAAGTCGGGCGAGAAGGTCGGCAAGCCGGACATGGAGGAGAAGGAGATGCAGTTCCTCTACAAGGAAGGCGAGCACTACGTCTTCATGGACGTGAAGACCTACGACCAGACGCACATCGGCGAGGACGCGCTCAAGGAATCGAGGAACTTCCTCAAGGAGAACATGAACGCGCACATCCTCTTCTGGAACGGGCGCACCATCGCCGTGCAGCTCCCCAACGCTGTGGAGCTGAAGGTGACGAAGTGCGATCCCGGCGTGCGCGGCGATACGGTGTCTGGAGCGCTCAAGCCCGCAACGATGGAGACCGGCTTCACCCTCAACGTGCCTCTGTTCATCAACGAGGGCGACACGCTGCGCATCGATACCAGGACGGGCCAGTACATCACCCGAGTCGGATGACGGGTCCGAAGCGGGGTCCGGACCTGCCTCTCCTGCCTCTCGTTCACGCTGCTTCCCGGGGAACCATGGACGTCGACAAGCTCAAAGCCATTCTCGCCGCGCTGCAGGACACGGACGTGACCCGGCTGGACTGGGTGGATGGGACTGAGCGCCTGACGGTGCGGCTCGGGCATCCGCCGCCGCCCGCGCCGGCGCCGCTGCAACAGCCGGCGGGTGGCCTTGTTGCGCAGCCCGCTGCCTCGGCGCACGCGCCGCTGACGAGCCCGGCAGGCGCGTCCGGCGCCGCCGCCCGCGCCGAGGGTGACAAGAAGACGTTCACCGTCAACTCGCCCTTCGTCGGCACGTTCTACCGCTCCGCCTCGCCGGAAAGCCCGCCCCTCGTCGACGTGGGCACGATCGTGAAGAAGGGCCAGGTGCTCTGCATCGTCGAGGCGATGAAGCTGATGAACGAGATCGAGGCCGAGGTGTCCGGTCGCTGCGTGGAGATCCTGGCGCAGAACTCGAGCCCGGTGGAGTACGGCGAGCCGCTGTTCCGCTTCGAACCCGCCTGATGTTCTCGAAGATCCTCATCGCCAACCGCGGGGAGATCGCGCTGCGGATCATCCGCGCCGCGCGCGAGATGGGCATCGCCACGGTGGCGGTGCACTCGACCGCCGACGCCAACTCATTGCATGTAAAGTTCGCCGACCAGTCGCTCTGCATCGGCCCCCCGCCGTCCAAGGAGGGCTATCTCAACATCCCAGCGATCCTCTCCGCGGCCGAGGTCAGCGGCGCCGACGCCATTCATCCCGGCTATGGATTCTTGAGCGAAAACGCCGAGTTCGCCGAGATGGTGCAGCACTCCGGGCTGGGCTGGATCGGCCCCCGCCCGGAGATGATCCGGATGATGGGCAACAAGGTCAGGGCCAAGGAGGCGATGAAGGAGGCGGGCCTGCCGCAGCTCCCCGGGAGCGCGGGCGTGATCCAGGACGAGCGCGACCTGAGCCGGCTGGCGGAGAGGATCGGCTTCCCCGTGATCCTGAAGGCGGCGGCAGGAGGCGGCGGGCGCGGCATGAAGATCGTGCGCGAACAGGAGCATCTCGTGCAGCAGTACCGCACCGCCTCTTCCGAGGCGCTGGCGGCGTTCGGCAACGGCGACATGTACATGGAGCGCTACGTCGAGCGCCCGCGCCACGTCGAGATCCAGATCGTCGCCGATGAGCACGGCGAGGTGATCCACCTGGGCGAGCGCGAGTGCTCGGTTCAGCGGCGCCACCAAAAAGTGTTGGAGGAGTCGCCCTCGCCGGCGCTCAACGACAAGCTGCGCGAGCGGATGGGCCGCGTCGCCGTAGAGGCGATGAAGAGCGTCGGCTACAACAACGTCGGCACCATCGAGTTCCTCCTCGACGAGCGCGGCGAGTTCTACTTCATGGAGATGAACACCCGCATCCAGGTGGAGCACCCGGTGACCGAGGCGGTGACCGGGATCGATCTGCTCAAGGAGCAGATCCGGCTGGCCGCCGGCGAGGAGCTGGGGCGCTCGCAAAAGAGCATCACCATGAAGGGCCACGCCATCGAGTGCCGGGTCAACGCCGAGGATCCGGTCACCTTTGCGCCCTCACCCGGCTTGATCACCGCGTATCACGCTCCCGGCGGCCTGGGCGTGCGCGTGGACTCGGTCGCCTACGAGCAGTACCGGGTGTTGCCGTTCTACGACTCGATGGTGGCCAAGCTGATCGTGCAGGCCGATTCGCGTCCAGCGGCGATCATGCGCATGCGCAGCGCTCTTCAGGAATACGTGGTGGAGGGGATCCAGACCAACATCCCCTTCCACCGCAAGCTGGTTCTCTACGAACCGTTCGTGGAGGGCCGCTACGACACCCGCCTCGTGGAGCGGCTGCTCGCCGAGCAGCCCGCCTGACGCGCTGCGATTCATCGGATGGAAATCCCCGCCCGCCGTGTTGACAACCGGAAGGCGTTCGCCTTCGGCCCCATGTAGAAAAATGTGTGTATACGGGCTCGTCCTAGAGGGGCGATTCCCTTGACCGGCCTGCAATTTCTCCGATAACGTCAAGCGCTTCCCCTGCCCTGCACCCTTCGCTCGCCCGAGCCCCGGATCGATGGACAAGAACAAGGTCATCGAGTCGGCCTCCAAGCTCATCGCCAAGGGTGCGCTCGACAAGGCGATCAAGGAGTACCAGCGCGTCCTCGATGTCGACCCGGACGACGTCCGCATCCTGCAGAAGCTCGCCGAGCTGTACCAGAAGATGCAGCGCCGCGACGAGGCCGCGGATTGCTTCGAGAAGGTCGCCCGCACCTACTCGGCGCAGGGCTTCTACCTGAAAGCCGTCGCGCTCTACAAACAGGTGCTCAAGGTCGTCGACCGCATCGAGGTCAACGTGCGGCTTGCCGAGCTGTATCAACAGCTCGGCTTGGTGGGCGACGCGACCAAGGAATGGCAGAACGTCGCCTCGCACTACGAGAAGGTCGGCGACCAGAAGGCCAGCCTGGATACGCTGAAGAAGCTGGTCGACCTGGACCCGGACAACGTGGCCGCCCGCATCCGCTTGGGCGAGCAGTACGCGCGCCAGGAGCAGACTGCCGAGGCGGTGACCGAGCTGCGCCGCGCCGCCACCTATCTGCAGCGCGCCGGGCGGCAGGACGACTACCTGCGCGTCGCCGAGCGCATCAGCCACCTCGATCAGGGCGACGCCACCCTGGCGCGCGAGCTGGCGGAATCGTACCTGGCGCGGTCCGACAGCAAGCGCGCCCTGGCCAAGCTGCAGATCTGCTTCAAGGCGAATCCGCGCGACTTGCCCACGCTGCAGATGCTCGCGCGCGCGTTCCAGGACCTGGGGCAGACCTCCAAGACCATCTCGGTGCTCAAGGAGCAAGCCCGGGTCCACGCCGATGCGAATCGCCCCGGTGAGGCGAGGAAAGTCTACGAGCAGGCGCTGGTGCTGTCGCCCGATGACGCGGAGCTCAAGGCTAGCCTGCGCGCCCTCGAATCCGGATCACCCAGCGCACCGCCCCGGCCGTCCGCGCCGGCTCCCGCGCGGCCGCCGATCGGGCCGGTCAGCGCGCCCAGCCGCCCGCCGACCGGACCCCTGCGACCGCCGACCGGCCCCGTGGCCGGGGCGCGGCCGCCGACGGGCCCCGTGGTGCCGCCGCAGACCGACCCGACCCCGGTCGCGCCCGGCTCGGTTCCCAAGCTGCTCAAGGAGACCGAGGTCTACGTCAAGTACGGCCTCCACGACAAAGCGCTCGAGCACCTGCGCCGAATCTTTTCGGTCGAACCGGAGAATACCGAGGCGCACGAGAAGGCCAAGGTGCTCGCGCTGGCGATGAACCGGCCGTCCGAGGCGGTGGCCTCCCTCGCTGTGCTGGTGAAGCTCTACGTCGCGCGCAGCGATCCCCGCGCCGAGGCGGCTCGGACCGAGCTGCGCGGCCTCGATGCCAATCATCCCGCCCTGCGCGCAAGCGGCATCAAGGCGACCGCCAAGGCGGCGCGTGCGCCTGCGCCTGTCGACGAGGAAGAGATTTCTGCGGAGACGCTGGAGCTGCTCGACGAGCCGCTCGAGACCGTCGCCGCCCCTCCAGCCCCCAGGTCGGCACCCGCGCCGGCTCCTGAGCGCGGTTCCGCCCGCCGTCCCGCGCCGCCGCCGGCGGTCGAGCTGGAGCTCGACGAGGAGCCGATCGAGCTGGCCGACGACGTCGTGAACCCCGTCCCCGCCGTCGACGAGGCGGTGGTCGAGGATCCCGAGGTCGTCTTCTCCGGCGGGGATCCCGCCCCCGCGCGGCGCGCGGCGGGCGCCCAGAAGGGCTCCGGGCAAGACGTCGCGTCCGATCTCGCCGAGGCCGACTTCTACATCCAGGCCGGCCTGACCGACGACGCCCGCGCCATCCTGGAATCCATCCTGCTCGCCGCGCCCGGCCATCCCGAGGCGAGCCGGCGCCTGGCCGCGCTGGACGCTCCCGCCGCTGGGCGCAAGCCGGCCCGCAAGGCCCCGCCGGAGCGCTCCGCCACCGACGACCTGGCCGCGGAGCTCGCTGCCGAGCTCGCCGAGGAGGTGGCGAGCCTCGGGCCGCAGGAGGACGATGGCCCGCTCGAGCCCGAGTCGCTCGACTCCTTCCAGGTGCCGGTGCAGGAGGTGCTGGGCGAGTTTCGCGCCAAGATCTCGGAGACCATTCGCCCCGAGGACGTGCAGACGCACTACGACTTGGGCATCGCCTACAAGGAGATGGCGCTCATCGACGAGGCAGTCGCCGAGTTCGACCTGGCGCTCCGTCACTCCAACGGCGTGCGCAAGGCCGACTGCCTGACCATGCTCGGCACCTGCGCGCTGGAGAAGGGCAACGTCGAGGACGCGATCGAGTGGTTCAAGAGCGGCCTGTCGGAGCCGGAGTTGACCGCCGAGGCCAAGCGCGCGCTCGCCTTCGAGCTGGCCTCCGCCTACGAGTCGGTCGGACAGATGGGCCTCGCGCTGGAGCAGTACCAGGAGGTCGAGCGCGTGGAGCCCGGCTTCCGTGACGTGGAGGCCCGCATCGTGCGACTGGGGGGCGAGATCTCCGGCCCGAACAACGTGGCCGCGCCGCCCAGGTCGGGGCCGCCGAAACGCGCTTCGACGGTCCACGCGCCGGCCGGCGCCGCCGCGCGTGCGAAAGCCAACGGTCTTCCCGCAGCTTCGCCCCAGCCGTCCGGGTCCACGGGCGGCGGCTCTCCGGCCGGGCCCAACCGCAAGATCGGCTTCGTATGAACTACCTCGACTACTACGCGCTGGCCCAGGAGCCGTTCTCCAACGCGCCGGTCTCGCGCTTCTACTTCAACTCGCCCCAACACTCCCAGGCGCTGGTGCGGCTCACGTACATCTGCGCGCAGATGAAGGGCCTCGGCATCCTGATCGGGGACATCGGCGCGGGCAAGACCACGCTCGCGCGCCGGCTGCTCGATTCGCTGCCGGAGCAGGAGTACGAGGCCGCGCTGCTGGTCATCATCCACAGCGGCGTGACCGCCTCCTGGCTGCTCAAGCGGGTGGCGCTGCAGCTCGGCGTCGACGCTCCCAGCGAGGACAAGCTCACGCTCCTCGGCCAGCTCTACCAGCGCCTGGTCAAGATCTACGAGTCCGGCAAGAAGGCAGTGGTGCTGATCGACGAGGCGCAGATGCTCGCCACCCGCGAGCTGATGGAGGAGTTCCGCGGGCTGCTCAACCTCGAGGTGCCGGAGCGCAAGCTGCTCAGCCTGGTGTTCTTCGGGCTCCCGGAGATCGAGCAGAACCTCAAGCTCGACCCGCCTCTCGCGCAGCGGGTGGCGGTCAAGTACCGGCTCGACCACCTCAACGCGGAGAGCACGGAGGCGTACATCAAGCACCGCCTGCGACTGGCGGGCGCCTCGCGGATGCCCTTCGCGCCCGACGCGGTGAAGGCCATCCACCGGTCCTCAGGTGGCACGCCGCGGGTGATCAACACCCTCTGCGACAACGCCCTCTTCGAGGGCTACGTGGCGCGGGCGCCGATCATCGACCAGAGCATGATCGCGCGCGTGGCCCTCGACCTGGGCCTGCAGGGAGGAACGCCGCTCTCTGAGAGCCGGCCGCCGGCGCCGGCGCCGGCCGCCTCCAAGGCCGCGGCGACCAAGGGCAAGCCGGCGGATCTCGGCGAGATCGATCGCTATCTCGCCGGTCTCGCCAAGCCGAGCTGACGTGCTAGGCCGCCTCTTGGTCGCGCTGGGCCTCGCGGCCGCCCTTGTCTCGGGCGGGACCCTGGCCATCCTCAAGACCGATTTCGTCTCCAACAACCTCTGCGCCTACGCCGTCGCCACCATCGAGGACGCCACCGCCGCGCAGGTCAAGGTCGCCGCCTGCACCGTCAACCCGGGTGCGGGCCAGCTCACCATCGACGGGCTCGAGGTGGGGGCTCCCGACGGGCGCATCCACCTCACCGTGGTGCGCGTGTTCGTGCACGTGGTGGTGCGCCCGCTCCTGCAGCGGGTCCGGCTGGAACGGCTGGAGATCGATCACCCAGACCTCAAGCTCTCGTTGGCGCAGCAGCCGCAGGGGCCGCCCCAGCCGCAGACGGGGCAATGCGTCCCGGAGATCCTGAGCCGCTTCGAGCTCGGCCGGGTGAAGATCCGCAAGGCGAGAGTGTTGGTCGAAGGCGAAGGCGGCCTGCGCATCGACCTGCCGCGCTTCGAGGCCCGCGCGCGAAGCGCTGGGGGGCCGCTGCGGCTGGCGGTCGCCACCCACGGAGGCGGCGTCGACGCGGCGGGGCGCAGCGCGGGCCTGATCTCGACCCGCATCGCCGCGCAGGTCGACCTGCGCGGCGCGGGGACCCTCCAGCTCAGCAAGGCCGACCTGATCGGCACCGACGCCTCGCTCTTCGTCAGCGGCAGGATCGAGGATCTCTGCGACCCGCGCACGACGCTCAGCGCCAACCTGCGCACTGACGATCTGGCGGCCTTCGCCAATCGCTTCCTGCCGGGCGTGCTGCACGAGGTGGCGGGCAGCGCCTCGGTGGACGTCACCGTCAACGCAGACAAGGACTCGCTGCACGTCAAGGGCAACCTGCGCGGCAAGGGGCTCGCCCTGGAGGGCGTCAAGCCAGGCGACGTGCGGGCCCGCTTCGACCTCACTCCGAAGCGCATCGCGGTGGACCAGCTCGCGATCGCCATGGGTCCCCGCGGCGAGGTGGGCGGCTGGCTCGCGCTCGACCTCGCCGACCCGCGGCTGCCGCTCACCGCCGATCTGACGCCCAAGGACATGGAGCTGGCCGAGCTGCTGCAAAAGCTGGGTCTTCCCCGCAGCCACGTGGTGCTTCGCTCCAGCGGCCGGGTGCAGGCGAAGGGCACGCTGCTGCCGCTGCAGCTCGAGGGATCGGCGGCCCTCGATCTGGCCGACTTCGCGGTGCTCGACCGGCGGTTCGAGGAGCGGGCCCGCGCCGGGCGGGTGCTGGAGTTCCCCCGCGGACACCTGGTCTCGGCGGTGACCGTGCACGGGGACGAGGTGGCGCTGCGCAACGCGGTGCTGGACGTGGGCGGCTCCCGCCTGCGGGTGGATGGCTCACTCTTCACCGACCTCAAGCGGGGCCTCGACCTGCACGCCGCGGGAGAGGGCTTCCTGCTCGAGGAGTTCCGCGGACACATCGGCAAGCTGCCCTGGAAGGGCCGCATCACGCTCGACGCGCGCATCCACGGGCCCTACGAAGATCCGGCGATCACGTCGGAGGCGTCGATCCGGGACCTGCACTTCGACGACCTCGCGCTGGGCGACGTGTCCACGCAGGTCGCCTTCCACGGCCTGAAGCTCTCCTTCGACCAGATCGAAGGGCTCAAGGAGCGCTCCTCCTACGCCGGCGCGGTGGCGCTCGATTTCGCCGACGACGGCATTCCCGTCGACGCGCACGTCGAGCTGCTCCAGGCGCAGCTCCACGACGTGGTCGAGATGTCGGTGGGGCTGGTGCCCGCGTTCTCGGTGCTGCGCGACCGCGCGGACGTCGACGGCGTCCTGCGCGGCACCTTGGAGGTGCACGGGCCGGTTGCGGCGCCGGACGGCTTCGCGAAGATCGAGTTTGGCGACGTCTCGCTCTGGGGGGAGCGCTTCCGCGGCGGCCAGGCTTCGCTCACCCTGCGCGGCGGCGACCCAATCTTGAAGATCGACGAGCTGCGTTTGCGCCACGGCGCGGCCGCCGTCGTCTTCCAGGGGCGCGTCGGCCCGCGCTGGGAGCTGTCGATCGACGGCCGCACCGACGCCATGACGCTCGCCGAAATCGACCACGGAAAGCAGGCGCAGCTCCAGGGACCGCTGAGCGTCACCGCCCAGGTCCGCGGCGTCGCCGCCCATCCGCTGGTGGACTTGCGGATCGGCTTCTCCGGGGGCACCGCCGGCAAGGCGCTGGTGGGCGACGGCGCCATCGGGATCGCGGTCGACGGGGCCGACCTCTCCTGGCGCGGCAAGGTGGGCACTCACTCCTTCGAAGGGCGCGGGAAGCTGGAGGGCGACTTCGGCTACAGCAGCACCTTCGCGCTGCGCTTCCCCGATCTCTCCGGCTACTTCGCCACCTTCGCGCCCGACGCGGACCTGACCGGTGGCTCGCTCTCGGCCGACGTCGCGCTGCGAGGATCCCTGCTCGAGCTTCAGGACAGCGAGGGCAGCATCTCGCTCACCGCGATGAAGCTGATCAAGGGGAACCTTGCTTTCGAGAACGACGGGCCCGGGCAGCTCTCCTTCGGCCCGGACGGCGTAAGCGTGCAGCGGTTGGCGGTGCAGGCGCCCTACACCAGCGCGCGCATCTCCGGCGTGGCCCGGCGCAGCTTGCTCGACGTGCGGGTGGAGGCGAACGTCGACGGCCGCATCCTGCAGGGCTTGGTGCCCGACATCGAGCACGCCACCGGCGCGTACCTCCTGCACGCGACCCTCACCGGCACGCCGGGCGCGCCCTCGGTGCTGGGCAACCTGAGAGTCGAGAACGCCGAAGTGCGGCTGAGCGGCCTGCCGCTCGCCTTCCGCGAAATGAACGGCAGCGTCTCCTTCAGCCAGGACGCGCTGGTCATCGACGACATGGGCGGCAAGGTCAACAACGGGCTCGCCCGGGTCTCCGGCGGAATGGAGATGAAGAGCCTCTCGCCGCAGCGGATCGACGTCGCGGTCCACATGAGCGACGTGGCGGCCAAGCTGCAGGACAATCTCACCGCGAACCTCGACGGCGATCTGACCCTCTACGGGCCGCCGCTGGAGCCCACCTTGGGCGGCAACCTCACCGTGAGTCGGATGACGTATGCCGAGGACGTCAACATCGAGCGGAGCCTGCTCGACTTCAACCGCCGCCCACCCTCGCCGCGGGTGCTGGAGAAGAGCAAGGTGCTGGTCCACTTCGACCTGGGCGTGCACCTCGCGCGCGCCGTCCGCATCGAGAACAACCTCGCGCGCGCCGACCTCAAGGGCGATCTGCAAGTGACGGGCACCACCCGCCGGGTGGGGTTGCTCGGCTCGCTCAACACCGTGCACGGCACGGCGCAGTTTCGCGGCAACGAGTTCGTGATCGACCAGGGGGTGCTTTCGTTCACCGACCGGCAGAGCATCCGGCCCAGCTTCGATCTCCAGGCGAGCGCGCAGGTGAAGGAGTACAAGGTGCGGCTGCATGCCTTCGGCACGCCCGGCGAGCCCCACGTGACCCTGGTCTCCGACCCGGTGCTGGCGGAGGCCGACCTGGGATTCCTGCTGACTTTTGGTTTCGTCTCGCAAAACCTGCAGCAGGCGGGCTTCGCGGCGACGGACAGCGGGCTGGCCCTGGGCGTCGAGGCGCTCAACCGCTTCACCGGCTTCTCCGAGGAGGTGCGAAGGTTCATCCCCAAGAACGCCATCCTCAAGGATCCCAACATCGACTTCACCACCGACTTCTCGGTGGCCAGCAGCAGGCTGGAGCCGATGGCCCGCTTCCGGTCCCGAGTGGTGACCGACCGCCTCGATCTGCGGGTGCTGCAGGGGCTCTCCACCCGGCGCTATCGGGGAGTGGTCTCCTACCAGCTCACCGACCTGCTCTCGGCGCAGCTCCAGCTCGACAACGAGCACGTCTCTCAGGGCACCGATTTCGGCGCCGACCTGAAGCTGCACTGGGAGGGCGGGGAGTGAAGCGGGCCCGCGCGTTCTTGGCGGGGCTCTTCTGCGCGCTCGGCTCACCACGCTCGGCATCCAGCAGGGGGTCCCGCTCGTCGGCCGCGAGGTGCGCGAAGCGGTGCGAAAGCTGCACGCCACGGCGCAGTTCGCACGGGTCGCCGCGTTCGTCGAAGAGGTCCCGGCTGCCGAGCTGCCCGCAGGCTTCGGTCCCGGAGTGCGGCTGGTCTTCGTGGTGAGGCCGGTCGTCCGGCTGGTCGCGGTGGCGTTTCCGGGCCGCCAGTCCCTCCCGGACAGCACGCTCCACGAGACCGCAAACTTGAGGGTGAAGACCGAGTTCCAGCCCGAATCGCTGGGCCGGGCCGCCGAAGCCATTCGCGCCGCCTACTTCCGCATCGGCTACCGGCACGTGAAGGTTCAGCCGGTGCCGAAGTACACGGCGGAAGGCGTCGCGCTCGACCTGCGCATCGACGAGGGGCAGCCGACCCGCGTCTCCGAGCTTCGCTTCAGCGGCGAGCTGGGCCTGGACCGCGACGAGCTGACGGCGGCCTTCCGGCTGCAGCCCGGCGACGTGCTCAACCTCTCGCTGCTCGACGAGAGCGTGCGCAGCCTGCGCGACCGCTACCGCCGGGCCGGCCGGCTGCGCGCCCGCGTCGGCGCGGCGCGCACCGAGGAGCTGGACGCCGCCCACGCGCGGCTTGTGGTCCCGGTCGAAGCCGGGCCGCCGGTGCGCTTCCACGTCCGCGGGAACCGCGCCTTCAGCGACGCGCTGCTGCTCACCAAGCTGGGCCTCGACTCCGGCTCCGACGAGCCGCTCGACACCCAAGTGGCCGAGGAGATGGCCTCGCGCCTGCGCCGTTTCTACGTCTCCGCCGGGTGGTTCGGCGCCCGCGTGGCCCAGCGCGAGATGCGCGCGACGGACGGCGCGGTGCAGATCGTCTTCGCCGTCGACGAGGGCCGCCGCACCTTCGTGGAGGAGGTCCGCTTCGAGGGCAACGCGCACGTCTCCTCGGCGCAGCTCCGCGATGGCCTCTACCAGCTCCTGCGCGACTCGATCCCCGAGGAGGTGTACCCCGGCGCCGACCCCGGGGGGGTGGCGCGCACCGGCGTGATGGGCCGCCTGGCAGACCCGCCGCCCGAGCAGACGCGCGTCGACGCTTCGCGCGTGTTCGACCCCGCGGTCTACGCGCGCGCACTGCGGCAGATCGAGGATCTCTACAAGAGCCAGGGGTATCTCAGCGCGCGGGCCGGTCCGCCACGTCTGTCGCCGCTGCGGCTCCCCGGTGAGGTGGCGGTCACCATCCCCGTGGCCGAGGGCGACCGTGCAGTGGTGGAGGCGATCGCCATCGAGGGCGGGCGGGTGGTGCCCACCCGCGAGCTCGACGCAGCCATCACGCTCGCCAGGGGCGGCGCCTTCAGCTACCTGGCCGCCGAAGAGGGGCGGGCTGCGCTCACCCAGATCTTCACCCGGCGCGGATACCTCTACGCGCGCGTCGAGGATGAGGAGGCGTTCGCTGAGCCGCAGCCCAACGACCCGCCCGGCGAACAACGAGTTCAGGTCCACTACCGCATCCAGGAGGGGCCGCTGGTGCGGGTGGCGCTGATCGAAGTGATCGGGCAGCGCCGAACCAAGGAGGACCTGATCCTCGACCTGATCGCCCTCAAGCCGGGCGATGTGCTCACGCCCGAGGTGCTGGACCGCGGCCAGCAGCAGCTGCTGCGGACCGGCCTGTTCTTCTCGGCGACGCTGACGCCGCTCAACCCGGAGGTGCCCGAGGGCGCGAAGACCCTTCAAGTTTCGCTGCGCGAGCGCCCCACGGTGGACGTGGTGCTCTCCGGCGGCTTCTCGCTGGCGGACGGTCCGCGCGCGACGGCGCAATACATCCAGGGCAACCTCTTCGGTCGCAACCTGACCTTCAGCGCGGTGGCCAAAGCCGACTACCCGTTCATCCGCTACCTGCAGGAGAACAACCAGAGCTGCACCGCCGCCAAGTTGGGCGTGGTGGAGTGCCGGGCGGGCTATCAGCAGCCGCCCGATCCGATCGAGCGGGTGCTCGACCTGGGCCTCTCGGTACCGCGCCTGTACCCGCTGACCGACCGGCTGCGCGCCGGCATCGATCTCATCCACCAGCGGACGGTGCGCGCCTCGTACCGCCTGACCAAGTATTCGGTGCAGCTCTCCTCCGGCCTGACCACGCGCCGCCCGGTCGACGTCGGCCTGCAATACGAGATCGGCTACCAGGAGCTGAGCCACGGCAACTTCTCCGTCGAGGACTACCTCGCGGGCGTGGACCAGACCATCTTCCGCCAGCCGGCCGGGACCTTCCTGCTCGGCTCTCTCCGGCCTGTCGCCACGCTCGATCTGCGGGACGATCCGGGCCGCCCGCGCTCCGGCTTCTTCGCGCAGGTGTCGGGCGACTACCTCACCTCGCTGAGCAGCAACTCCACCACGCCGATCGAGCTGTTCAAGTGGCAGGGCCTGGCCGCGGGATACGTCCCGCTCCCCGGGATGGCCAGCGTGTTGGTGGCGGCTCGGGCGGGGCGCATCCTCCACCTGAACGGCACTCGGACTACCCCCGGCGATCGCAGCTTCTACCTCGGCGGCGCGACCACGCTGCGCGGGTTTCGCGAGGACGCGGTGCAGCCGCAGGACCTGGTCGATTCGTTGCGTCGCCAGGTCGCTCTCTGCCAGTCCACGCTCAGCGGCCTCGGCTGCTCTCAACAAGTTCTCGCGCTGCAGACCTTCGGGACCAGCAACGGCGGCGATCAGTTCCTGCTCTTCAACGCCGAGCTGCGGCTACCGCTCGCCTCCTCCACCGAGCTCGCGCTCTTCTACGACGCCGGCAACGTCTGGCTGCAGCCGCGCAGCTTCGTCTCCAACCTCAGCCTGCGCGACGCGGCGGGCATCGGCCTGCGGTACGCGACGCCGATCGGCCGCATCGCCATCGACCTCGGCATCAACCTGAACCCGGACCCGGCGCTCAGCGAGGGCCGGTTCGGCCCTTACTTCAGCATCAATACCCTCTGAGGAATCAGCGCGGCAGCGGGCCCCACGCCGGATCGCTCGCGCCCACCTTCTCGTTGGTGATCTGGCGCGGGTTGTGGCCGTCGGCGGTCATCTGCCAGACCTGCCGCTTGCCGCTGCGGGTCGAGGCGAAGAGCAGGTGGCGGCCGTTGGGAGACCAGGCTGGCTTCTCGTTGGTGCCCGCGTTCTGCGTCAGCCGGGTGACCTTCCCGCTGGGGAGCTGCACGGTGTAGATGTCGAAGCTGCGGTGCTCGTCGCGGCCCGAGAAGGCGATCAGGTCGCCCTTCGGCGACCACGCCGGCTCCTGGTTGTAGTTGCCCTGGAACGTGAGGCGGCGCTGGTGCGAGCCGTCCGCGTCCATCACGTAGACCTGCGGCGAGCCGGCCCGGTCGGAGATGAAGGCGATCTGCTTCCCGTCGGGGCTGAAGCTCGCGCTGATGTCGATGGCCTTCGAGTCGGTCAGCCGGCGCGGTGCCGCGCCCGCTGCCGACGAGAGGTAGACGTCGGTGTTGTCCTGCACGCTCGCGGAGAAGGCGAAGCGGCGCCCGTCCGGCGTGTAGGTGGCGCCGGTGGCGAAGTCGCCCATCAAGACCAGCGGCCGCACCGCTCGCGAGAGAGCGTCCACGAGGTAGACGTGCGCGGCGCCGTCGCGGAAGGTGGTGAAGGCGATGCCGTTGCCGTCGGGCGTCCAGGCCGGCAGCAGGTTGATGGCTGTGCCGGTGAGCGGCTGCGTCCCGTAGCCGTCGGAGTCGGCGACCACGATCTGCTTTCCGCTCTCGGTCTCGCGCACGTAGGCGATGCGGGTCTGGAAGTCGCCTGGCTCCTGGGTGAAGAAGCGGACCAGGTCGTCGGCGAAGCGGTGCGCGATCTGACGCTGGCCGGCGCTCGGCGCCGAATAGGTCCCGTGCATCTGCTCTGCACCCCGGGCCGGATCGTAGAGGTGGAACTCGACCTGCACCTTGTCGCCCTCGACGGAGGCCACCGCCTTGACCAGGCCCTGCGCGCCCACGGTCATCCAGCGGCTGAAGTCGATCTTCTTGGGCTCCGTGCCCTCGCGCGGGTCGGCGAGGAAGGAGTTGGGATCGAGGAGGCGGAAGAGCCCGCTGCGGTCGAGGTCGGCGGCGAGCACGTCCATCACCGCGCGGCCGGGCTCCGCGGCGCCGAGCGGCGGCGCCAGCGCCAGCGGATAGGACTGCACTCGGGCGCCGCTGAGGTCGATCACCGGGCGGTCCGCGCGCGCGGGGGCGGCGGCGAGGAGCGCCGCACAGAGCGAGAAGGGCAGGAGAAAGGAGGCTTTCCTGATCATGGGCGGATCGTTCTACCTCGGCGCGGTCGCGGCTGGGGTTCGAAGTCGGAAGTGGCAGGTCAGGGCTTGAAGTTGATGCCCGCGCGCGATCGAAGAAGGTGTTGCCCGACGGACTCTCCATCCGGTGCCGGAGCAGCCGCCCATCGGCGGCAATCCAGACCACGATGGTCGCGCTCAGGGCCATGCGCTCCCGCTCGCTGATCACCGACGGCACCACGTAGTTCTGCTGGATGATGTCGTGTACCTCGCCGAAGTACCTCACCCCCGCCTCGGCGGTGGCGGCGGTGCCGATCGCGCTGCCGTCCGTGGCGCCGGCCCGCTCCGGGTCGGGCTCGCGCGCTTGCGAAGGCGCGTCGGCGCGCACGCCCGCCAGCGCGCGGGCCATCAGCTCGGCGCGGGTGGGCGGGCGCGGCGCCGGCCGGGAAGGAGCCTTGCCCGGCGGCGGCGCGGAGCTCGCCACCACGGGCGCCGGCGGAGCGACCTTGGACGCGCCCGTGGTGGGAAACGGGTCCTCCTTGCGCGGCAGGAGCCGCTGATCGCGCGGCTTCCCCAGCACCACCATGCGCGCGATGATCGGCTTGCGCGCCTTCTGCGTGCTAGGAAAGAGGATCGGCAGGATCAAGGCTGCAGCGGCCACCGCCAGGTGCAGGCAGAGCGCGAGCGCAAGCGCCCCGCGGAGCCCCACCCGGCTCTGATCGGCGAGCAGGCTGCGGTTCACGCTCTGCGGGGGAGGTGCGGACAAAGTTTGCGCCGGCCCGTCCGCGCGCTGCTCCCGGTCTCCCGCGGCCGTAGGCTCCGCCGGGCGCCGCGCCGGAAGCGGTGAACGGGGCTGCGTCACCTGCGCACCAGCTCCTTGTCCGGGTCGGTGATCATGCCGAGAGATTCGACGCCGGCGCGCCTGGCCACCGCCATGATCTCGACCACCTGCCCGTAGGGCAGCGAGCGGTCGGCGTGCAGGTACAGCTCCTTGTCCTTCTGGATGCGCGCGTTGGTGGCGAGCTTCTTCTCGAGCTGGTCCCCGCGGATCTCGGCGTCGCCGAGGAAGATGCGCCGGTCGCGGGTGATGGTGAGCACCAGCTTCTCCTCGCTGTGCTCCATCTGCTGCGCGCTCGCCTTGGGAAGGTCGACCTTCACGCCGCTCTGGATGAGCGGCGCCGTGACCATGAAGATGATCAGCAGCACCAGCATGACGTCGACGAGCGGCGTCACGTTGATGTCGGTCATCGCGCGGCGGCCGCCGCTGTCTCCGCCTCCGAAGGCCATCGCTCAGGCGGCCTTCTTGAAGATGTGGCGCTTGATGATGTTGAGGAAGTCGGCGCTGAAGTTGCGCATCTCGTTCTCCAGCACCCGGATGCGGGTGTTGAAGGCGTTGTAGGCGACCAGCGCGGGGATGGCGGCGAAGAGGCCCACGGCGGTGGCGACCAGCGCCTCGGAGATGGGCCGCGCGACGGTGGCGAGGTTGGCGTTGCCGGCGGCGTAGATGTCGCGGAAGGCGCCCATGATCCCCCAGACGGTGCCGAAGAGGCCGACGAAGGGCGCGGCGGCCGCGGTGGTGCCGAGGAAAGGCACCGACGCTTCCAGCGTGCTCAACTCGGCGTTGGCGGCGCGGGCCAGGGCGCGCTCCACGTTCTCCATGGCGCCGAGCTGGTCCTGCATCGAGCCCTCCTCGGACTCGTGCGCCTGCGTGACCTTGGAGAGCTCGACGTAGCCGGTGCGGAACACCTGCGCCACCGGCGAGATCGGCGTCTCGTCGGCCGCGGAGTAGATGGTGTCGAGCCGCTTGCTGCGCCAGAACGTCTCGAGGAACTGCAGGCTCTGCCCGCGCGCCCGCGACAGGTGCACGTGCTTGCGGAAGATGATCGCCCAGCTGGCCACCGACGAGCCGATGAGGATCAGCAGGACCCCGGTCACCACGGGTCCGCCGTGCGTGACCAGCTCCAGGTAGTTCAGTCCGGCTTGCGGTTGCATCCTTGCTCCCGGCACGAGAAGAAGAGGTTTCGATAACACGCTCGCTTGGAACGCGCGAGGCTAGCAAAAGCGTCCCGACCTACGACCCCGGGTGCGACCCTGAGTCCGGCAGAATGAATGCCTGGCGCCGCTCGGTTGTCTGAAGAGCAACAGGGAGACCACCGATGACACGCCAGGGCCGCCCGCCCCTCATCGCTTTCGCCGCCGTGCTTGCGCTCGCCGCCGCCTGCGGGGGCCCGGTGCGCGAGAGATTGTTCGTCGAGTGGACGTTTGCGGGCAAGACCTGCGACGTTGCCGGAGTGGCCCGGGTGCGGGTGGGGATCGCAGGCCAGATTCTCACCCCCGATACCTTTCAGTGCATCCAGCCGGACGGAAGCGTCGTCCGCGGGGCCGACCTGGGCAGGTTCCTGACCGGTACCTATTCGCTGCAGGTCGACGCCTACGACGCGGCAGGTGGGCTCACCTACCAGGCCGCGCAGAGCTTCGACGTGACTCCAACCGGCGACAACCACCTCGTCGTCGACCTCACGCCGCAGACACAGACCGCCGTCACGGTGCGCTGGACGTTCGCGGGAAAGACCTGCGCGCAGGCTGGCAATCCCACCGTGCAGGTGGTCCTCGACAACGCCCCCGCCCCGCTCGCCGACCAGAGCGGCAACCCCAACCTGCCCTGCGCGCAGCTCGCGAGCGACGGGACCCTGCAGGACGGCATCAGCGTGTATCCCCTGACCCCCGGTCTGCACACCTTCTCCTTCCTTGCGACCGCCGCCTCTGGCGCGAGCTATCGTCTGCAGAACTTCCCGGTGACGGCCGTGAGCGGGCAGAACGTGCTCGTCACTCCGGACCTCGGAAGCGTTGCCTGCGCGAGCGGCGCCTGCGCCGGCGTGCTGTGGAGCTTCAGCGGGCTGCCCTGCACCGACGCGCTGGTCGACACCGTGCGCGTCTACGTCGACAACCAGAACGCTGGCGAGCCGGCCTGCGCCAACGGCGGAGGGACGGTGAGCAACCTGACCGAAGGCTCCCACACGTTGCAGATCGTCGGCTTCCGCGCCGGCGTCACCGCGTACGCGAGCGGAGCCGTCACCGCCAACTTCTACGCGGGCCGCACCACCAACGTGGCCATCGATGCCGCCGCCTCCGCTCCGGCGGTGGGCAACGCCACGCTGGGCTTCCAGTTCCCCGCGGGTGGGCCGGACTGCTTCGGCGGCGCGGTCACCCCGGTCGGTTACACGCTCACCGATCCCTCCAACGTGCAATGGGCGCCCGCGCAGGCGACCTGCGGCGGCGGCCCGGGGAACACCGGCATCGTCTTCTGCGATCCGCGGGTCGGCAGCTGTCCGGCTAGCTCGCAGCCGGGCCTGACCCCGGGTTTGTGGACCATCTCGGAGCGAACGCAGAACACGACTGGCCGCATCTACACCGCGAACTACTCCTTCGCGGTGGCAAACGCGGCACAGTCGCAGTACACGTTGCTCTTCCAGTGACGATCCACTCTTTCGATCCCGAAGCCCCCATCGGCCTGTTCGATAGCGGGGTCGGCGGCCTCACCGTGCTGCGTGCGCTCACCGCGCGGCTGCCTCGCGAGCACACCGTCTATCTCGGCGACACCGCGCGCGTGCCCTACGGGACGCGCTCGGCCGAGGTGGTCACGCGCTACGCGCTGCTCAACGCGCGCCACCTCGCGGCGCGGGGTGTGAAGCTGCTGGTGGTCGCCTGCAACACCGTCTCCGCGCAAAGCCTGCCGCAGCTCGCCGCGGCGCTGCCCATCCCGGTGGTAGGCGTGATCGAGCCGGGGGCGCGGGCCGCGGCGGCGGCCACGCGCGGCGGCGGGGTTGCGGTGCTTGCCACGCCGGGCACGGTGGCTTCGGGAGCCTACCAAGTGGTGCTGCGCCGCGTGCTTCCTCTGGCGCCCGTGGTGGCGCGAGCGTGCCCGCTGTTCGTGCCGCTCGCAGAGGAGGGCTGGACCGACGGCGAGGTGCCGCGGCTGGTCGCCGAGCGATATCTCGCGGACCTGCGCCGCGCCGGCATCGACACCGTCCTACTGGGCTGCACGCATTATCCGCTGCTCGCCTCCGCCATCGCCGAGGTGATGGGCCCCCGCGCCGCCATCGTCGACGGCGCCGTGGCCACGGCCGAGGCGGTCGCCGGACTGCTCGCCCAGCGACGGCTGCTGCGGAATGGGACCGGCCCTTCGCGCCACGCCGCGCTCTGCACCGATCTGCCCGAGCGCTTCCAAGCGGTGGCGGAACGCTTCCTCGGCCGTCCCGTGCACGGCGTAGAGCTGGTCGATCTGACTCCTGGCTGACGGCGCGCCTGCAGCCGTCCAGGTGCGCAGCCGTTTTCCTCGCCGCGCCGAGGAAAAGCACCCCGCCGGCACCCGTGGAAGTCTGGCGGGTGCCGGCGCGTTCTGCTAATTTGGTGGCGCGTAGCATCGCCGGAGGAGCGTTTCCCGCGTGAGTGCACCGAAGACCGCAGCGCCCGTGGTGGGCTACAACCACAACGTCAAGTACGCCGAGCGCGTCTACCACGTGCAGACCGAGGACTCGGGACTGCCGCAAGCACACTTCATCACCCACCTGTTCGTCGGCGGCAATATCGTCGCGAGCATGAAGTCGAGCTACGCGGACAAAGCGAGAGACCCGGACCTGCCCAGGCTGATCCGGCAGCTCATGGAGCAGCAGCACAAGCTGATGTTGCGCAGGCTGGTGGCTGGCGAGTTCAACGAGCTCGCCGAGCGCCTCGCCGCGCCGCACTACGAGCCGGGCGTGCTGGCGACCGGCGAGACCGGACCCGCCGCGGTGAACACGTCCGGCTCTACGCCCATGGCGGCAGGCGCGGTGGGGACGAGCGCGCCGGCAAAGGCTCCCGCGCCGCCGCCTCCTCGGCGCGCCGCGCCGCCTCCCCCGCCCCCGCAGAGGCCGGTGACACCTTCGCGGCTCCCACCGGTGCCGCCGTTGCCCAAGGTTCCGCCCAACGTGGGGCCGCGCGTTCCGTCCCCGCAGTCGAGGCCCGTGGGCGCGCCCCCGGTCTGGCGGCCCTCGCCGCCCACCGCGAGCCCTTCTGCACCGATGCAGACGCGGATGCCGGGCGCGCCGCTGCCCAGCACGACCCGCGGGCCGCCCGCGCAAGGCAAGCCAGGGGCGCCCCCGCGGTTGGTGCTCGGCGCACCCGCGCAGCCGGCGGCGGCTCGCCCCCCGCCGCCCGCGATCCCGCGCTCGCCTTCGGCGCAGCCGAAGCCCGCGCAGACCCTCTTCTCCGACGCCGTGGTCGAGGTGCCGGCGGACGATCTCCCCACGCTCTTCGCCGAGGAGCTGATCAGCGAGAAGAGCCTCGACGAAGTGATCCTCGCCTTTCTCTCGGCCGACCTCGAACCGCCCAAATAGGAGCACCCGATGACGAACGCCACACAAGACGGATCGCGCGCCCGACCCGCAGCGGCGTTCGTCGTTGCCCTCGCGAGTTGCGCAGTCGCCCTTGCCTCCGGCAGCTCGTGCTCCGGGGAGGGCGGCGTAACCACTTATACGGCAATCCATCCCTCCACCGTGGGCGGCGGCGCGCCCGTCGTCGCCACCTGTGTCGACGCCGGCACGGTAGCCTTCGTCGGCGATGGCTGCTTCGGCGGCGGCTCAAACGCCTCCACCACATACGTGCCCTCGGGCTGCTCGGTGCAGATGAAGTGGTCCACAGGCGCCTGCACTGGCACGCTCACCGGACCCGCCAACGCCTTCGACGGCGGCTGCCAGGCTAACAGCGCGCCCAGCACCGTCCTGGCCTGCAACGGAAACACGTTCCCGGGCCGCCTCACCTGCACCAACCCCGGGCTGCCGTCGTGCAACATCTCGTTCTGCACCCTGTCGAGCTGCCCTCCATGATCCAGCTGTTCCACGTCTGCAAGTCGTATGCAGGCGACGCCCCGGTGCTCGACGACATCACGCTGCAGGTCGAGAAGGGCGAGTTCCTCTGGCTGACGGGCCCCAGCGGCGCCGGAAAGAGCACGCTGCTGCGGCTCCTGTTCTGCGCGGAGAAGCCGACCAGCGGCCAGATCCTGGTGGGCGGCCGCAACGTGGGCCGGCTGACGCAGTCCGGGGTGCCCTACCTGCGGCGCAACATCGGCGTCGTCTTCCAGGACTTCAAGCTCCTGCCCAACCGCACGGTGCTCGAGAACGTGGGCTTCGCGCTCGAGGTGGTCGGCAGGAGCGACGCGGAGATCGCCGAGCGTGCGCTGCGGCGCCTCGACCAGGTGGGTCTGCGCCACAAGGCGCGCTCGTTGCCGCACAAGCTCTCCGGCGGTGAGCAGCAGCGCGTCGCCATCGCACGCGCGCTGGTCAACGAGCCCACCATCCTGCTCGCCGACGAGCCCACCGGAAACCTCGACCCCTCGTTGACCGATAGCATCCTGACCCTGCTCTTCGACGCCAACGCGCGCGGCACCACCATCATCGTCGCCACCCACGACCACTCCCTGCTGCAGCGCCACGCGCGCCGCACCATCTCGCTTGCCGCCGGCAAGGTGCAGAGCGATGCCTGAGCGGCGGGGACCTTCGCGCACGGGCCGCGGCCCGCGACGCAGGGCCGATGGGCGCGGGGACCCCTCGTGAGCGTGCACGTTGCCGGGCGGCTCTGCCGGCGGGCATTCGTCAACCTGTGGCGCGCGCCGCTGCCCAGCCTGATGGCGGTCCTGACCATCGCGCTGGCGCTCTTTCTGGGGAGCACGTTTGCGGCCGGCATCCTCGGCGCGCGGGCCCTGCTGCGGAGCTGGGGCGCCGAGGCGAGCCTGACCCTGTACCTCGACCCGGCGCTGGGCGACGCGCAGGCGCGCGCGCTCGGCGAGCGGGTGCGGACGGAGAACCCGGGCGTCGCGGTGAAATACGTCGACAAGGCGGAGGCGCTCTCGCGGCTGCGCGCGGACCTCGGGGACGCCGGCGCGGCGCTCGACGGGCTCTCGCAGAACCCGCTGCCGCCTACGCTGGAGCTGCGGCCGCCCGCCGCGCAGACAAGCGCAGCGGAGATCCGGGCGCTCTCGGTCCGCCTCTCCGGGCTGCCCGGCGTCTCCGACGTCGACTACGGGCGCGAGTGGCTGGACAAGCTGGAAGCGCTCGGGCGGGCGCTGCGCGCGGCCGGCGCCGGCGCGCTGGCGGTGGTGCTGGCCGCGGCGGTGCTGGTGGTGGCGAACACCATCCGGCTCGCGGTGTACGCTCGCCGCGACGAGATCGAGATCATGAAGCTGGTCGGGGCCACCGACGGCTACGTGCGGGTGCCGTTCCTCCTCGAGGGCGCGCTGCAGGGGCTGTTCGGCGCGCTGCTCGCGGTGGCGGGCCTGCTGGCGCTGCAGCGCTGGCTGTTGCCGAAGGCGGTGGCGGCGTTCGCGTTCGCCTCGGGCCTCGGGACCCCGCGGTTGCATCTTGGCCAGATGGCGCTGGTGGTCGGGTTCGGCGCGGCGGTGGGACTCTTCGGAAGCTACCTCGCGGTGGCGAGGTTCTTGCGCACGTGACCGCGCGCAGGGTCTCGCGCGCCGCCTGCGCGGCCCTGCTGCTCGTCGCTGCCGCGGCGCCTGCGCAGCCGAAGCCCGCGTCCAGGAGCGACGAGCAGCGCGAGCTGGATGCCAGGATCGAGAAGGAGCGCGCCGCCGCGGCGCAGCTCGCGCTGCGCGAGAGCGGCCTCTTGGGCAGGCTGGCGGAGCTGGAGCGGCAGGTCGAGGTGGAGGGCCGCGCGCTGCGGGCGGCGCAGGCCAGGCTGCGGGTCGCCGACGGCCGCCTGTCCGCGAGCGAACGGCGCGCGCGGGCGGCCGACGACGAGGGGGCGAGGGCGACGCGGGAGCTTTCGCCCCGTCTGATCGCGCGTTACCGGCTGGGGCGGGAAGGGTACGTGCGCTTCCTGCTCGGCGCGCGATCGGTGACCGAGGTGCTGCGGCGGCGGCGCCTGTTCAGCGCGGTCCTCGAACGGGACTTCGACGCGCTCGACGACCTCCATCTTCGCTCCCAGCGACTGACGGCCGCCCGCGACGAGCTGGCCCGCTCGCGCGACGAGCTCTCGGGCAGCGCCGCCGTCGAGCAGGAGCGGAGGTCCGCGCTGGAGGCGCGGGCGACGGAGCAGCGGCGCATGCTCGCGCAGGTTCAACAGGAGAAGGGCGTGCACGAGCAGGCGATGCGCGAGCTGGAAGAGGCTGCGCGCGCGCTGGCGCAGAGGGTCGCGGAGCTGCAGAAGAGGAGCGCCGCCGCCGCGTCCCCTGGTTCCTCGGGCGGCGACGCCGCGGGCGCCCGCGGGGCCGCTGCCGGCGGCGGCTCGTCCGCGGCGCCGCTCAGCCACGGTCCGCAGCGGCGCGCAGGCGAACTCCCCGTGCGCAGCGCCCGCGGCAGGCTTCTCTTCCCGGTGCCGGGCGGCCAGATCGAGGCGCGCTTCGGCCGCGCCGTCGATCCGCGCTTCGGAACCGTCACGCTCCAGCGCGGCATCGACGTGCGTGCACCCGACGGCGCGCCGGTGCGCGCCGTCCACGGCGGCACGGTGGTCCACGCCGGCTGGTTCCGCGGCTACGGCAACTTGATGATCATCGATCACGGGGGGGGCATGTTCTCCCTGATGGCACACCTGGCCACGCTCGACCGGGCGGTCGGCGACGAAGTTCGCCGCGGCGACCAGCTGGGGACGGTGGGCGACACCGGCTCGCTCAAGGGCAGCTACCTCTACTTCGAGCTGCGCGACGGCCAGAAGCCGCTCGATCCCGAGCCCTGGCTCGCGAAGCCCCGGGTCGCTGCGAAGAAGGACTGACGCAGCTCGCGGAAAACCCCGGCTGCCCGGTGCCCGGGCGGCCTGCCGACTCCCAGAACCGAACTCAGCGCCGCCGGCCGACCTGGGTTAGAAAGGGCCGATGCCGTTTCCGCCTCCTTCGGACCGCGGACCCAACCCGGCCGCGCTGCGGTCGCCGCTGGGGCGCCTGCTGCGCGGCGCAGCGCTCGCCCTCTGCGTGGTCCTGGGGGGCCTGGGCGCGGCGGCGGCGGGGCGCGCGGCCCGCGATCCCGCGGGGCCGTACAAGAAGCTGGACGTCTTCAGCCACGTGCTCAGCCTGATCGAGAACCTCTACGTCGAGAACGTCGACGAGACCCGGCTGCTCTACGGCGCCATCGACGGCATGGTGCGCACCCTCGATCCGCACTCCTCCTTCATGGAGCCGCGCTCGTACGCCGCGCTCAAGGAGGAGACCGACGGCGAGTACGGCGGCGTCGGCCTCGAGCTCAGCCTGCGCGACGGCGAGGTCGTGGTGGTCAGCCCGCTCGACGACACGCCGGCCGCGCACGCCGGGTTCGCACCCGGCGACCGCATCGTCGAGATCGACGGGCAGCCGATGCGCGGGCTGAAGGAGAGCGATGCGGCGCACGCGCTGACGGGGCCCCCGGGGACCACGTGCGTGGTCAAGGCGCTCCGCGCCGGCTGGGAGGCGCCGCGCGCGTTCACGCTGGTGCGCGACGTAATCCGGGTGGTCTCGGTGGAGGACCGACTCTACGACCGCAAGTATGGCTACGTGAAGCTGAAGAGCTTCAGCGAGCGCACCGACGCCTATCTGAAGAGGGCGCTGGATCAGCTGCGCGCGCAATCGGGAGGGGAGCTCAAGGGGCTGGTCCTCGACCTGCGCCGCAACCCCGGCGGGCTGCTCGACCAGGCGGTGAAGGTGGCCGACCGCTTCCTCCGCAGCGGCATCATCGTCACCACCAAGGGCCGCGGCGGCAGGCACGTCGAGGTGGAGCGCGCCCACGCGCGGGACACCGAGCCGGGATATCCGCTGGTGGTGTTGGTCGACGGCGGCACCGCCAGCGCGAGCGAGATCGTCGCTGGCGCGCTGCAGGATCATGGGCGTGGCCTGATCCTGGGGACGCAGACGTTCGGCAAGGGCAGCGTTCAACAGGTCATCGAGCTGGACGACGGCTCCGGCCTCAAGCTCACCACCGCCCGCTACTACACCCCCTCGGGAAAGAGCATCCAGGAGCGGGGCATCTCGCCCGACCTGCTGGTCCGGGCCTCGAAGACGGCGGGGACCGACGAAGACGCGGTGCGGGAGAAGAGCCTGCCCAATCATTTCCACGGCGAGGGCGTGGAGGTGGAGGCATCGAAGGCCGATGCGGCCTCTGCAGCCAGTCCGCCGCCGCAACTGCCCTCGTTGCCCAAGGCGCCTGGCGATCCCGAAGACGACGTCCAGCTCAAGGCCGCGCTGGACGCGCTGCGCACCTGGCCTGCGGTCCGCTCGCAGATCAAGGAGCGCGGGCGCAACTCGGCCAGCGCCACGCCTTGAAGGACGTCGCGGCGGGCCGCGGTTTGGGTGCTGCGGAGATGACGCGGTGCGGCATATAAGAAAGCGCTGTGGTTGCAAGGCGGGGGACCGTTCGGGCGATCGGCTGCCGGTTTGACAACCAGCCATGTTTCGCCTACATTCGCGCGCTGCCCGCGCCGTATATAAAATTTCCCAGTAATCTCGCAGGACTGGAGCACGTTCGATGACGTTGGTGGAGTCGCTCTTCCTCGGGACCTACTTCTTCGTCCTGCTCATCCTGTCGGTCTACGGCTCTCACCGGTACGTGATGGCGTACCTGTACTACAAGTACAAGGGCAACCTCGCCGCGCCGCTGCGCCGCTGGGAGCTCCTGCCGCGAGTCACCATCCAACTGCCGCTGTTCAACGAGATGTACGTCTGCGAGCGGCTGATTGAATCGGTTTGCGCCATCGATTATCCGCTCGAGTTGCTCGAAGTGCAGGTGCTCGACGATTCCACCGACGAGACCCAGGGTATCGCCCGCGCCGCCGTCGCGCGGGCCCGTGCGGCCGGCCACGAGATCGTCTACCTGCGCCGAGACAACCGCCGCGGCTTCAAGGCAGGGGCGCTGCAGGAAGGGCTCAAGGTCGCGCGCGGCGAGTTCGTCGCCGTCTTCGACGCTGACTTCGTTCCCGCCCGCGATTTCCTGTACCGCGCAATCCACTTCTTCACCGACCCCGGCATCGGCATGGTGCAGGTGCGCTGGGAGCACCTGAACCGCTCCTACAGCCACCTCACGCAGGCGCAGGCCATCTTCCTCGACGGCCACTTCGTCATCGAGCACACCGCGCGCAACCGCAGCGGCCGCTTCTTCAACTTCAACGGCACCGCCGGCGTCTGGCGCCGCGCGACCATCGAGGACGCGGGCGGGTGGCAGCACGACACGCTCACCGAGGATCTCGATCTCTCCTACCGCGCGCAGCTCAATGGCTGGCGCTTCATCTACCTGCCCGAGGTGGTCTCGCCCGCCGAGGTACCGGTGGAGATGAACGCCTTCAAGTCGCAGCAACACCGCTGGGCCAAGGGCAGCATCCAGACGGCGCGCAAGCTCCTGCCCCGCATCCTGAAGAGCGACCTGCCGCGCGAGGTCAAGGTGGAGGCGTTCTTCCACCTCACCGCCAACCTGACCTATCCGCTGATGGTCCTGCTCACGGTGCTGATGCCCGTGAGCATGGTGATCCGCTTCAAGCACGGTTGGTACGAGGTGCTGATGCTCGACCTGCCATTCTTCTGGACCGCGACCATGAGCGTGGTCGCGTTCTACATCGCAAGCCAGCGCGAGATCGGCATGTCGCGCTGGCACCGGGTCAAGTATCTGCCCTTCATCATGGCGCTCGGCATCGGGCTCTGCGTGAACCAGGCCAAGGCGGTGATCGAGGCTCTGGTCGGCTACGAGACCGGCTTTGCCCGGACGCCCAAGCTGGGCATGACCGGCGCCAGGGCGAGCGGCGACCGAAGCTGGCTGCAGAAGCGCTACCGGGCCATCGTCTCCGCCCAGCCTCTGCTCGAACTGGCCCTGGGGGCGTACCTGACCTCCGCCATCTACTTCGCCCTCGACAAGGGCGTGTACTTTTCGTTGCCGTTCCTGCTGCTCTTCCAATGGGGCTTCTTCTACGTCGGCTTCATGAGCTTGTTGCAGGGTCGGCTGGGCCTCCTCTTCGCCCGCCGGGCGGCGCCGCCGTTGCTGCGCGCCGAATAGCCCCACTCCCTGCTACCTGCCGCGGCCTCGTGCTATGCGTTGGGGGATGAAGGCGATGGTGCTCTGCGCAGGCTTCGGCACTCGCCTCCGTCCGCTCACCGATCGCGTCCCCAAGCCGCTGGTTCCACTCTGCGGCCTGCCGCTTCTGCAGTACAACCTCGCGCTCCTGCGCGGGGCCGGCGTGCGCGAGGTGGTGGTCAATACACACCACCTCGCCGCGCAGATGGAGGAGGGCGCGCGCCGGCTGGCGCGCGAGCTCGCGCTCTCCGTGGAGATCTCACGCGAGGACAAGCACATCCTCGGCACCGGCGGGGGCGTGAAGCGCGCGGCCTCGATGCTCGGGCAGGGCACGTTCCTCCTGCTCAACGGCGACATGCTTTTCGACGTGGACCTGGCCGCGGCGCTGGATGCGCACCGCAAGGCGCAGGCGGTCGCGACCATGGTGCTCGCCCCCTATCCCAAGGGGGCCACCTACGGCGCGGTGGAGGTCGACGGGCAGATGCGCGTCCGGCGCATCGCAGGCCGAGGCAGCCCGTCGTCAGACCCGGGACCTCTCGAGCGCACGCACTTCCCCGGCGTGCACGTGCTGGAGCCGGAGGCCCTCTCGCGCCTTCCCGCCGAGGGCGAGAGCGACATCAATCGCACCGCGTATGTCCGCCTCATCCACGAGGGCGCGCGGGTGACCGGCTTCTTGCAGAGCGGCTACTGGGGCGACTTGGGGGCGCCGCGCAGCCTGCTGCGCGCCAACCTCGACATGCTGGAAGGCAAGGTGCCGCTGGAGAGGTTCCACGCCGGCGCCGACCCCTTCGCCGGCGCTCGCGAGCATGCGCCGTTCGTGTTCCTGCACCCGGACGCGCGTGTGGAAGCCGGGGCGCAGCTCGCGGGCCCCTTGCTGGTCCACGCCGGCGCCCGCATCGGCGCCGGTGCGCGGGTGGGCCCCCACGCCGTGCTCGGGCGCGACGTGCACATCGACCCCGGCGCGGGCGTGTGCAACGCCGTGCTCTGGGACGGCACCCACGTCGCCGCCCACGAGCGGCTCGATTCGATCATCGCGGCGCCGGGTGTGCGCCTCGACTGCTGATCCAGGCCTGCCAGCTCGGGCCCTCGCGGGAGGAGTCGATGCCCCAGCGGGCGGACGACCGCAAGACGCCGCTCTGGCTGGTACCGGTGGCGATCCTGCCCGCGCTGCTCGCGCTGCCGTTCCTGCGCGGGAAGGTTCTACTCTTTCGCGACATCCTCCACTTCGTCCTGCCCGAGCAGGTGTTCGCGGCACGGGCGCTCGCCCAAGGGCGGCTGCGGCTGTGGAACCCGCTGGTCTACGGCGGGGCTCCGTACTTCGCCGAGCCGGGCACCGGCGTGCTCTATCCGCCCAACTGGGTCTTCCTCGTCCTGGAGCCGGGACGCGCCGCCACCGCCTTCGTGCTCCTGCACCTGCCGGTCGCTGCGTTGGGCATGCTGCTGCTCGCCCGCGCGGTCCGGCTCTCGCCCGGAGCCATGGCGCTGGCGGCGACGAGCTACGTCGCCAGCGGCTACCTCCTGTCCATGCACGGCGTGCACTACTACTTCGCGTCGGCGGCGCTGTTTCCCCTCTGCGCTGCGCTCCTGGTGCGCTGCGGGCGGGAAGGGAGCGCGAGGGCCACGGTGGCGGCGGCAGGCTCCGTCCTCGCGCTCGTGCTCAACGGCGAGGTCCAGGCGCTTGCGCTCGCCGCGCTGCTTGCGCTCTCGCTTCTGCTCGACGACGCGGGGGAGCGGAAGCTCGCCGGGGCCTGCCTCTCCTTGCTCGCCGCGGTGCTCCTGGGCGCGGCGCTGGGCGCGGTGCAGCTCGTTCCGGCGGCGCTGTTCACGGCGGAGACGGTGCGGGCGCGCGGGGTCCCGCTCAGCGAATCGGCGCTGTGGTCGATGCATCCGCTGCGGCTCTTGGAGCTGATCGTTCCACAGCCGTTCGGCTTGCCCTGGCCGGACAACGGCTACTGGGGGCCGCCCTCCGCCCCCGGCGCGCACCACCTGCCGTGGGCGCTGAGCTTGTGGCTCGGGCCGTCTGCGCTGTTCCTCGCCCCGGCCGCGCTCCTCGGGCGCGGCCGCACCCGGACCCTCCTGGCGATGGCGGCACTGGGGCTCCTGCTCGCGGCGGGGGCCCGCACGCCGCTGTTCGCGCTGTGGCACCAGGCGGTGCCGCTGGCGAACCGGTTCCGGTACGCTGAGAAGTACGCGCTGCTCGCGACCGCCGCGCTGGTGCTGCTGGGCGCGAGCGGTCTGGACGCCGCGCGCGAGCAGCCGCGGGCCCGCCGCGCGGCGCTCGCGCTCTTCGCCTGTGGGGGTGTGCTCCTGCTCGCGGCGGCGATCGGCGCCCTGCGGGCCCCAACGTCCCTTTCGGCGGCGATCGCGGGCGGCCTCGCGGCGGCGCAGGCCAACCTCAGACCCGACGATGCGCTCGTCGCGACGGCGGGCGCGCTTTCGCGGGCCGGGAGTCTGTGCCTCGCGCTCGCGCTTGTGCTGCACCTGGCCCGCTCACGGCCCGGGTGGCTCGCTCCGCTGTTCGTGCTCGCCGGCGGCGCGGCCGGAGCCGCCAACGGCCTGCGGCTGCTCTCGTACGGCGACGGGGACTTCCTGCGCGCGCCGCCAGGGCTCGTCGCGCAGGTCCGGGCCGCTGCCCCGCAGGGCAGCACCGGCCGCGCCTTCGCCGACGGGAGCTGCGTCTTTGCCGGCGAGGGCGAGGGCCCGCTGCTCGAGCGGGTGCGACGGTTCCAGTGGAAGGTGGGCAAGGAGAACTTCCTTACGCTCTTCGGCGTGCCCGAGGTGCTGGGCTACGGCGCGGCCGAGCGGGCCGCCCAGATTGCGCAGTTCGCCGCGCTGCGGCCGCTCGGCGTCCTCGCGGCGGCGCGCGCGTTCGGCGCCGCGGTCGTGGTGGGCTGCGACGCCTTTGGCGAGCCGCACGCGAGGGCGATCCCCGGCGCGATCCCCCGCGTCCGCTACGCACGTCCGGTGACTGCGCCGGCGGATCCAGTCGGGCGCGCCGCGGCGCTCCTCGCCGCACGGCCCAGCACTGCACTTCTCGATCCAGGGCCGGGCAGCGCGCTGGCGGCAGGGACGCCCGCGGCCTCCGACGGGACGGACGGGGCTGCCCGCGAGGGCGCGAGCGGCGGCGAACCCGGGACTGCCGCGGTGATCGAGGATCGCGTCGAATTCGTCCGCGTGAGGGCGGAGGGAGCGGGAGGCGTCGCCGTCCTCGCCGACGCGTTTGCGCCGGGCTGGTCCGCCACCGTCGACGGCGCGCCCGCGAAGGTCCTGCGCGCCGACGTGGGCTTCCGCGCCGTTGCGCTCCTCCCGGGGGCGCACGAGATCGCCTTCTCCTACCGCGCGCCGGGTCTTGCGCCCGGCGCGACCCTCAGCTTCGGCACCGCAGTCCTGTGTGCCTTGCTGCTCCTGCACGGCGAGCGCCGGCGGCGCCGCCTCAACCAGGCTGGTACTGCGCCAGGATCACCGTGACGTTGTCGATGCCGCCGTTGGCGTTGGCGGTGTCGACCAGCTTTTTCACCGCCGCCTCCACGCTTGCGGCCTTGCTGAGGATGTCCTGCATCTCGTCGTCGCTGAGCATGCCCGACAAGCCGTCCGAGCAGACGAGGAATGTGTCGCCAGCCTGCGGGACGCAAGTGTTCAGCTCGACGTCGACGACCCGCTGCTGCCCCAGCGCCCGGAGGATGATGTTCTTCTGCGGGAAGTCCCGCGCCTCCTCCTCGGTCAGCTTGCCCAGACGCAGATACTCCTCGACCAGCGAGTGATCGATCGTCAGGCGCCGGAGCTGCCCGTCGCGAAAGCGGTACGCGCGGCTGTCGCCGACGTGCGCCACCACCGCCTTGGGGCTTGCGCCGTTGCGCTCCGTGAAGTGGAGCAGCACCGCGGTGGTGCCCATGTTGCGCTTGGCGCCGTCCTGCTCCGAGGCCTCGATGATGCGCGCGTTGGCGAGCTTGATGCTGGCGATGCAGCGGTTCTCGTCGTAGCTGCGGTCCCGCTCGCCCTTGAACGGCCAGGTGGCGTCCTCGTCCCTGCCCGTCAAGGCGAAGAACTCGCGCACCTCGCTCGCGGCGATGGCGCTCGCCACTTCGCCCGCCGCGTGGCCGCCCATGCCGTCGAATACCGCGAAGACCTTCTCCTCGGGAAAAACGAGCAGGTTGTCTTCGTTGTTGTCCCGCTTCATGCCCACGTCGGACCTGGAAGCGTAGAGGATTCGCATGGGCAGTTCTGGTTCGGGTGGGACGCTCGCGCCGGGCCGCCGGGCCGCCGATCCGGACGAAAGGCGGGGAAGCTAGCAAAACTGCCGCGGCGGGGTCAAACCGCAGCCGGCTGCCCGGAGACCCCGGGGGAAACGAGCTGGAGCAGGTCTCCCTCGCAGGTCGCGGAGCGCCGGAGCGCGCCCGCCGGCAGCTCGATGGCGCAGGCGGCGCGAGGGTAGATCCGCGTCGCGCGCCACGGCTTCAGCTCTTCGACGGCACGCAGCGCGCGGCCCCCGCCGTCGAGGAAGATCACGTCGATGGGGAAGCGCATGAAGAAGGTGTGGATCGAGGTGCAGGGCGCGATCAGCAGCGCTTCGCCCTCGCCGAGCTCCACGCGCCCGAGCAGGCCCTTCAGGCGCGACAGCGGGCGAGTGGCCTCCTCCACCCGCGCGGCCACCAGGGTCCCGCGGGTGAGGTTGTGCAGCGTCCTCACGCGCTCACCAGCTGGATGCGCGGCCCGACCTCGATCCGCAGGGTGCCGCCGCAGCTGCGCAACTCGCCGTCGAGGAACCAGGAGAACGGGCGCGGAGAGGACAGCTCGGCGCGCTCGGCCACCGAGTCCAGCAGCCGGTCGCGACGCGCCGGCTGGCCGCAGAGCAGCCGCGGGATCTCCAGAGCGAAGGCGCGCGGGCCGGCGGTGAGGCCAAGGATCTCGAACGCTCCCGGCCGCTCGGTCGCGCGGCGGAAAGGGCGCAGGCGAAGCCCTGCCTCGGCGACGGTGGTGCAGAGCACCCCGTAGAGAGGGAGGGGCGGCCACTCCTCGCCGTCGACCGTGGCCGCGAGATCGAGCGGCTCGTAGAGCTTGCGGGCGAACTTTCCTCGCCACAGCGAGGAGAAGGCGGCGCGCGCCAGGAGCGCCGCGCCCGTCGCGGCGCCCGGCCGGCCGGTGGCGTAGACCGCCTCGACGAACCGCACGGGCAGGCCCACGCCGAGGCGAAACCCGCACTGCCCGCCCGCGCGCAGCACGTCGCGCTCGATGACCTGGAGCCGGGCGCCCGAGGCCAGCGCCTCGGACAGCCGGCGCAGCTTCTCCTCCGGCCCGCCCCGCCCGCCCAGCGAGGCGAGCGAGTCGTAGGCGCCGCCGCCGAGGAGCGCGAGCGGCGGCAGCTCCGGCCCTAGCGCGCGGTCGAGCGCGGTGAGCGTGTGCTGCACGGTGCCGTCGCCGCCCGCGATGGCGACCACCCGCGGCCGCTCGCGTGCGAGCTGCGCGACCGCGCGGGCGAGCTCTTCCGCACTGCGGGTCTCGAGGATGGAGACGCCGGGCGCAGCCTTGCGCAGCTCGCGCGCCGCGAGCGGCCAGAGCCGGTTGCGGTGCGCGTTTGGATTCGCGATGATCGCCAGCCACGCCATGCACGCTTCCGATACAGAAGGAACCCGGTCCGCACAACCCTCGCGGGAGGCGCAGCCGGTCCGAGGCTCGCGCGAGGCCTCTCCCGCGCCGCGCCTGTACCTAGGGCACGGCGCGCGGCCGCTGCAGATCGTGCTGGTCCACCCGCAGATCCCGCCCAACACCGGCAACGTCGCCCGCCTCTGCGCGGTGACTGGCACGCGCCTGCACCTGGTGGCGCCGCTCGGCTTTCGCATCACCGACAAGGACCTGCGCCGCGCCGGCCTCGACTACTGGGACAAGGTGCACGCCGCCACCTGGTCTTCCTTCGACGAGCTGTTCGAGCAGGAGGGGTTGGGCGAGGGCAGGCTGCATCTGCTCACCAGCCATGCGGGCGAGGCCCGGTCGCTCTGGGAGGTCCGCTTCCACCCCGGGGACTGGCTCGTCTTCGGCGAGGAGGCGCGCGGTCTGCCCGAGGAGATCCTGCGCCGCTTCCCGAGCTCCCACGTGCGGGTGCCGATGATCGCGGAGCCTTCCGCCCGCAGCCTCAACCTCGCCACCTGCGCCGGCGTGGTGCTGTACGAGGCGCTCCGGCAATGCGCCATGGAACCCATCCAGGATGTTTCTGCGCAGGCACCCGACCGGTAAGATGCAACCGTGGACACGTTCGACCTGCTGCCCTCGCTCGCCGCCGGCGACCTGAGCGAAACGAGCGCCGCCGAGCTGGTGGCCGCGATCTTCCGCTCGCGTGCCAGCGGCACGCTTGCTCTGGAGGGACCGGCCGGGGAGGACGTGCGGGTCTTCTTCCGCGCGGGCGCGATGTGCGGCTGCGCCTACTTCTCCGGGTTCCAGACGCTGGCGCAGGTGCTGCTTGCCAACGAGTGGCTGGGTGCCCTCGAGATCGACGAGACGCGCGTCGCGGCCGATGCGCAGAAGAAGCGGCACGGGCAGCTCCTGGTGGAGCGGGGCCTGCTCACCCCGGAGGAGCTCAACGGGGCGCTGGCGACCCAGCACCAGCAGAACCTGGCGGCGCTGCTGGTGCTCGACAAGGGCCGCTACGAGTGGCGCGGCTGGGCCCCGCCGCCGGATTGGGCCAGGGAGGTCATGGTCGATCCGGTCGCCGTGATCGCGGGCGCCTTCGAATCCGACGGGCTCGAGCAGCGCCGCGGCGCCATCCTGGGCTGGCTCGCCGGCAACGGCGTGCGGCTCTCTGGGGAGTGGGCCGAGCTCTCGCAGCGCGTCGTCCTGTCTGAGGAGGACATGGTCGCGGCGCAGCTCCTCGCGACGCCCCACTCGCTGGCCGACTTCGTCGCTACCTCGGGCCTGCCGCCGCTCCATGCCGAGGCGCTGCTGGTGGCTCTGCTGCTCGCCGGCTGCGTGGAGCCGCACCCAATCGAGGCCCAGGCGCCGGGTGTGCGCGGCGCGAAGTCTCCGCGCCGCGAGCAGCCGCCGCCCCGCCTCGCCGCCGACGACGACGCGATTGCGCGGCTCGAGCAAGTCGACCTGGAGGCCGCCGTCGAGGCCGAGGCTGAGCTCGAGCCCCTCGAGCTGGACCGGAGACCCGGAGGCGCCGCCGGCGATTTGGACGGCAAGCCCGACGATCCGTTGCCGGGTTTCCAGTCCGCGGGCGGCTCGCCGCCGGCTCCCGAAGGCCCTGGAGAAGACCGAGGCACCGACGTGCGACGCCGGCTGCTCGCGCGCGGGCTGCGCAACCTGGGCCACGTTCCCTCCGGGCGAGCGGCCATCGAGGGCGCCGAGCTGGAGGCGACACCGACAGGCGGCGTCGCCCGGGGGGGCGCAGGGGCGAGCCCGGAGGAGCAACGCTTCATCGACGAGGTGCGGTCGCGCGCGGTGCACGCTTCGCGGCAGGACCCCTACCAGCGCCTCGGCGTCGATGCCGCCGCGTCCGGCGAGACCATCCGCGCCTCGTATCTCGAGCTGGTCAAGCGATTCCATCCGGACCGGGCGGCCGCGCCCGGCCTGCACTCGGTCGCGGCGGAGCTGCGCGCGCTCTTCGATGCCATCAAGGACGCGTACGAGACGATCGGCGCGCCGGCGGCACGCGCGGCCTACGATGAGAACAAGGGGACCGGCGCTGCGCCGGACACTCGCGCCTCGGAGTCGCGGGTGGCGGTCAAGATGGGGGAGGTGCTGCTCAAGAAGCGCGACTTCGCGGCGGCGCTGACCAAGCTCCACCAGGCGGTGGAGCTGGATGCCAACGCCGACTCTCTGGCGGCGCTCTCCTGGGGGCTGATGAACAATCCCGCGGCGACCGCAGCGTCCAGGCAGGAAGCCGCCTCGCTCATCCAGCGCGCGTTGCGCGCGCCGGGGCCGACGGCGCGAACCTATTACGTCGCGGGAGTGGTCTTCCGCGCCAAGGATCCGGAGAGCGCGGCCGAGGCGTTCCGCAAGGCGCTGGAGCTGGAGCCCGGCCACGCCGACGCCGCGCTCGAGCTGCGCCTTCTGGAGATGCGCGGGAAAACGACGAAGACTGCCGGCGGCGGGGTGCTGTCCGGCCTGTTGTTCGGCAAGCGCAAAGGCTGACCACTTTGGCCAAGCAGAGCCTGCTCGTCGCCGACGCGGATCCGCGCAGCCTGCGCATTCTCGATGCGGCCCTGCGCCACGCCGGGTTTGCGGTGACCGCCGCCGCCGACGGCGGCGAGGCGCTGCGCGCCATCCAGAGCGCGCCGCCCGACTTGGTGCTCTGTGAGCTGTCGTTGCCGGCCCCCGACGGCGCCGTGCTCTGCCGCGCGGTCCGCGCCGACGAGCGCACCGCGGGCCTGCCGTTCCTGTTGATGAGCGCCGACGCCGCACCGCAGACGCGCGCGCGGGCCCTGGAGGCGGGCGCGGACGACCTGCTGCTCAAACCGATCGTGATCCAGGACCTGATCGGGCGCGTTCAGGCGATGCTCGCGCGCAGCGAGCAGCGGCAGCTCGCCCAGCGCGGCGGCGGGGCTGGGCTCACCGGTGCGGTGGACGAGCTGGGGCTGGTCGATCTCTTCCAGTCGCTCGAGAGCTGGAAGCGCACCGGCCGCGTGATCTGCGAGCAGGAGGGGAGGAGGGCGGAGGTCTGGGTGCGCGACGGCGAGATCGTCGACGCGCAATCGGGCACCCTCGAAGGCGAGGCGGCCTTCTACCGGCTGTTGCGTTGGAAGGGGGGAAGCTTCCGCGTCGAGTTCGGGCCCGTCGAACGCGAGGCGCGCATCGAGCCGGGCACGCAGCGGCTCATCCTGGAGGCGATGCGCCGGGTCGACGAGCTGGGGCGGGCCTTCGAGACGCTGGACCCCGGCGCCGTGCCGCGCGTCGACTTCGACGCGCTCGCGGGCCGGCTCGCCGAGCTGCCCGACGAGGTGAATCCCGTCTTGCGCGCCGTGGACGGCCTCCGGACGGTCGCCGATCTCATCGACGCCTCGCCGCTCGACGAACTGATGGCGGTGGGCATCGTGCGCCGGTTGTTCGAGGCGGGAGTGCTGCAGCCGGCGGACGGCGTGCGGGCTTTCAAGGGCCCTGCGGCCGTCGCGCCCCTGCGGCTGATGCGTTTTCCGCCACTGCGCGGGGCCCGCCGCGAACGGCTGCGGCGGGAGATGGAGCAGACGCGGGAGGCGCTGCGCTCCGGCTCGCCCATCCGCCTCACGCACGTGGTGGAGCTGCCCCGGTTCCCGGCCGACGCAAGGCCGCCGCGGCGCGAGATCTCGCCTGCGGTGAGCGAGGCGGCCAAGCGCTTCGCGCCCGATCTGCCGGTGTCGGCGCTGGACGGGCCCGAGGTGAGCGCTCCAACGGCGGTCTCCAGTCCCTTTGCCGGGCCGGAAGGTGAGGTGGCCCCCGCCCCGTGGGCGTTTCTCGAGCTCTCCGGCTTGCCGCCCGAGGCGCCGCGCGCGGGACACCAAGGGCCTGCCCGCGAGGCGGCGCCCGCGGTGGCGAAAGCCCCGAAGACGACCGCCGCACCGGCCGGCGCCGTGGAGCCGAAGACGATGGCCGTGCAGGGTGCCAAAGCTCGCCGGCGCCGGCTCTGGCCGCTCGTCGGCGCCGGCGCCGCCGCGTTGCTGGCGATCGCGCTGGCCTGGTCGTTCCGGCCACGGCCCGGAAGCGATCGCGGCGACGCCGGCACGAATTCCGCAGCCGGGCCGAAGCCGTCCCGGCCCGCCGGACCGGGACCCGCCGCAGAGCCGCGCGACGTGGCGGGAACGCCGGTCCGGACGGACGCCCAGCGAACGCCGGCCCCGGCGGACGCCCAGCCGTCCCCAGGCGCCCGGCCCCCGGCCGGCGGGGGCTCCTCTTTCCAGCCCGCTGCAGACGAGTACCAGCGCTCGCTCGCCTCTGGAGCGAGCCTGCTCCGGCGGCACCGCTACAAGGCCGCTGCGGCGGAATTCCGGCGCGCCGTCGCCGTCAATCCGGAGTCGGTGCCCGCCCTGCTGGCGCTGGGCGACGCCTATCTCCAGGCGGACCAGGCCGCCGAGGCGCTCAAGCCGCTGGAGACCGCGGCCCGGCTCGATCCGCGGTCGGGCCGCGCGCAGTTCCTCCTCGGCAGCGCCTACCAGGGCCTCGCGCGCGATTCCGATGCTGCCCGCGCCTATGGACGCTACCTGCAGCTCGAGCCCTCGGGCGAGTTCGCTGCCGAAGCGCGCAGCATCCTCCGCAACCTCCGGCGCTGAGCGCGCCGCGCGATTGGGATTGAACGACGGCGCTCCCCGGGCTACCACCCGTGCGTGCGCGTCCTGGGCCTGGAGACGAGCTGCGACGAGACCGCCGCCGCGGTGGTGGAGGTGGACGGCCCTCCTGCGCCCGAAGGCCCGGCCGACGCGCCTCCGGCTGCCTCGCGCGGCCGCGCGCTCTCCGACGTGGTGCATACGCAGGCCGAGGTCCACGCGCGTTTCGGCGGCGTTGTACCGGAGCTGGCCTCGCGCGATCACCTGCAGCGCATCCTGCCGGTGGTGGACGAGGCGCTCGCGCGGGCGGGCTGCCGCCTCGGCGACATCGACGGACTTTGCGTGACCTCCGGCCCCGGGTTGGTGGGTGCGCTGCTCGTCGGCGTACAAGTGGCCCGCGCGCTCGCGCTCGGCGCGCGCAAGCCGCTGGTCGGCGTCAACCACATCGAGGGGCACCTGCTCGCCGTGCTGCTCGCGCAGCCCCCGGATGAGGTGCCCTCGCCGCCGTGGCTGGGCCTCGTGGTCTCGGGCGGGCACACCAGCCTCTACGAGGTGCGCGCGCTCGGCGACTACCGCGCGCTGGGCCACACGCTCGACGATGCGGCCGGCGAGGCCTTCGACAAGGTCGCGAGGCTGCTCGGGCTGCCGTACCCCGGCGGCGCCCACATCGACCGGCTGGCGCGCGGCGGCGACCCGGCGGCGACCGCGTTCCCCCGCGGCCTGTCGAAGCGCCGCCGCGACCAGTTCGATTTCTCCTTCAGCGGCCTGAAGACGGCGGTGCTGCAGCACGTGCGCGAGCGCGGGCTGCCCAAGGGGCAGGAGCTCGCCGATCTCTGCGCCAGCTTCCAGGAGGCCGTCTGCGATGCGCTCACCCTGCGCGCGGTCCGCGCCGCCCGCGCGGCAGGGCTGGGCCAGCTCGTCCTCTGCGGCGGCGTGGCGGCCAACTCGCGGCTGCGCGCTCTGGCGGGGGAGCGCTGCGCCGCCGAGGGGCTGGCCCTGCACCTCCCGGCGCCCCGCCTGTGCACGGACAACGGCGCGATGATCGCCATGGCGGGCGCGCACCGCCTGGCGCGCGGCGAGAGCGATCCGGCGCGGCTGCGCGCCGACCCTGGATGGCGGCTGTGAGCGGACGGCCGGCGGAGATCCTGCGCCGCCATGGGCTTCGGCCAAAGAAGGACTGGGGGCAGAACTTCCTCGGCGACGAGGCCGTGCTGCGCGAGCTTGCCGCGCTCACCGGCGCCGGCGCCGGCGACACGGTGGTGGAGCTGGGCGCCGGCCTGGGCCACTTTACCCGTGCGCTGGCGCGGACCGGCGCGCGCATCGTGGCGGTGGAGCGCGACCGCGAGCTTGTCCCGGTGCTGCGCGGCGAGCTCGTAGACCTCGAGGTGACGGTCGCCGAGGCCGACGCCAAGTCGTTCGATCTTGCCTCGGTGGCCCAGAGCGCCGGCCGCCGCGTGGTCCTCTGCGGGAACCTGCCCTATCACCTCAGCTCGCCCATCCTCTTCCACCTGCTCGACCAGAGCGAGAGCGTGCGCCGCGCGTTGTTCCTGCTCCAGACCGAGGTGGCAGAGCGCATCGCCGCGCCACCGGGCGGACGCGACTACGGGCTGCTCTCGGTGCTGCTGCAACGGATCGCCGACGTGCGCATCGGCCTGCGCGTGCCGCGCCACGCGTTCACGCCGCCGCCCGAGGTGCAGAGCGCCGCGCTGGTGCTCGACCTGCTCGCCCAGCCGCGCGCGCCGGTGCAGAGCGAGCAGCGCTTCCGCGAGCTGGTCAAGGCGGCCTTCGCGCAGCGGCGCAAGACGCTGTGGAACGCGCTCAAGTCGGTGCCGGGCGCCCGGGAGGCGCTGGCGCGCGCGGGCATCGATCCGCAGCGGCGCGGCGAGACCCTGTCGGTGGAGGAGTTCGCCGCGGTCGAGCGCGCTCTCTAGGAGGGTCCGCGATCGACCGGCGCTCTCACTGGTAGTTGCGGGCCTGCTCCCAGATCTCGCGCAGGGGCACCTTGGGCCCGGAACAGAGCCAGATGGGAAGATCGCTCTCGTAGGGCATCGCGTAGGGATCGGCCTGCGTCCCCGCCCGCTCGACGCGCTCGAAGAGCTGCCGCAGCCGCTCCTCCCGATCGCCGATCACCACCGCGATCTCGACCTGCGGGCCGCGCTCGAGGCGCTCGCGCGACCAGCGCCAGTACTCGTTGTGGCCCCCCAGGGCGGGCGGGAGCCCGAGGGCGGGGCCGTAGCGATCGACGGCGCCGCACTCGCCGTAGTTCTGCCCGATGATGGCCGCCTTTTCGCGCTGGTCCTCGGGGATGCGGCTCCAGGCGCGCGCCACCTGCGCGACCATCGCTTGCCAGCCGAACTGGTCGGCGATGTGCTGCGGCAGCGCGTTATAGCGATGCCGCTCGGTGCGCTGCTCCTCCACGCCGAGTCTGCGCGACCAGGCGATCAGGCCCTCCGGCGAGAAGATCGGGAGCACCAGGGGAGCAATCAGCGCGCCCTGCAGGAGGGCGAGGAGCAGCCCGGTGCCCCGCGTCCATGTCGGGCGCAGCCAGCGCTCGACCTGCACGCCGCCCGCGGCGAAGAGCGGCGGAAACGCGGGCGCGAGGTAGTAGGCCTTGCCGTGCAGTCCGCCGATCAGCGCGACGACGAGCACGAACGAGACGCCGAGGAAACGCGCGGCTGGCGCGGCACGCCCGCGCAGCAGCAGCCAAAGGCCGGCGGCGCTCACCAGCGCGAACACCGGCCCCACCGTGAGGAGCTGCCCCGCCGCGAACTGGGCCAGCGTGATCGGCGCGTTCTTGTGCAGTTGGCCGTTGCGCAGCAACTCGAGCTGCGGGAAGCCCGCGCGCCACTGCCAGATCAGGGTGGGCGCCGAAAGCGCGCAGGCCAGGGCCCCACCCGCGAGCGCGAAGCGCGAACGGAGCAGGCGCCGCCCCTCGGTGAGCGCCAGTCCGCCCAGGAGCCCCGTGGCGCCGAAGGCCATCGAAAACTTGTTCAAGAAGCCCACCCCCACCGCCGCGCCCGCCGCGACGAGCAGGCGGGGGTCGTCGCGCAGCGCCGCCTCCAGCACCAGGAACGAAGCGGCGGTCCAGAGGAGCGCCTCGAACGCGTTCATGGTGAGCAGGTAACCAAAGACCAGCAGGACCGGCGAAAGCCCCGCGCACAGCGCGGCGAGCAGGGCCGCGAAGCGGCCGCCGCCGAGCCGCAGAGCAAACGCACCGGTCAGGGCCGCGAGCGCCGCGTGCGCAAGCGCGGGCAGGATCCGCAGGAGGAGCAGGGAATCGCCGGCCAGCGCCCCCGACATCCGCGCCGCCACCGCGATGAGGGGCGGCTGATCGACGTAGCCCCACTGGAGGTGCCGGCCGCAGGCGAGGAAGTACAGCTCGTCGCGGAAGATGCCGTAGCGGCCGCTGGTGGCGAGGTGCAGGCCGAGCACGCCGAGGGAAGCGAGCAGGACGGCCCACGGCGAAGGGTGCGTGCCGGCCTGCGTCCGTGCGCCTGCGGGTGAGTCTGCGTGCGGCGTCTCCTCTACGTGCGCAGTCACGTCTGGGTGCGCAGGTGGAAGCTCTTGCGCCGCGTGAGCGAGAGGAAGCCGTAGCGCGACAGGCTCATCCCCTTGCCGGTGTCCTTGACCCCGGTCCAGGGCAGCGCCGGGTCGAGGTAGTCGCAGCGGTTCATGAAGAAGGTGCCGGTCTCGATCTGCGCGCCGATGCGGAACGCGCGCTCCTGGTCGCGGGTCCAGATCGCGGCGGTGAGCCCGTACGGGCTGTCGTTCATCAGCCGCACCGCCTCGTCGTCGTCCTTCACCCGCGCGATGCCGACGATGGGCCCGAACGACTCCTCGACCATCAGCCCGTGCATCGCGTGCGTCGCGTCGGCCACCACGCAGGGATCGAAGAAGCGGCCCTTGCCCTCGTGGCGGATCGGCGCGCCGCCGCAGAGCACCCGCCCGCCCTTGGCCCGCGCCTCTTCCACCTGGGCGACGAGCCTCTCGGGCGCGCCCGGCTGGGCCAGGGGACCGAGCGTGGTCTGCGCGTCGAGCGGGTCGCCGAGGCGCAGCTTCTTCACCTCGGCCACCGCGGCCTCGACGAAGCGGTCGTAGAGCTGCGCGTGCACGTAGATGCGCTCGATGCCGCAGCAGCTCTGCCCGGCGTTGTAGAAGGCGCCGTCGACGAGATTGGCCACGGCGTGGTCGAAGTCCGCGTCGGCCGCGACGTACGCGGGGTCCTTGCCGCCCAGCTCCAGCCCGGCGTCGATGAAGCGACGCGCCGCCTCGGCGTAGACCTCGTGGCCGCCGCGCACCGAGCCGGTGAAGGAGACGAAAGAGACCTCGGGCCGCGCGAGGATGCGCGCGGCGGTGGCATGGGTCGCGTCGACGGCGGTGACCAGGCCCTCCGGCGCTCCGGCGGCACTGAAGCAGCGCGCGAAGGTCTCGCCGCACAGCGCGGTCCGGGCTGCGTGCTTGATCAGCACTGCGTCGCCGGCCAGCACGGCGGGCACGGCGATGTTGATGGTGATGAGCAGCGGATAGTTCCAGGCGCTGATGTCGAGGACCACGCCGATCGGCTCGTGGCGGATGAAGCGGGTGAAGCCGGGGACCGCGTCCAGCGGCTCGTCGGCCAGCGCCTGCGGCGCGATCGACATCATCGTGCGGGCGCGCGCCACGGCAGTGCGCACCTCGGCGCGGGCCTGCGCGAGCGGCTTGCCCATCTGCAGCGTGACCTCGCGCGCGATGCGCGCGGCGTCGGCCTCGAAAGCGGCGCAGAAGCGCTCGCAGAGCGCGAGCCGGTCGGCGAGCGGCGTTCTCGCCCATGCTTTCTGCGCGCGGGAGGCGCGGGCCACCACGCCCTCCACCTCGGCGTCGGCGAGGAAGCGCCGCTCCGCCACCGTCTCGCCGCTGTAGGGGTTGTCGATGCGGAAGCCTGGCTCGCTCATGGGGTCTCCGGCGGTTCAGCCGCCGCCTGGCGTCGATGATGCGACGGGAAGGTCCCCCGTGCAACGACCCGCTCGATCCAGCGCGGGCGTTGTGATTATCTCACGGCGAACATGTCCGAGACCCGCTCCGAGCCCAGGCATCGCTACGTCGTGGTCGAAGGACCCATCGGGGTGGGCAAGACCACGCTGACCCGCGCGCTCGCGCGCCGCTTCGGCGGGCGCACGGTGCTGGAGATGGTCGAGGAGAACCCGTTCCTCGCCAGCTTCTACCAGGACCGCAGCAAGTTCGCGTTCCAGACCCAGCTCTTCTTCCTGCTGTCGCGCTTCAAGCAGCAGCAGGAGCTGTTCCAGCAGGACCTGTTCAGCCAGGTGACGGTCAGCGACTACCTCTTCGCCAAGGACCGGATCTTCGCCTCCATCACGCTCGATCCCAACGAGCTTGCGCTCTACGAGCGCATCTACGAGATGCTGGGCCCCCGGGTGATGAAGCCCGACCTGGTCATCTACCTGCAGGCGCGCCTGGAGGTGCTGCTCGCGCGCATCAAGAAGCGGGGCCGCGACTTCGAGCGGAAGTTCGATGCCGGCTACCTGTCCGAGCTCAGCCGCACCTACAACGACTTCTTCCACCGCTACGACGAGACCCCGCTCCTGGTCATCAACACCAGCGACACCGACTACGTCGAGTCGGAGGCCAGCCTCGACGACCTGGTCCGCACCATCCATGCCACCCGGGCCGGCACCACCTACTACCAGCCGCTCGGCACCCGCATCTACCCCCAGGGCTCAGCTGTGCGGACCCCTGGGGTTAAGCCCTTCGGAGGAACCCTGCGGGTTCCCTCGTCGAGCAAAGCTCGACGAGCCTCCCTCCGCTGACGGCCGGACTCCCGGCCGGGCCGCCTCCGGCGGC
>WNFI01179318.1_pt1 | contig 57668 bp, 52 predicted proteins | sample 5400471 | NCBI WGS metagenome assembly WNFI01 (sample SAMN13153348, study PRJNA577476) | soil metagenome | isolation source: 100 cm saprolite on Douglas fir-dominated hillslope | place: USA:California | collected 2013-09-17
TGCCGACTGGGCCGCCGCGCTGCAGAAGCAGGCGGGCGGACTCTTCGATGTCATCGTCGACAGCGCCGGTGGCCCCGGCTTTGCCAGCCTCATCGAGCTTACGCGGCCCGGCGGCCGCATCGTCTTTTTCGGCGCCACGACCGGCAATCCTCCGGGGCTCGACCTGCGCAAGAGTTTCTTCCGGCAGATCAACATCCTCGGCACGACCATGGGCTCGCCGGCGGATTTCGCCGGCATGACCCGCTTCGTCGAGACCCACAAGATCGTGCCGGTGGTGGACCGGGTGCTTCCACTTGACCAAGCCGAGACCGCGCTGCGCCACATGGAAGCCGGCGCCCAGTTCGGAAAAATCGGGCTGCAGTGCTGATTCCATCAGCGCGCCGCGTGCGTGCTTGCTGAACTGCCGACGCGAGTCGCCTCAGGTTCCACGCTTGTTACCGTAAAGCTCGATCTGCAACCGCGGCGCGTAGCGATAGCCGCGCGCCTTGCACAGTTCGCCCAGCCAGCCGGCTTTCGCCCGCAGCGCCTCGACCGTCGTGCCCTCCGGCATCAACAGCACTTTCGCCGGGGGAATATCCCGGCCGAGTTCCGCCAGCATTGATTCGATTTCCTTCACATCGCCGGGTTCCGCCACCACAAATTTCAATTGGTAACCATATTGATCCAGCCACGTCCGCACCACCTCGGGCTGCCAGCGGAGCGACTCGTGCTTTTTGCGCCAGGTGTCGTCGAGCCGGGCGTCCGGCGCGGAGTTTTTCAGCTTGGGGCTGAGCGAGACGAGGTCGCAAGCGATACCCCCCGGCGCGATGGTTGCGGCCGTCTCGATCGTGATGTGGCAGCCGAGCTGCTTCAGCGCGGCGGCCAGCCCGTGGATTTCCTTCGCCACCATCGGCTCACCGCCCGTGAGCACCACGTGCCGGGCAGGATGCTTCTTCACCTCCGCAATGATTTCTTCCAGGCGCATCAGCCGGCCCTCGGGCGACCATGACGCATAGGGCGTGTCGCACCAGTTGCAGCGCAGGTTGCAGCCGCTGGTGCGCACAAAAACCGACGGCACGCCGGTCAATTCGCCCTCGCCCTGCAAGGAATGGAATATCTCCGAGATCAGCATGGCGGTTTTGGCGGCAGCGGCGGGGTAGATTCGTAAACCGTCGGATCGGACAACCCGGCCTGTTGAAACGCCTCGCGGCGCTCCACGCAGGTGCCGCACCTGCCACAGTGCACCACGCCGCCCTGGTAACACGACCAGGTGTGCGCGTAGTCCACGCCGAGCTTCGTCCCTTCCGCTGCAATCCGGCCCTTGTCCATCGCGATGAACGGCCGGAGCAACCGGATGCCCGCGTAGGTGCCGAGTCGCATCGCGTCGCCCATGGCCTGCATGAAATCCTCGCGGCAATCCGGATAAATCGTGTGGTCGCCGGTGTGCGCGGCGATGACGAGTCCCTCCGCCCCGGTGCTCTCCGCGAAGCCCGCGGCGGCGGCCAGCATGATGCCGTTGCGAAAGGGCACGACCGTGCGCTTCATGTTCTCGTCCGCGTAATGTCCCTCGGGGATGGCGCCGCCGGTCTGAAGCAGGTCCGAGGCAAACAACCGGCCGATGAAATCCAGCGGGATGATCCGGTGCGGCACGCCCAGTTTTCCGGCGTGTTCCACCGCGAAGGGAATCTCGCGGTCGGCCAAGGAAAAACAAGCCTGTGGCCGCATTAGTCATCGCCCATCGCGGCGCTTCCGCCGAAAAACCCGAAAACACCCTCGCGGCCTTCCGCCGGGCGCTGGCGCTCGGGGCGGACGGGATCGAGCTCGATGTGCAGGTGACGCGCGACGGTATCCCCGTGGTGTTCCATGACCTCACTTTGCGCCGGCTGACTGGTCAACCCGGCCGGCTGACCGCCAAAACGTGGGCCGGGTTGAAGAAACTGCGTGTACTCGGCTCCGGGCGTATTCCACGCCTGGCCGATGTGCTAGCCCTGATCCGCGACCGGGCCATCGTGCAAATCGAACTGAAACGCGGCGCGGTCGTCGCACCCATCGCACGCGTCATTCGACTGGCCAAGGCCGCCCGGTGGGTGAATCTCGCCTCCTTTGAACCGGATTTGGTGCGGGCCGCCGCACGGCTGGCGCCCGCCGTTTCCCGCACGCTCATCTCCGAGGGAAGCGGCGGCGCGAAAAAACTGCTGCGGCAGATGGTCGCGGCGGACGCCAGCGGGCTGAGCCTGCATTATTCCGTGGTGCGCAGCCGGGCTTTCGTCGGGCGGATCCACCGGTCGGGCGCCACGCTCTGGTGTTGGACGGTCAATGATGCCCGCACGGCGCGCCGGCTGGCGGGGTGGGGGGTTGACGGGCTGCTGGGCGATAATCCCGCCTTGCTGCGGCGCGTCGTTTAGGTTTTTTCTGGAAGCCCACTTTCGTCCGTAGGCGGACAATCGTTGATGATCATCTATTACGACCCCTCCTGTGCGGAATACGGCTCGGCCATGCGGCCGGAACAACCGTCCCGCGTCACCCGCAGCGCCTCGCATCTGAAGTCCGTGCACCCCGACTGGGATTGGCGGCAGCCGCGGATCGCCGACGAGGCTGTCTTGCTGACCGCCCACACCCCGGCGCTGATCAAGCGCATTCAGCAGCCGGGCGACATCGACGACGACACACCGTATTTTCCCGGCATATATGACCACGTCCGCCGCGCAGTCGGCGCGGCGCTCGACGCCGCCGACATGGCGCTGGCCGAACAGAAGGCTTTCGCGCTGATGCGTCCGCCCGGCCACCATTGCACGCGCACTCAAGCGATGGGTTTTTGCTATTTGAACCAGATCGCCCTCGCCGCGGTGCACGCCGCCGCCAAGGGCCGGCGGGTGGCCGTGTGGGATTTCGACGCCCACCACGGCAATGGCACCGAGGACATCCTGGAAGGCCGGCCCGGGCTTTTCTTTGCGTCGGTGCACCAGTTTCCCGGCTACCCCGGCACCGGCACACACTCGACCGCCAACTGCCACAACTTTCCGGTCGCCCCGCACACGCCGCGCGTCCAGCACATGGCGGCCCTGGCCCGCGCCTGGGAAGCGGTGCTCGCATTCCGGCCCGATGTGGTGCTCGTGTCCGCCGGATTCGACGCCTACGCGGGCGATCCCATCACGGCCATGACCCTTGAACGCGAGGATTTCGCCGAACTCGGCCGCTGGCTGGGCGAAAGCGCCCTCCCGGCCGCCGCGGTGCTGGAGGGCGGTTACAGCCCCGACCTGCCGCTGTTGATTGACGCCTTCCTCGCCGCATGGGAGAAACAACCCCCTTCATCCGCTTGAACGCCTCCCCGCACTACCAGCTCATCAACCAGCCCGGACAACTACCGCCGCTCTATGCGGCGCTGGATCGCTGCACCGAGATCGCCCTCGATACCGAGGCGGACAATCTTTTCCGCTATCGCACCCAAGTCTGCCTCCTGCAGGTCCTCGCGGCGGATGAAATCTACCTGGTGGACCTGCTGGCCGGCCTGCCCCTCGACGAACTCTGGCCGCGCCTGGCCGCCAAGCCGCTGATCATGCACGGCAGCGATTACGACCTGCGCCTGCTTTGGGAACTCTGCCGCTTCCAGCCACACAGCATCTTCGACACCATGTTCGCGGCGCAACTGTTGAGCATCCCGCGCTTCGGCCTCGCCGCGCTGCTGGAGGAAAACTTCGGTGTGAAACTCGACAAGGACCACCAGAAGGCCAACTGGTCGCAACGCCCGCTCGACCGCGACATGCTCGATTACGCCGCGCTCGACGTGTATTACCTGCCGGGCTTGCGGGCCCGGCTCCGGGCCGAATTGGTCCGGCTTGGCCGCCTCGAGTGGCTGGAGCAGAAATGCCGCTGGCAAATCGAAGTGGCCCGCGACGGCTTCACCGCTCCGGATGAAAACGCCTGGCGTATCAACGGCTCGGAGAAACTCGGCGGGCGCGGGCTGGCCGTGCTGCACGCCCTCTGGCACTGGCGCGAGGAGTGGGCCGAAAAATTAAACACCCCGCCCTTCAAGGTGGTCGGCAATGAGATGCTCGGGCGCATCACCCGCACGGCCGACGAGGGCCGGCCGATCGACGAGGTGCTGCACATCAACCTCGGCCGGCGCCACGACCGGCTGTTCCCCTCCCTGGCCGAGGCGGTTCGCCGGGGGCTCAACACCGATCCGCACACATTGTCGCGCCGGGAACGCCGCCGGGATTATGCGCCGATGTCCGGCGACGAACTCGACCGGCAGGACCGGCTCAAGGCCGACCGGGACCGGCTCGCGCGGGGCCTGAACCTGGATCCGACTCTCATCGCCACCCGCTCCCAACTCGCACAAATCGCCCGTGAGCCGGCCAGCATCGACGCCACGCTGCTGCCCTGGCAGGCGCGATTGCTCAAGGCCGAGCCCGCTTGGAAAAGCTGACGCGCGCCGTGGCCGAGTCCGCCAACATCGCCCGCCACCTGCCGCTGATGGCCGCGCGCCAGCCGGATCAGCCGGCGGTCAAAATTCCCCGCGGCCGGACCGCGGTGGGTGACATCGACTATCTCGTCCTCTCATTCCGTGAACTCGACCTCGAGGTGGACACCTGGGTCGATCACTTGCGGCATAAAGGCGTGGGCAAAGGCGACCGCGTGCTGGTGATGGTCCGGCAGGGTCTGCCGCTCATCGCCGCGGCGTTCGCGCTGTTCAAGCTCGGCGCGGTGCCGGTCATCATTGACCCCGGCATGGGGCGGAAAAACTTTCTCGCTTGCGTTGCCCGGTCCCGCCCGCGCGTGCTGCTGGGCATTCCGCTGTCGCAGGTGATGAGCCATTTCTTCCGCTCCGCCTTCGCTTCGGTCGAGATCCGTGTCTGGGTTTCCGGTTCGGCCACGGCCCGGCTCGGTTCCAGCCAATCGAGTATCGAGAATCTTCGCCCGGCGACGGCCGGGACGAACGCCGGGCCCGCAACAGCGGGCAACGGCGTAAAATCAAAAATGGTGAACAGTGATGCCGCCGATCTGGCGGCAGTGCTGTTCACCTCGGGCTCGACCGGCGCCCCCAAGGGCGTGTGCTATGAGCATGGCATGTTCGACGCCCAAGTGCGGCTTGTGCGCGAGACATACGGCATCGAGCCCGGCGAGGTGGACCTGCCGATGCTGCCCATCTTTGCTCTCTTTGGTCCCGCGCTGGGGATGACAACGATCGTGCCCGAGATCGATCCCTCGCGTCCGGCGACGGTCGACCCCGAAAAAATCGTGCGGGCCATCCAGCAGGAGAAGGTCACCAACTCTTTCGGCTCGCCCACGCTCTGGCGCATCCTCAGCCGTTATTGCCTGAAAAATAATCTCCCCCTGCCTTCCGTGAAGCGTGTGCTGATGGCCGGGGCGTCGGTGCCGCCGGGTCTGCTCGCGGACTTGCAGAGAATCCTGCCCAATGGCACGGCGCACAGTCCTTACGGCGCGTCTGAGGCGTTACCCGTTGCCACGATTTCCATGCGTGAAGTTCTCGAGGAGACCGCCGCCGCGACTGCGGCGGGGAAGGGAACCTGTGTCGGCCGGGCGGTGCGGGAAATGGAAATCAAGATCATCGCCATCACCGATGCGCCCGTCGCCAGTTTCACCGGCGCCCGCGAACTCCCCGTCGGCGAGATTGGCGAAATCATCGTCCGCGGGCCGGTGGTCACAAAAACCTACGACGCATTGCCGGAAGCAACCGCCTTGGCCAAAATAACCGCCAGTGATGGCGGCGGCTGGCACCGGATGGGCGACCTCGGTTATCTCGACGACGACGGCCGGCTCTGGTTCTGCGGGCGCAAAGCCGAGCGGGTGGAGACCCGCCAGGGCACGCTCTACACCGAGCAGGTGGAGCCGGTCTTCAATGCCCACCCGGCTGTGGCCCGTTGCGCCCTCGTCGGAGTGGGGCACGACGGACATCGCCCGGCCATTGTCGTGGAGCCGGTCAGCCGCGAGGTGGTCGCCACGCCCTCCCTCCGCCGCAAGCTGGTGCGCGAGCTGCGGGAGCTCGGCGCCGCCCACACCCACACCGACAACATCCGGCTGGCCTACCTGCACCCGCATTTTCCCGTCGATGTCCGGCACAACGCCAAGATCCACCGGCTCGCCCTCACGCGCTGGGCCGCCGGCCAGCAGGGCTATGAAATGGACCGGCGTGAAATCTCCCACGCCGTGGTGCAGCAATGAAAGATCCTGCTTTCATCATCGGCGCCAGTGGTTTCATTGGCGGCAAGGTCGCCGAGCGACTGCTGCACGACGGCCGTCGCGTGCGGGTGTTGTCGCGCCGGCCCGTGCCGCATCTGGAAAAGCTCGGCGCCGCGGTGGTGTCGGGTGATTTGGATGACCTGGCCGCTTTGCGCCGCGGTTGCGAGGGCGCCGGCACGGTTTTTCATGTTGCCGGCCGCGTGGGTGTGTGGGGACCCGCCGCGGACTTCTTCCGGGTGAATGTGGCGGGCACCCGCCATGTAATTGCGGCGTGCCATGGAGCCGGGGTGTCGCGGCTCGTCTATACCAGCTCACCCAGCGTCGTCTACACCGGCGGAGATCTCGCTGGCATCAACGAGTCCGCGCCGCTCTGCACGAAGGCGCCCTGCGCGTATCCCACAAGCAAGGCCGCCGCCGAATGTCTCGTGGGCAACGCCCATTCCGCGGAGCTGGCCACGGTCTCGCTCCGCCCCCATCTGGTCTGGGGCCCGGGTGACAAAAACGTCGTGCCGCGCGTGCTCGCGCTGGCCAGGAAGGGCCGGCTCAAAATCATTGGGTCGGGTCAAAACAAAGTGGATGTCACCCACATCACCAATGTCGTCGACGCTCACCTGCTCGCCGAGCGGGCTCTCACGCGGCCGGACAGCCCTGCGGGCGGTAAGGCCTACTTCATCACCAACGGTGAACCGGTGGTGCTCTGGGATTGGATCAACCAGTTGCTTCGCGGCCTGCGCATGCCTGAAATCAAGGATCATGTTTCGCTCGGCACGGCTTACCTGGCGGGCAGCCTGCTCGAGGCGCTCTGGCGCGTGCTGCCGCTCAGGGACGAGCCGCCGATGACGCGTTTTGTCGCCAAGGAAATGGCGACAGATCATTGGTTCGACATTTCCGCCGCGCGCCGCGATCTCGGCTATGCTCCGCGGATCACGATGGCCGACGGCACCGCGGAGCTGATCGAACACCTCAAGAAAAATCCGGTTTAGCCGTTCCGCTGGCGCACGGCTTCGAAGAGGGTGATGATTGCCGCCATCGCGACGTTGAGCGAGTCGGCCTGGCCGGCCATCGGGATGCGCACGAGGAGATTGCTTTCCTTCAGCCAGAAATCGCTCAGCCCGTATTGCTCGCTGCCCATGACAATCGCCAGCGGCCCGCGCAGGTCGGCCTGCGTGTAGAGGTTGGGTGTGTCGGGCGTGGTGGCCACGACCCGGATGCCTTTTTCGCACAGCCAGGTGTGCACCGCCGCGCTGTCCGCCACCACTATCGGCACGGAGAAAAGCACGCCGGTCGAGGAGCGCACGACATTGGGATTGAAAATGTCCGTCACCGCGTCGCAGACGATGACGCCGTCGACCCCCGCTGCGTCCGCACTGCGGAGGATGGTGCCGAGGTTGCCGGGTTTTTCGATCGACTCGACCACCAGCAGGAACGGATGGGAGCTCAGCTTGAGGTCGGCGAGGCCGTGCTTCCACTGGGGCGCCAGCGCGAGCAGGCCGTCGGGCCGGTCGCGATAGGAGCACTTGGCAAAGGCCTCCTTTGAGAGTTCGAACAACTGCGCCCCGGCCTGTTTCGCCCGGTCGATCAACGCCGGTTCATTCTCCCCCAGGAACCACTCGGGCGAATAATACAGCTCCCGCAGCCGGATGTCCTTCTCCAGTGCGCGGGTCACTTCGCGGTAGCCCTCGACCAGGAACAGTCCCGCATCGTCGCGGTCCCGCCGGTCGCGCAGTTTTACCAGCTGCTTGAGGCGCGGATTCTGCAGGCTGGTGATTTTTTCTGGGATCATCAGAGGACAGGATTAACTAGATTAACCGGAAGGGGAGGCCAAAGTTAATCGTGTAAATCCGGTCAATCCTGTCTTCTTTGTCCGCGCTAATGGGCAAAAAGAAATTCAACGACCACCCTTTTTCCTATCACCACGAGCTGGAGCTGGAGGTTTCCACGCTGACCAATCTTGGGGTGGGCCTCGGTCGCGTGCCGCTGGGCGAGAGCAACTGGGTGGTGATGGTGCCGTTCACCCTGCCGGGCGAGCGGGTGCGGGTGCGCGTTTATCGCAATCACAAGAACTACTCCGAGGCCGACAGCTGTTGAAATACATGGCGGGCGTTGAATTCGCGGTGGCGCCGGTCATCGGTTCGCCACGCGAGTTTGGCTACCGCTCGAAAATCACGCCGCACTTCAAAGCCTGGAGCAAGGAGCCGGGAGAAGGGAACGCCTCTCCCATTGGCTTTCTCAGGCAAGGATCGCGCTTCGACATCGTGGATGTGCCGCAATGCCCGATCGCCACGCCCGAGATCAATGCCAAGCTGCCGGAAGTGCGGGCGAAAACCCTGCAACGGCTCGCCGCGGGGGAGTATAAACGCGACGCCACGCTGCTGCTGCGCCACGCCCAGGAAGGAGTCGTCACCGACTATGAGGCCGTCATCCACGAGCAGGTCGGTGCGCTCAAGCTGCATTTTCTCGCCCGGGATTTTTTCCAGAACAATCCCTTCATCCTGCCGGCCTTCACCGGCTATGTGCGCGCGCAGGCCGCCGGCAGCGGCGCGAAATTTCTCGTCGACGCCTACTGCGGGAGCGGACTGTTTGCCCTGAGCTGCGCGCCGGCCTTCACGCGCGTGGCGGGTGTCGAGCTCAGCGCGACCTCGGTCAGGTTCGCCACTGAGAACGCTGCGGCCAACGCCATCCCCAACGCCACTTTCCGCGCCGGCGATGCCGCGCAGATCTTCGCCGGCCTGGATTTCCCGCCCGCTGATACCGCGGTGGTCATCGACCCGCCGCGCAAGGGTTGCGATGAATCCTTCCTCGCGCAGCTCTTTGCCTTCGGTCCGCGCGCCGTCGTCTATGTGTCGTGCGACCCGGCCACCCAGATGCGCGACCTGAAGAGTTTTCTCGCCGCCGGCTACGCGCTCACAGCCGTGCAGCCCTTCGACCTCTTCCCACAGACGCGCCATCTCGAGTGCGTCATCACCTTGGCGCGAAGGTAGCATTCACCGATATTCGTTCCACTCCGGCGAGGAATATTGCTCCATCAACCCGCTCACCTCGTCCTCGTTCAATTCCGGCCACGGCGTCTCCTGCGCCGTCGCACCCAGCGCGCGCGCCAGGGCCGCAGAAAATCGCGCTGAGAAGTCATCCCAATCCACCGGTTCCATGCTCCCCTTGTCAATCGAACCCTGAAACAGCAGACCGTGCTTGTTTCGCTTCTGCGCCGCGCCGGCAATCTTCGCCCCGGTCGTGCGGTTCACCACGTCATGGAGTTCGGCGCGCTGAAAACAGATGCCCGGGCCGGTTTCACCGGCGGCCGTTTCCATTTTCACCGCCGCAGGTTGCCCCAGCGCAACCAGGGCCGCCGCGAGGCATTCATGGACAATGCGATAGAACCGCGCCGCCCGTTCGTCATAGAGCGCATCCCCGCGCGGCAGGACCAGCATGTAAGTCCAGTCGTTGCGGTGGTCCACTCCGCCACCGCCGGTTGGCCGCCGGCACAGATCAAAAATTTCCCCCGCGGGCAGGTTGGCCCGCACGAAGCCGATTTTCTGGCTGTAGCCGAAGGTGAACGCCGGCCCGCGCCACTCGTAGTGCCGGAAGCGTGGCGCGGCCGGCCCCGGGTAGCGCTGCAGCAGCAGGAAATCCAGCGCCATGTTCTCGGCGGCGCCGGCGGTGCGGACAGGCAGAACCTGGAGTGGGGTCGCCACGATTGCGCTTCACTTGACCGGGCGTTTGGGCCGGCCCTTCCGCAGCGCCTCGCCCAGCTCGGGCAGCGCGTAGAAATTGGCGAAGGCCTGAGCGCCGAGCACCACCTCGCGCGGCGGGAACGGTTGAGCGTCGAGCAGAACCCCGGCGATGATTGCACCCATCACCGGAGGACGAAGGTCCGCCCAGTTTTGCTGCCGGATGGCCCCGCCCTCGGCGTAATATAGGCGCCGATCGGCGCCGCCAAAGACCCCGATTTCCTTCGGGGCCGTGCCAGTCAGCTCATGCACCACCAATGGTCTTTCCCGGCTGTAGCGCTGCATGGCCGTCGTCATCCAGCTGAACAGGGCCTGCATCCGCTCGAGCATCTGCAGGCGGATCTGCGTGTCCGGTTTATTGCCCGCCCCGGGCCGGGTTTCGCGTGTGTTCCGGGCCAGCTCGGCAAAATTATACTCTTCCTGGGCTCGCGAGCGGCGGTCGCGCAATTCCTCGCGCCAATCGGCCAGGGCTTTCGCGTTTTTTTGCCGGTCGGTCGTGTCGGCGGCATCCTCCGCCAGCAGGGCGTTGATCTTGGCCTGGGTGGCCTCGGCCTGCGCCTCCGCTTCCATTTTTTGGTGGTTGGCCCGCACCAGGAAGATGAGCAACCCCAGCAACACCGCGAGTCCTGCCGCCCCGGCCCGTTTCTGGTTCTTGGTAAGCGGGCGGCTGGCCGGAGACTCGAGCGCCTCCTCGAGCGGCAGCTCGGCCTCGGCCCCGCCCATCGCCTGTGCCTCGAGCAGCAGGCGGTAGATCGGGATGTGCTGGGAGATGTTCTTCAATTCGCGCGGGCCCAACCGGGTGGCGTGCAGCGCCAGCTTGTTCTTCACCACGTCGTAAACCGTCTGGGAAATGCAGATGCCGCCCGGCTCGGCCTCGGCCTGCAGCCGGGCCGCGATGTTCACGCCGTCGCCCATGACGTCCTGGTCGTTGACGAACACATCGCCGAGATGGATGCCGAGGCGGTGGGTGAGGGTTTCGGTCGCCGGCCGGTTCCTGGCCTGTTCGGCGAACAGCCGCTGCATCACGAGGGCGCATGCCACGGCCTGCACCGCGCTGGAAAAATAAAGCAGCAGGCCGTCTCCGGTGGTTTTGAGCACGGAGCCCTGGTGCTCCGTGCAAATCTCGCGCATTGCCCCAAAATCCCGCTGCAGGAGTCGCAGCGTGACCACCTCGTCCGCCTGCATCCGCGCACTGAAGCTCACCACATCAGTGAACACGATGGCGGCCAGCGAGCGCTGGCCCGGTCCGGTTGGGTTGTGGGGGGTCTCCATAAAAGCGCCTTCCCTGCTAGGTGTTTCCCGGGGCTGGCGCAATGCCTTTGCGTGTCTCCCCGGCTTACCGCCCGGTGTCGAGCAACCCGCGCGCCTTGACCAGCAGAGTGCTCAGGGCAAAAGGCTTCGGCAGGTGAACCAGTGCCTTGCGCGGAAAATCCGGCAACACCGTCTCGGGTGACTCGGCCGAGGTGCTGATCAAGCGGAGCCCGTGGTTGCTGGTGTAAAGTTTGCGCACCAGCGCGCGGCTCGCCCGCGTGTTGCAGTATGCCAGCAGCAGTTGCGGCTGCAGCCCGGACTGGGCCGCCGCTTCCACCGTGGCCGCCTCGGTCACGTGGTAACCGTCGGTGGCGAGGATGCCGGCGATCATCTTGCGGAGAATGTCGTCCTCCTCGATGACCAGCACCGTCTCGGTGCCGTGCACCTCGGGCAGGGTGCCGAGCTGGGTCACCGAGGTTTGCTCCGGTTCCGCGGTTTCGGGCAGGAAGATCTCGAACTTCGTGCCCTGGCCGGGGGTGCTCGCCACCGTGATGTGGCCGTCGTTCTGCCGGATGATGCCGAGCACCGTGGGCAGTCCGAGGCCGGTGCCGTGGGGTTTGGTCGTGAAGAACGGCTCGAAGATGCTGTTGAGCAACGCGGGGTCGATGCCGTGGCCGGTGTCGGTGACCTGCATGACCGCGTAAAGCCCGTCGCGCATCCCGGCCACCCGGCGATCGGCCGGGGAGGACACCTGATGGTTGTAGGTGCGGATGGTGAGCTTGCCGCCGCGCGGCATGGCGTCGCGCGCGTTGAAGCACAGGTTGAGCAGGACCTGCTGGAAGTGGGTTGGGTCGATGCGGGTGTTGCCCAGGCCCGAGGCCAGCCGCAGCTCCAGCGGGATCTCGTCGCCCGCGACGCGGCGGAGGATTTCCTCGATCTCGCGGATGAGCGTGTTGAAGTTGACGACCTTGACCTCGGTCTCCTGCCGGCGGCTGAACTCGAGGATCTGCCGCGCGATGGCCGAGGCCTTGAGGCCCGCGCGGTGGATTTCCTGCAGGTCCTTTTGCGCCGCGGGCACGTCCGCTATCTTGGGTGTCATGATCTCGCAGTAACCGTTGATGACCGAGAGCAGGTTGTTGAAATCGTGGGCCACGCCGCCAGCCAGCAGGCCCACGGTGTCGAGTTTCTGCGACTGCAGCAGGGCATCGCGCAGCCGCCGAAATTCCGACCGGTCGTGGTAAAGCGCCACCAGCTGTTTGCCCGCTCCGGCGGTCATCGGGCGGAAATTCCATTGCGCGAAAAATGGCGAGCCGTCCTTGCGGCAGAGCCAGCCCTCGCCGCTGCACGCGTGATCCGACGGGCCGTCGCGCCGCCCCTGGCGCAGGAGTGTGAGGTCGGTCTTGGACCCGTGCAGCAGGCGCGTGTTCTGTCCCGTCAGTTCCGCCTCGGTGTAACCGGTCAACCGGCAGAATGCCGGGTTGGGGTAGATGATTTTCGCCCCGCCCTTGTCCCAGTTGGTTTCCGTGATGATCGCGGGGTCGGGCAGGGCCGCGAGCACCACGAGCTGGGCCGGCAGTTTCCCCTTCGGCTTTTTCGCGCGGGCCATGTTCAGGGCGCGAGCCGTTCGACCACCCAGTCGCCGCCGTTTTCCCGGCGGTAGCGCAACCGGTCGTGCAGGCGGCTGCGCCGCCCCTGCCAGAATTCCACCGTCTCCGGTGCGAGCCGGAAACCGCCCCAGTTGGGCGGCAGCGGCACCTCGCGGCCCTCGTATTTCTTTTCAATCACCCGGTAACTCTCCTCCAGCACGGCGCGGCCGGCGACGACCGTGCTTTGCGGCGAAGCCCAGGCCGCCAGCTGGCTCGCGCGCGGCCGGCTGTGAAAATACGCCCCGGACTCCTCGCGAGTCACGCGCACCACCGGGCCCTCGACGATGACCTGCCTCTCCATGGCCACCCAGGGAAAGACCAGGGTGGCGCGCGCATTGCCGTCGAGCTCGCGGCCCTTGCGGCTTTCGTAATTGGTATAAAAGACAAAGCCGCGGCCGTCGCAGCCCTTGAGCAGTATGGTGCGAGCGGAGGGACGACCGTCGCGCCCGGTCGTGGCCAGCGTCATGGCGTTGGGCTCGGTGAGCCTGGCCGCCTCGGCCTCCTGGAACCATTTCTCGAACTGGCTAAAGGGGTTCTTCGCGAGGTCCTTTTCCAGCAACCCCGCCAGCCCGTAGTCCTTCCTCATGTCAGCCAGCGCCATAAGCCGTCATCGTGCCTCGGCCCCCCGCCCTGTCAAAGTCAACCGCACGGCCGCCCGGGCGCCGAAACTGATTTACGCCCGGTCCGGGCGCGGGCAATAATACCCACTCATGTCCCCCGCCCGCTACCTTGACCGTCACCAAGCCGGCCTCACGGCCTTCCTGCAGCAGCTGATCCGGTTGCGCACGGTCAACCCGCCCGGTGAAAACTACAGCGCCATCACCACCTTGCTGGCGAACACCCTGCGGGGGCTCGGCCTGCAGGTGCGCCGGCTGTCCATCCCGCGCGCCCTGCAAAAAAAGACCCAGCCCGAACTGCTCGATTACCCGCGCTACAACGTCATCGGCTTCTGGGACGCCGGGGCGAAAAAGACCCTGCATTTCAACGCCCACTACGATGTCGTGCCGGTCTCCGGTTCGTGGCGGCACGGCAGCCCGTTCAATCCCGTCGCAGAAAAAGGCTGGGTCTACGGCCGCGGCACGGCGGACATGAAGGGTGCCATCGCCAGCATCGTCTTTGCCCTGAAAGCCCTGCGCGCCACCCGGGTGCGGCCCAACTTCAACGTCGAGGTCTCGTTCACCGCGGACGAGGAGACCGACAGCACGCTCGGCACCGGCTGGGTGGCGGACCACGGCCGGTTGCGCGCCGACTACGCCGTCGTGGGCGAGGGTGGCGAGGACGACTCTGTGTGCTGCGGCCACAATGGCGTGGTGTGGCTCAATGTCCGCGTGCATGGCCGGGCCGCCCATGGCTCCACGCCGGAGAAGGGCGTCAACGCCCTCGAAAAAATGTCCGCCTTGGTGCTCGCGCTTGAGGCCCACAAGCGCCGCCTGGCCCGCCGCACCTTTCGCACCCCCGACGGCACTCTCATGCACCCGACCCTCAATCTCGGCGGGGTCTTCGCCGCCGGCGAAGGTGACAAGGTCAACACCGTGCCCGCCATCGCCAGCTTCAGCATCGACCGCCGCGTGCTGCCCACCGAGGACGTCCGGACCGCCGAACGCGAGCTGCGGGCCGCGCTCAAGGCCGCGGCCGGCAAAATCCCGCAGTGCCGCATCACCATTGAAAAGATCTCCGACAACCACTCCTGCTACACCGCCCCGAAGCATCCGCTGTTCGCCGCCATGCGGTCGAGCGTGGCGCGAGTCCGGCGGCGGCCGGCAAAATTCGTGGTCTCCACCGGCTTCAACGACATGCATTTCTTCGCGCAGGTTTTGAAAATCCCCACGCTCGGCTACGGCCCCGGCGGTCGCGATTACCATGCGGTGGATGAACGCGCCCGCGTCCAGGACCTGGTCAACTCCGCCAGGATCTACGCCGATCTGCTGACGACGTTCGAAGGCTGAGCTTCTTACCCAGTCCAGCCGCGGCGGATCATATTAACGGCGATGGCGGCGAGCAGCATCGAGATGATCTTCGAGATGGCGCGCATCCCCGTCGGGCCGACCCTCCGCCCGAGCCATTCGCTGTAGTGCAACACCAGGACCACCAGCGCCAGGTTCACCGCCAGCGCCACCAGGATGACGACCAGCCCGATGTTGGGTGCCTGCGCCAGAACCAGCAGCGTGGTGATCAAGGCCGGCCCGGCGATGAGCGGCATGCCGAGCGGCACGACGCCAAAATCCTCCGGCAGTTTTTCCGGCTCCGCCGCCGACTGGATGAGATCCCTCGCCGCGAGAATGAACAGGATGAGGCCACCCGCGATCTGGAAGTCGCTCACCGAGATACCCAGCGCCTTGAACACGCTTTGCCCGAGGATGAGGAAGCCCAGCGCCACGAGGCCGCCGGTCCAGGTGGCCTGGCTGGCGATTTTCTGCCGCTGCGCCGGCGCGAGGCTCTGCCCCAGGCCCAGGAAGATCGCCGCCAGCCCGATCGGGTCAATGGCCACGAACAGCGGGATGAACGCCTGCAGAAATCTGGTCAGCCACTCGAGCATGCGGCAGGATAGGTGGCACGGACGCAAAAGGCAACGCCGTGCGCTGTTCGCCGGTGTTGCAGGCATGGCGAGTCACAGGCTAGCGTCTGGCCCTCGCTATGTCTTCCCCTCTCGCCAATTTCTACGACTTCCCCCGCGAGGAACTGCGGCGGCTCGTCGCGCGCTGGGACCTCAGCCCGGTGCACGCCGCCCGGCTCTGGCGCTATGTTTACCTGGAGGGCGTCACCGCCTGGTCGAAGATGCCGGAGCTGCCCGCGCGTTTCCGCGCCAAGGCGGAGACCGCGCTCATTCTTGCGCGGCTGCCCGTGGCCACCGAGACCCGCAGCACCGATGGCTTCACCCGCAAATATCTTCTCGCCCTTGCCGACGACCGCCGCATCGAGACCGTGCTCATGCGCTACACCGGCCGGGTCACGGCTTGCATCAGCAGCCAGGCGGGCTGCGCCATGGGTTGCGTGTTCTGCGCGACCGGACAGATGGGCTTCGCCCGCCACCTCACGGCCGGGGAGATTGTTGCGCAGGCCGTCCATGTGGACCGGGTGCTGCGCGAAGCTCCGCAACCGGAACGCCTGCGCAACATTGTGCTGATGGGCATGGGTGAGCCGCTGCACAACTACGACGCCGTCATGACGGCGGTGGACATCCTCTGCGATTCCGCCGGTCTCGCCATCGGCCGGAGAAAAATAACCCTGAGCACCGTCGGGGTCGTGCCCGGCATCATCCGGCTGGCCAACGAGTCGCGGCCGGTCCATCTCGCGGTCTCGCTGCACGGCGCCACGCAGGCGGAGCGCGCCGCGCTGGTCCCGGTGGCCAGAAAGTGGCCGCTCGACGAGTTGATGGACGCCTGCCGCTATTACATCGCGAAGCAGCAGCGCCGGATTTTCTACGAATGGACCCTGATCGAGGGCCGGAACGATTCCGCCGACAGCGCCCATGCTGTTGGCCGGTTGCTTCAGGGCCAGTCGGCGCAGATCAACCTCATCCCGCTGAATCCCACCGCCGGTTATGGCGGCGCCCCCGCTGGTCGCGAGTCGGCCCGGCATTTCCAGCAAATCCTCGCGGAATACGGTCTGCCCAGCACCGTGCGGCAGCGCCGGGGGATCGACATTGCCGCGGGCTGCGGCCAGCTGGCGACTTCCGCCCGGTAATTTAGATTTTGCCATACGTCCGGCAGCGCCTACTGGTCTCCTTCCCATGAAATTCCCCCGTCTATCCCTCCTTTTATTGCTGGCCGCCGCTTTGACCGCTCCGCTGCCGGCCCAGCCGGTCAAAACCCCCGTGGTCAAGGCCGTCGAGACCGCCCGCGTGGCCTACGTCAACAGCACCGCCTTTGCCGCCGAAGGCACCGGCATCAAGCAGCTGGTGAAGGCCATGCAGGCCCTTGAGCTGGAATTCAGCGGCAAGCAAAGCGAGCTGTCCTTGCTGGGCGAAAAGCTCCGCACCCTCGCAATCGAGCTGAACAAGCTTAACGCCGACCCGGTGGCCAACGCCAAGGCCATCGAGGCCAAGCAGGCCGAGGGGGCGCGCCTGCAGCAGGACCTGCAGGCGAAACAGCAGCAGGCCCAGGCGGCTTTCAACCAGCGCCAGCAGGAACTGCAGGGCCCGGTTGAATCCGAGATCGCCAAGGAACTGCGCGCCTTCGCCAAGGAGCGCGACATCAGCCTGTTTCTCGACATTGCCAAGCTGAGTGACGCGGTCCTTGACGCGCGCCCGGAGCTCGACCTGACCATGGACTTCATCGCCTACTACAACGCCAAGCATCCGTAATTGCTTCTTGTCCTCACCGGCCCGGCTTTCCGCCGGGCCTTTTTATTGGGCGAAGCTCACGCCAGTTTCATGAGCAGGGCCGAGGCGTCCACCGCCTGCGCCCGATCCGACCCAAGCCAGGCGCTTGCGTGTTGAAAGGCCGCGGGGTCGGGCAGGGCGCCCTGCGCCTTGAGCCGCAACAGGGCGGCCACCAGCGCCAGCTGGGCGCGCGGATCGTCCGGATTGGCCTGGGCATCGCGCAGAAGCAGCGTCGAATCCTGGGTCACCTGCTCGGGTGCCAGCAGCCCTTTCTCGCCGAGAAATTGCGTGAGCAGGGTCCCGAGCGCATGCACATGCGCCAGCGGCGCGGCCGGGGTGGCGTAGGCGAGCCCCTGGCCCGCAGGCAGCGCCATCCATTCCATGTAGCTGCGCACCAGCTCGTGGAATTTCCGCAGTTCCTCGTCGGCCGTTGAGGGGTTCCAGCGCGTGCTGAAGGTTTTCAACTCGCGGAATTTTTTCACCTCCCAGATGCGGAGGCTGAGTTCAAAGTCGTCGTTGCGGTTGCGCAGCGCGCCGGTCACCACATAGTCGAGTTTGCCTTCGGTGGTCTCGTTGAGCTGGCGGATGTTTTCCGCCACCCATTCGACCGGAAACAGCGCATGGTGTTTGGCGCTGGCCACGCCCACGGCGGCGACGGCCTCGTAGCCCACGCCAAAGGCGAAGGTCTCGGCGAACCACATGGGCAGACCGCGGCTCAGCCGGCCGAGCGCTTCCTCGGGCCGCGCGGCGCGCGCGGCGGCGTCATCCAGCCCGGGCAGCGAGCACTGGGCGAAGGCCAGCCGGCGCAGCTTGCCTTCCTTGCGCGGCAGCAGATGCGGGGCGGTGGCCTCGAGGCCGTAGAACCAGATCGGCTTGCTGATGCTGACCAGGCTGATGGTTGCCTGGGGCATGGCGACGTTCGCTGCCTCGGTTTCCGTTACAAACAGCTCGGCCACCGCGTTGGAAAAACCGACCAGCCGCGCCTCGAGGTCCGGCCGCTGCAGGGCGAAAAGCAGATCCAGCAGGTGTTGCGCCGCCTCGGCATTGCGGGTGGCGAGGTAGGCCTGCAAGAGATTGATGCCCGCCGCCGCCCCGTGCTTCTGCGCGTCGTAACGCGGGGCCAGCAGCTCGATGAGCTGTTGCACGTGGCCGTTGGTGCCCAAGTCGGCGGAAATCGTGACCAGCACATCGGTGCGGTCGGCCGCGCCGGCGAGCACCTCTTCGTAAATCGCCATGGCCGCGGGCAGGTCCCGGGCCTTGAGTTTCTCGCGCGCCGCCGCCAATTGCGGCATGACCCCGCCGGCGGGGAGCTTTTTCTCCGCCGCGGGCTCGCTGGACGCAGCCGGCGACACCGGGTCGTCGGGTTTCCTGGCGGCAAAGCGGTCAAATAATCCCATGCGACGAACAAAGCGTTGAAACCGGTGCTGCCAACAGAATTACTTTCCACCCGGGTTGAGCGCCCCTTGGGCGGCAGCCTTCAGGCGCAGGCCGGGCTGCTCCTGCCACGCAATGGTTGGGTCGCCAAAGTAACGGGCGGTGTTTTTTGCGCCCCAGTCCGTGGTTGCGATGCGGTAGCGGTGGGTCGGTTCGATCGTCATCGGACCGGCGGCAAAGGAAAACTCCCCGCTTCTCTGCGCAAAGGGTGTATCGGGGCCCTGGTTGGCGGCCGCCATCAATTGTGACAAACGCGTCCCGTCCACCTCCGCCGTGAAAATCGCGCCGTCAAACCGGACGCAGGCATCGAACTCAACCCGGGTGACCGCGCCGGCCGGCAGTCCGGCGCCAAAAGTGGTGTTGCCGATGAACGCCGCGTCCACCCCGGCGGCTTCGCGGAGCGCTTGCGCCACAAATTGCGCTGCCTCGGCGGTTGAGCGTGTGGTGGTTGTGCGCCCTACCACTGCAGTGTCTTCGGGCGTGAGATGTTTGGCCCTGGCCTCGCGGATGAGCGCGGCCAACTCGGCATCGGCCGCGCCGTCCGTCGGGATGCGGATTTGCTCCACATCCCAGCGTGGCGCGCCTGAATCATCGCGCCTCAGCCAGGCCAGCGTCAGGACTTCGTTCCACGACCCGGAATGCACATACACCCCCCGGCCCAGTGGCTGCACAAACCGCAGGTGGTCGTGCGCCCCGGCGAAAAGCGTGCCGTCCGGCATGAGCGGCAGCATCTCGCGGTCGGCCGCGAGCCCGGCGTGGCTCATGATTATCCTGAGCGGGGCCCCGGCCAGCAGTCCCGGAAAATTCTGTTTGGCCCAGACAACTGGATTCGCCAGGTCGAGCGAGGGTCGGACGGCCACGCGGTAGGTCGAAAGATTGTCCGTCGTCACCCCCACGATGACCGCTTCTTCGCGGCCAAGTTTCCCTTTGGTCGAAGCCGGTGTGAATGGCAGGCCTGTGGTGCGGTTGATGATATTGCTGATGACCGTCGCATGGGTTCCCTGCAACCGCTGCACGGTATCGGCTAGATCGTAGAATTCCGGCTCGTGGTTGCCAAGGTTCACGATGGTCGGAGCGCGCGCAACAAGCGCGTTTATCATCGCGAAGTCCACGGCGCCGGCGCTGCGGCGGGCGACGACATTGCCGTATTCAAACATGTCGCCGTTGAGCAGAACAAGGAGCGGCAGGCCGGGGTGTTCCGCCTTGAGCCGGTCCACCGCGGCAACGAGTTGCGCCGTGCGCTCATAGGCCGAGTGCTGGTCGCCGGTGATGAGCACCAGCGCCTCGGGCTCCGCCGCCCGAACCGAGCCCACGGCCAGCAGCAGGGTGATGACGGTTGGAAGCAGACGGGCGGGCGGGCGCATGTTGCACTGAGCCTGCCGGCCCGGGCGGGCCAAGCAAGCACATGGCGCGTTTTACCGCGTTGACCCGCCGGGGTGGGCGGGTAGTTAAGCCCCCTCCTGCCATGAACCGGGTTCACATCAAGACCTACGGCTGCCAGATGAACGAGCGCGACAGCGAGGCCGTCGCGGCCCTGCTGCGCGCCCGGGGCTACCGGATGGTGCCGGACGAGGACCAGTGCGACATTCTCCTGCTCAACACCTGCAGCGTGCGCGATGCCGCGGAACAAAAGGCCATCGGCAAGGCGGCCAATGTGTCCAGCCGCAAGAAGAAGCATCCTGACTTCATCCTCGGCATCCTCGGCTGCATGGCGCAAAACCGCGGCGCCGAATTGCTCGACCGGCTGCCGGACGTGGACCTGATCATCGGCACGCAGAAATTCCACCAGGTGCCGGACTATCTCGACAACCTCCGCGCGGCGCTGGCGGCGGGCGCCCCGGTGGGCGAGACCATTGTGGACCTCGCCGAGGAGGCCGGCTCGCAGAACACCATCCGCGACCATGTGCTGGAGGAGAAGCAGGTGTCGGCGTTTGTCTCCATCCAGCAGGGTTGCAACATGGCCTGCTCGTTCTGCATCGTGCCGAAAACCCGCGGTGACGAACGCTCGCGGCCGATGGACGAGATCGTGCGCGAATGCGAGGAGCTGGCGGACCGCGGGGTGCGCGAGATCACCCTGCTCGGCCAGATAGTCACCAGCTACGGCCGCCGCGATTACGCCCACACCGGCGGCGTCACCCCCTTCGTCCAGCTGCTTGAGCGGATCAACGCGATTCCGGACATCCGGCGCATCCGGTTCACGTCGCCGCACCCGCGCGGGTTCAAGACCGACCTGATCGAGGCCTACGGCCGGCTCGAAAAATTGTGCGCGTATGTGCACCTGCCGCTCCAGTTGGGGTCCAACCGCATCCTGAAAGCCATGAACCGGCCCTACACCCGCGAGCGCTACCGGCAGATGGTCGACGACCTCCGCGCCGTGCGGCCGGACATGTATTTCTCCACCGACGTCATCGTGGGCTTCCCGGGGGAAACCGGGGAGGATTTTGCCCAGACCCGGGAATTGTTCGAGGCCTGCAATTACGACATGGCTTTCATCTTCAAGTATTCCATCCGCAGCGGCACACCCGCCGCCGAGCTCGCCGACCAGGTGCCGGACGCCGTGAAGGAGGCGCGCAACCAAACCCTCCTGCAAATCCTCGCGGAAAACTCCGCCCGCCGGAACGCCCTGCTGGTTGGCACCACCCAGGAGGTGCTGGTCGAGGGACCGGACAAGCGGGGCCTGCGCTACACCGGCCGCACCCGGGGCAACCGCGTCGTGCATTTCCCGGCCAGTGAACGATTGATCGGCGAGCTGGTGCCGGTGAAAATCGGCCGGGTGTCCACCGCCGTGCTCTATGGCGAACTGGCGCTGGCGGGCGTTAATGTTTGAACTACGGTGACACAGAGACCACAGAGTAATGCTTCTTTATTAATTATTCTTTCGCCGTGCCCTCCGCGTCTCCGTGGTTAACTTGATCGTATGAGTCTTTTCCTCGCCACCCTCCTGCCCGGCCTGTTTATTGCGCTGCTCGGCGCGCTGTTGTTCTGGAACAACGCCGCGGTCGGCTCGTTTGCCCGCGCCCTGCCGCGCTCGACCCGCGGGGCCTGGTTGTTTTTTGGCGTGGGCGCCGCCTGGTTCCTGTGGCGGATCTCCCATCTGGGCGAGGCCGACCTGATTTTCTTCACTTCGCCCCAGCCGGTGATGGCGGGGTTTGGCGTGCTCGCCGCGCTGGCCTTCATCTACACGCCGGACTTTCTCGCCGTGCGCGGCTTGTGCGTGCTGATGCTGCTGGTCGCCGAGCCGCTGCTCTATGCCTCCTACATGGAATATACGCATCCCCAGCGCCTGCTCATGGTGACGGCGGTGTATGCCGGGCTGGCGCTGGCCTTGTATCTGGCCGCCGCGCCCTACCGGCTGCGCGATTTCTTTGACTGGCTTTTCCGGCAACCTTCGCGTCCGCGCTTGATCGGCGCCATCCTGCTGACCTACGGCCTGGCCACTTCCGCCGCCGCCTTCACCTACTGAGATGGCCGCGTCCCCCAAGCCGAAGACCGTGCTGCTGATTCTGGCGGGCCCGGCGGGCGTGGGCAAAAGCACGCTTTGCGACCGGCTGGTGGCCACGGTGCCGGGGTTCGAGCGCGTCATCACCGCCACGACCCGGCCGCCGCGGGTCGGCGAGGCCCATGGCCGAGATTATCATTTCCTGTCCGAGCGGGAGTTCGACCAGAAGCTGGCCGCGGGGGAGTTTCTCGAGTGGGCCTGCGTCCACCAGAAATTCCGCTACGGCACGCTCAGGTCGGCGGTGCTCGACCGGCTGCCGCACACCAATCTCGTCATGAACATCGACGTGCAGGGCGTGCGCAGCATCCGGGCCGCGGCGACCGATCTGCCGCTGCTGCGCGGCCGGCTCGTCACGGTGTTTGTCGCACCGGATTCCTTCGAGGTGCTGCGCGAGCGGCTGCAATATCGCGGAAAGGACAACGCGGAGGAGATCGCGCGGCGGCTCCGCACGGCCGAGCTGGAGCTGGGCGAACGGAACACCTACGACTATGTGATCCACAGCGGCACCAAGGAGCAGGACTTTCGCGCGCTGCTCGCCTTTTGGGAACAGGCCCGCCGGAAATCAGGGTAGGGGCCGTTGCCCTGACGGCCCCCTTTCCGGGCGCTTGAGGGCAAGCGCCCCTCCCAGCCCAAACATGAAGCCACCTTTCCCCGTCAGCGACCACTGCAACGGGTGGCGCTTCATCAATCCGCCGGGCTGGCGGCAGGCCCGCGGTTTTTCCGATTTGCCGAGGTGGTGGTGCCAGCGGCTGTTCCTGGGCCAGGGCACGCGCTGGCCGCGCACGGTTTCCGCCCCGGCCAGGCCTGAGTTGCCCGCCAGGGTGCCCGCGGGGCAGGTCGCGGTCACGCCAGTCGGCCATTCGACCTTTCTGCTGCAACTGGCGGGGCTCAACCTCCTGACCGACCCGATTTTTTCCCTGCGCGCCAGTCCGTTTTCCTGGGCCGGCCCCAAGCGGGTGCGCCCGCCGGCGCTGCGCCTCGCCGAGCTGCCGCGCATCGATGTCGTGCTGGTCAGCCACGACCATTACGATCATCTCGACCTGCCGTCGTTGCGCTGGCTCGCGCGCGAACGCCGGCCGTTGATCGTCACCACGCTGGGCAACAAGGCCTGGCTCGAATCGCGTGGCGTGGCCAACGTCGTGGCACTCGACTGGTGGCAGGCGCATCGGGCCGTGCCCGAACTCGAGGTAATCTGCACTCCCGCGCAGCATTTTGCCGCCCGCTGGCCGTGGGATCGTTGCAAGACGCTCTGGGGCGGTTTCATGCTGCGGACCGCCGGGGGGTTGATCTTCTTTGCCGGTGATACCGGCTGGGCGTCGCATTTCGCCGAGATCAAGACGCGGCTCGGTGCACCGGCGCTGGCCCTGCTGCCCATCGGCGCCTATGAACCGCGCTGGTTCATGATCGCGGTGCACATGAATCCGGATGAGGCGGTGCGGGCGCACCTCGCGCTGGGCGCCCGCCAGAGCCTCGGCATGCATTTTGGCACGTTCCAATTGACGGACGAGGCCATTGACGCGCCCTTGCAGGCCCTGGCCGTTGCGCGCACGGCGCAGGGAGTTGAGCCCGGGGCCTTCGCCACCATGAACTTCGGTGAAACCCGCCTGCTGGCGTTGCGTTGACCGGCGCGCCGGTTGCGGCCCATTTCAGTTTGTGTTTCCGCCGTGGCGGGGCATTGCTTCCCACAACCCTAACCCCGTCCGCCTGCCACGATCGGTCCGGTCCGTTTCCCATGTCCGCCCCCGGCGCACCCCCTGCCTTGTTCACCGCCCGTTCGATGGGTGCGCAAAACCGCGCGGAAATGCGCCTGGCCTTCGATCACGCCTTGAAGCTGGCCGAGGGCAACCGGCTCATCCTGCGCGTTCCCTCGGGCATCAAGCCGGTGCATAATCGCCGGGGGATGCATTATCATTACCGTCCGGAGATATTCCTGCAGCTGCAAGGCACCACGGACTTCAGCTTCCCGAGCTCGGGCTTCCGGCTCAATCCGGATGAGCTCTGCATCATTCCCGCCGGGGTGCCGCATGGCGAGGTCGTCCATCCCGGGCCGGAAAAACCGTTCCGCAACCTGGTGGCCGGCTTCTACAACAACACCCTGAGCCTGCACTTCGCCCACGAGGCCCGGCCGGGCAAGCCGGACATCGAGGTGATAGAGTTTTTTGACGCGCCCAACCTCGATGTTTTCCTGACCCTGGCGAATACCACGGCCCAGACCCACAACATGCAGGGCCCGGCCCTCGACGCCGTGCTCAAGGGCCTGTTGCTCGCGCTGCTCGGATTGTTCCGCAACATCGTCGAGACCGGCACCGGCCAGCTTAACAGCGACATGGGGAAGGTTTTCCAGGCGAAATGCCTGGTGCGGGAACAGTTCGCCAACCCGGAGCTCGGCGTGCAGCACATCGCCGAACTGCTCGGCTGCTCGCCGGACTACCTCTCGCATCTCTTCCACACGGAAACCAAGGAACGGCTGACGCACTACATCCAGCGCATCCGGATCGACGGCTCCATCCTCGCGCTCGAGACTTCACCGCTGACGATTTCCGAGATCGCTTATGCCAGTGGTTTCGCCGACCCCGCGTATTTCGCCCGGGTGTTCAAGCAGCACAAGGGCCTGACCCCGCAGGAATACCGCTCGCAGCTCGAGACCCAACGCACGCACCAGGAAGAGCAGCCCAAGACAGTCTATTATGACCACCTGGACTACACGCACGGCGTGCCGCACAAGAAGGAAACATCGGCCCGCTAGGCTGCACGCCTATTTCACGTAGACGCGATACTCCCACGGCTTGAGACTGAGCTGGGTCGCCGCGCTGAGGTCGACCTTCTCGCCGCTGAAATAATCCGTGTAGGTGCCCTGATAGAGGCCGGGGTCGTCGAATTTCACGGTCTGCGCCGCCGTGGAAAAATTCAGCACGGCGAAGACCTTGTCGCGCTCGTTCTGGCGCACGAAGCTCAGCACAGCGGTGGGCGCGCTGTTCACCACCTGGACCATCCGCGCGCCCCAGTGCGCGTTCCACAGGGCGGTGTTGGCATGTTTGAGCGCGAAGAGTTTCCGGTAGAGCTCCGCGTTCGGGTGCCCGCGCCACTCGATGGGGTCCTTCTCGAAGAACTTCAGCCGCTTGGTCTCGCCGTCCTCCTGGCTGTTGTAGATGAGCGGCATGCCCTCGCTGACAGCCGAGAGCACGGTCGCGGCGGCGAGCGCCTCGCCCATCTGCTCCGGCCCCGTGCCTTCCCATGAGTTCTTGTCGTGGTTGCTCGTGAAGTTCATGCGCATGATGTCGCGCGGGTAGAAACCCTCGTTCCACGAGTAGTAGCCGGACAGCGCGCCGACGTCGGCCTTGCCCTTGCCGATGTTGACCAGCGCATCATACCAGCTCCAGGCATAGGTCATGTCGAAGGCCTCGGCGTGCAGGTCGCGCGACTCCCACTCGGCGAGCATGAAGACCGGCTTGATGGCGTCGAGTTCGCGGCGGGCGTTGTTCCAGAAATCCACCGGCACGAAGCCGGCCACGTCGCAGCGGTAGCCGTCGACATCCGCCTCCTTCACCCAGTATCTGAGGGCGTCCGTCATGTATTTCCGCAGGCCGGGCGAGCTGTAGTCGAGGTTGACGATGTCGGTCCAGTCGAACCACGGCGTCGGCCGGAACGCGCCCTTCCAATCCTTCTGATACCACTCCGGGTGCTGTGCGGCCATCGGGTTGTCCCACGCGGTGTGATTGGCGACCCAGTCGAGAATGACGTGCAGCCCCAGCGCGTGGGCGGCAGCAATGAAATGTTTCAGATCCTCGAGTGTGCCGAATTCCGGGTTGACGCCGAGGTAGTCCTTCACGGCATAAGGGCTGCCGAGCGTGCCCTTGCGGTTTTTCTCGCCAATGGGGTGGACCGGCATCAGCCAGATGATGTCAACGTTCAGCGCCTTGAGCCGCGGTAACTCCCTTTCCGCCGCGCGGAAGGTGCCCTCGGCGGTGAACTGCCGCGTGTTGATCTGGTAGATCGTGGCGTTTTTGGACCACTCCGGATGCTTGAGCTTTACGTAAGAGACCGGCTGGTAGGGATCCACCGCGAACGCAGTCGCGGCCAGCAGCGAGCAAAGGACGAAGGCGGCGCGGTGTTTCATGTCGGGATCAGGCCCGGGCGTTTTCTTTTTCAACCGGCACCCACGAAAGCGCGGCGGCCGCCCCGAGCATGCACAGGCCGCCGAAGAGGACGGCCAGAACCGCCTGGCCGCCGAGGGCGTATTCCACCACGGGGCCGAGCAGCGTGGCCGCTAGAATCTGCGGCAGCACGATGAAAAAGTTGAACACGCCCATGTAGAAACCCATCTGGCGGGGAGGGATCGCATTGGCCAGCAGCGCGTAGGGCATCGAGAGAATCGTCGCCCAGCCGATGCCGACGCCCACCATCGAGAGCAGGAGCAACCCGGGCGTCTGCACAAGGGCCACGGAGCACAGGCCGGCGCCGGCGCAGATCAGCCCGACGCGGTGCATCGCCCGCGGGGAAAGCCCGCGCCGGGCGAACAGCACGAGCGCAATGGAGGCCGCAAAGGCCACGCCGTTGTAGGTGGCGAAGCACACGCCGCCCCATTCCAGCCCGTCCTGGTAGGCCGGCGAACCCGGTGTGCCGTGAAAAACATTCCGGGCGATCGCCGGGGTGAAATAAATCCACATGCAGAACAGACCGAGCCAGGTGAAGAATTGCACCAGCGCCAGCCGCCGCATGACGAGCGGCATCTGCCTGATGCCGGCCAGAATCTCGCCGATGAAGGATGTCGCGCCCGTTTCGTCGGGCTTTCGCGGTGTTTCCTCCGACTCGGGTGGAAATTCCGGCGTAGTGATGATAGTGTAGAGCACCGCGCTGATGTAGATCACGGCGCCGACATAGAACGACAGGTGCACCGAGCGCGGAATCCCGCCGGCGCCCGTCTCGACGAGGCCGAAATGGGTCAGGAGCCAGGGCAGCGCGGAGGACAGCACCGCGCCGAGACCGATCAACAGGCTCTGCATCGCGAAGCCGAGCTGTCGTTGCGCCGGGGGCAACAGGTCCGCAACGAAAGCCCGGAACGGTTCCATGCTGATGTTCACCGACGCATCGAGCACCCAAAGCAGGCCCGCCGCCATCCAAAGCGAGGGGGAGTTGGGCATGGCGAGCAGCGCGAGGCTCGCCAGAATCGCCCCGGCGAGAAAATACGGGCGGCGGCGGCCGAGCCGCACCCAGGTCCGGTCACTGTAATACCCCACGATGGGCTGGATGATCAGCCCGGTCAGTGGCGCGGCGAGCCAGAGGATCGGGATCGCGCCCTCGGAGGCCCCGAGGAACTGGTAGATGGCGCTCATGTTGGCCATCTGCAGGCCCCAGCCGAACTGGATGCCGAAAAAACCAAAGCTCATGTTCCAGATGGCCGGGAGGGAGAGCGGGCGCAGGGTCCTCATGGGGCGGGAGGTTCGCTGTAGTCGCGGAGGGGGCAAGTGCCGGTGCGGTCGTAAAGTTGGATCCAATGGCGCAGCGTCTCGGCCGGCTGTTCCGCCAGCCCGGCGAGTTCGCCGGCGGTGAAACGCCACTGCCAGTTGCCCTCGGTGGTGCCGGGGCGGTTCAAGGTGGCCGCGGCCGGCAGGTCGAGCAGGTCCTGGATCGGAATGATCGCCAGCCGCGAGGGCGTGGCCAGGGCCGCCCGGATGATCGGCCACGCGGAGCGGACTCCGTTGAGCTGGAAATAATCCTTGATCCGCGCGGCGTAGTCGGGCGCCAGACTCTCGAGCCAGCCGCGGGTCGTGATGTTGTCGTGCGTGCCGGTGTAGGCGATGCTGTCGGGCGGATAGAAATGCGGCAGGTTGACGTTGTTGGCGTCGTGGCCGTAGGCGAACTGGAGGATCTTCATGCCCGGCAGGCCGGCGGCGCGGCGCAGTTGGACCACTTCCTGGCCGATGTAGCCCAGGTCCTCGGCAATGATGCGCGCCTGCGGCAGGGCCTGCCGGACGGCGTTGAAGAACGGCAGACCGGGGCCCTTGCGCCAGCGGCCGCCGCGGGCGTCGGGCGCGCCGGCGGGGATCTCCCAGTAGGTGTCGAAGCCGCGAAAGTGGTCGAGCCGGATGATGTCGTAGAGCTCGAACGCGGCCCGGAGCCGGTCGATCCACCAGGCATAACCGGTGCGGGCCAGGTGCTCCCAGTCGTAGAGCGGATTGCCCCACAGCTGGCCGGCGGCCGAGAAATAATCCGGCGGCACGCCCGCCACGGCCAGCGGCTGGCCGTGGGCATCAAGGCGGAAGACCGCGCGGTTCTGCCAGGTATCGGCGCTGTCGAGCGCCACGAAGATCGGCACATCCCCGATGATGCCGACCCCGCGCGTGGCGGCGTGGCGGCGGAGCCGCTCCCACTGGCCGAAGAAGAGGTATTGGTAGAACGTGTGCCGCTCAGCCTCGCGCGCCGCCGCGCCGGGCAGCGCCGCCCGCAGCTGCGGGCTCCAGCTGCGGAATTCCTCCGGCCAGGTCGTCCAGGACCGGCCGCCAAAATGCGCCTTGAGCGCCATGAACTCGGTGAAGGGTTCAAGCCAGCCGGCATTGCGCGTGCGAAAAGCGGCGAGGGAACCGAGCCCGTTGACCTCGTCCGCCCCGGTGGCGGCAAAGCGGTCGTGCGCCTTGGCCAGCACGGCCCAGAAATTTTCATACAGCCGGCCGTAGTCGACGCGGCCGGCCGGCAGCTGCCGCAGCCCGGCGACCTCCGGGGCGGCCAGCAGGCCGGCGGCGAGCAATACGCCCAGGTCGATGAAATACGGGTTGCCGGCGCGGCCGGAGAAAAGCTGGTAGGGCGAGTCGCCGTAGCCGGTGGGTCCGATCGGGCAGATCTGCCAGTAGCGCACGCCGCTCTCGGCGAGAAAATCAACGAAACTGCGCGCGCCGGGCCCGAGGTTGCCGATGCCGTAGTCGCCGGGCAGCGACGACAGGTGCGCCAGCACACCCGCGGTGCGGGTGTCGAGCCAGGTCTGCGGGGCGGGTTCCATCGTTCAGCGCAGTTCGAGCGTGTGGGAGCGGCCGTCATCCTCGAGCCGGACGAGGAGCACGCCGTTTTCATCGCGGTTCCAGTCCGTGTCGGTGGTCAGGGGCTGGTTGTCGCGCAGCACCGCGGCAACCTTCGGCGTCCCGTGGAGCGCGAACTCGAAGCGGCGGGCGGCGGGCTGGAAGGGTCCGGCGGCGGACCACGTGAGCTTTCCAGCGGCAAACGAAAGCGTCGTGCGGCGGAAAGCGCCCTGTTGATAAGCCGGGCTGAGGCCGTCATCCTCATAGAGCGAGCCGGCGGCGGCACCGGCGGTATCCGGGTAGATGTCGAAGCGCAATGGGTTCCAGGGTTTTTCGCCGGTGTGGTTCATCGCCACGGTGGAGGGCACGATGCTGCCGCCGCGCACGAACAATGGCAGCTGGTCCAGCGGGGCGTCCACGCGGTGGAGGTCGCCGCCGTCGAGCGCGGCGCCGGACCAGAAATCATACCAGCGGCCGGCGGGCAGGTAGACTTCGCGGGCCCGCGCGCCGGCGCGGAGGACGGGCGCGGCGAGCAGAGCGGAGCCGACCATGAACTGGTCGTCGAGGTTGAGCGTGGTGGCATCATCCTGGAACTCGAGCAACAGCGGGCGGAAAAGCGGCACACCGGTGCGATGCGCCTCCTCGAGTGTGGTGTAGAGGAAGGGCAGGAGGCGGTAGCGCAGCTGAAGGTATTTCCGGACAATCGCCTCATACGGCGCGCCGTAGCGCCAGGGTTCGTGATCGTATTGGTCGACCGCGCCGTGGTTGCGACAGAAGGGGACGAGACAGGCCACTTGATAGCTGCGCGCGAGCAGCTCGCCATCGCCGCGGCCGATAAAACCGGGGATGTCCGCGCCGACGAACGGCTCGCCGGAGAGCCCCATGCTCGCGAACATCGGAAGGTTGAGGGCCAGCGACTCGAAGGTGGCGTTGTTGTCCCCGGTCCACGCGACGGCGTAGCGCTGGATGCCGGCATAGCCGGCGCGGGTGATGACGAACGGGCGGCGGTCGGGCTGCAGGCGTTGCAGGCCCTCGTAGGTGGCGCGGGCCATGTTGAGCGCGAAAGAATTCCGGTTCTGCGCATAAGGGGTCTTTGCCCCGAGGTCGTCGAACACGATGTCCTTCTGCGCCTCGCCGGACTTGTCGACGAAGTCCGCCGGTTCGTTCATGTCGGTCCAGATGCCGGCGATACCGCGATCGGTGAGCGCGCGGTGCAGGTCGCCCCACCAGCGGCGGGCGTCTGCCTTGGTGTAGTCAACAAACACCGACTGGCCCGGCCAGACTTTGCCGATGTAGAGGCTGCCGTCCTTCCGGCGCAGGAAAAAGTCCTTCGCCAGGCCGTCGTTGAAAACGGAGTAGCCGGCGCCCGGCGTGGCGGGGTCGGCCGGCTGGTATTTCACGCCGGGGTCGATGATGGTGACGACGCGCACGCCCTGCTTGCCCAGGCGGTCCATCAGTCCGGCTGGATCGGGAAAGCGTTTTTGATCCCACGTGAAGACGCGGTAGGCGTCCATGTAGTGGATGTCGAGATAGAGGACATCGAGCGGCAGGTTGCGCGCGCGGTATTCGGCGGCGACGCGCTCGACCATCGTGTCGGGGTAGTAGCTGTAACGGCTCTGCTGGTGGCCGAGGGCCCAGAGGGGGGGCAACGGCATGCGGCCGGTCAGCTCCGTGTAACGACCGAGGACTTTTTTCAGCGAGGGCCCGTGGAAGAAATAATAATCCAGCACCCCGCCCGCGGCGGTGTAGCCGGCGTATTCCTGGCCGGAATTGCCGAGGTCGAAGGTGGCACGGTGCGAGTTGTCGTAGAAAAGCCCGTAGGCGCAGCCGTCCTCCCAGCCGAGGTAGAACGGGATGCTCTGGTAGATCGGGTCGGTGCCCTCCGTGTAGCCGGGGATGTCGGAGTTCCACATGACGAACTGGCCGCGGCGCTTGTCGAGCCGGGTGGCTTTCTCGCCGAGGCCGTAGAAATGCTCGTCGAAGCCGAGCCGCTTGGCCGCGGCGAGGCGGCCGGTCAGCGGATCACGCGCCATCGGGCGTTCGTCGGCGCTGATGACGCGGCCGGAGGTGGCATCGCGAAACTCAATGCGCAGCGGATCCCGATGGACGACAACCCAAACTTCGGCCGTGGACAGGGTCAGGGTATCCGGTGCCTCGGTGAACTGCCACGGCGACGGGTTCCATTCGGTGCGCGCAATCGCCCACGAGTGGTCGGGCGCGGCGGTCTGGCCGGAAAACAGCGTGCGCACGCGAACCACATCGGGCGCCAGCACCGTCAACTGAACGCTCGCACCGTCCGCACAGCCGAGGCGCACGCCATTGTCCAACCGGGTGACGGTGGTGACCGCCCCGATGGGGTGCAGGCTGTTCCAGTCGAGGGCCCCCGCGGGGCTGCCGCAAAGGAGGGCGCAAACGGACGCGAAAACAAAGCGGTGTGACATGGAACAGGAGCGGGGGATTTTGTCTGGGCGGGAATGGCCCTGGCCGCAAGCCGGGGACCGGAAGATTAAGGCCAAAGGTCGGGAGAAAGATTGCGGCCACCAGAATTATCCGGTGGCCGCAGTTTAACCAAACCCCGGTTTTCTATCCCGGATTAGAACTTGTAGGCCACGCCGAACGAGTAGGAAGCGCCGTATTTCTGATAGTTCTTCACCTGGCGGGGATCGCCATTGTCGTAGGTGATGAGCGGCTCGTCGTTCAGATTGTAGGCCTGGGCATAGAAGGCCAGGCCCTTCATCTCGCCAGACTGGATCGCGTAGCTGATCTGCGCGTCAACGATCCTCTCGGGTTGGGTCTCGGCAAAGTCGCCGTTCGGGGCGACGTCACCCTTCGGATTTGGGATGCCGAAGTTGGTGGTGTAGGCCCGGTAAGAGGAGCGATAGTGCTCACTGACGCGGGCGGAGAAACCCTTGTACTCGTAGTAGAGGGTGATGTTCGCCACCTTCTTCGACAGACCGGTGATCGCCGCGGTCCCGTGGCCGGGGCCCCAGGGCTCGACCGTGCTGTCCGTGTAGGCAGCGCCCATGATGACACCGAAGCCGCGGATCGACTGGCTGATCATCTCGCTGGCCAGCGACAGGGTGGCTTCAACACCCTGGATCTTGCCGCCGTTGCCGTTGACCGGCGTGGTGACCGTGCCCTGCCGCAGAACGGGGGCCGGACCGGAGATGACCGGATAGCCGGTGAAGTCCTGCAGGGATGACGATTGGTAGATGTAGTTCAGGAGCTTCTTGTGAAACAGGGCCAGGGAGAAGTAGCCCTTGTTGTCTTTGAAATATTTGTCGAACGCCAGGTCGACGGAATCCGCCTTCCACGGCTTCAGCGAAGGATTGCCGCCGCCGCCGCTCCACGGGCTGTTCAGAAGGCTCGTCTGGGCGGCATTGGCCGGATTGTAGCCCCAGGTGCGGGACGCCTTCATGTCAAACATGCGCGGCCGGGCGATCTGTCGGGCCAGGCTGAACCGCACGTAGCTCTGCTCGGTGACGAGGAAGTTCAGGTTCAGGCTGGGGGCAAGGTCGTTGTATCTGCTCCCGGCGGTGACATCGGTGACGGTGCTGCCGTTGGCGGACTTGCCGGTGGAAGACTGGTCAACATTGTTCAACTGGAGGCCCAGATTGCCGGTGACCGGCACGCTGCCCCACTTGGAGTCGATGTTGAACTGGGCATAAGGGCGCAGGATCCTCTCCCGGACATTGAAGCGGTCGGCGATGATGCCGGTGTCCTGATTGGGATAGAAGGACAGGGTCCCGTTGCTGATCGGCAGGAATGGATCGAAGGCCACGACGCCCTTGCTGACACCGAGGAAGGAGAGGTCGGTGATGCCGATGGGGGTCGGAACCGAAGCCGTCTGGGCGCCGTTGGTGAGGTATTCCCAGCCGGAGGGCTTCTGGCCGTCGCGTTTGAAGCGGTCGGTGTAGGCGACGCCGACCTCCATGTTGCTGAAGGGCCGCTTCTTAAGATCATGCTTGGTCATCAGCTTGAACTGACCCAGCTCGTCCATGGCATCGAAGCCCTTGTAATAGCCCGGGCCGGCGCCACCGGCGATGGGGCTGTTTCCCCAGCCCATCGGGTCGGTCAGCTTGACCAAGCTGGTGCTGGTGTAATCCAGTGTGGTGGCGAAGGCCGGGATCGTGCTCGGCTGGAGCGTGACCGTGACGGTGTCAGACGGGGCGGTGCGGGCAAAGGAGATGCCGGCCCACATTTCGAGGTTCTTGTCGAGGCGCTCGATCTTCGAGTAGCCCATGTCGAAAGTGATGGGCCAGGCGGAGTTTTCGCCGATCACGAGGTTCCAGCCAGCCGCCATGAGCTTGTCGTCACGGACAAAGCTGTCGTTGCGGAGGACCGGGTGGACGTTGGTGAAAACCTCCTTGGTGGCCAGACCGCCCGTGATGGTCGAGCCGGGCTGCAGGGCAACGTCCTGACCCCAGTAGAGGGGGATTTCCATGCCGCGGAGCAGCTGTTTCTCCTGAAACTTGGAGTAGTAGATGTCCACGGTGCTGTGGATGCTGTCGTTGGGCTTGTATTCAAACACACCCATGTAGCCGTTGCGCTTCAGGTTGCTGCTGCGGACGTAGGATTTGGTGCCGCCCAGGTAGAGGTTGCCGGTGTCCGTGGGGTAGCCCCAAGCTTGGAATTGCTTGCCCTGAAACGGGGTCAACGTATGCGCATAACCAAGGGCATAGCCAAACTTGCCGTCAGCCGAGTGATCGAGGTAAGCGATGCTGTAGCTCTCGCCGTTCTTCTTCACGCCGGGGGTGAGCGCGCCCAACTCGGTGGTCCGGTAATAGGCGTTGAGGGCGATGGTCCGACCGGACTTTTCCAGCGGATGCACCGTGATCAGGTCAACCGTGCCGGCCAGACCCTGGCCGGTCAGGTTCGCCCCGGCGGTCTTGTAAACGATCACCTGGTTGAGCAGTTCGGCGGGATACTGGTCGAATTCCACCGAGCGGTTCATGTTCGTGGAGACCTGCTCGCGACCATTCAGCATGGTGGTGGCGAAATCGCCGGTGAGGCCGCGGATGCTCAGGTTCTGGGCGCGACCATTAGCCCGCTGGGCCGCCACGCCGGTCAGGCGCGTCAGGGAATCGGCAATGCTGATGTCCGGCAGCTTGCCGATGTCTTCCGACATGATGACCTCGACGATGGACTTGTTGTTCTTTTTCGCCTCCGCGGCCGCGGCCAGGCTACCGCTGAAGCCGGCCTTGACGGTGAATGTTTCCAGCACGATTGTATCGCCTGGTGCACTGGTGGTCGTAGCCGGAGTGGCTTGGGCAGGCAGCAGGAGGGCCGACTGCGTGAACAGCAGGCCGGTGGCCAGGCCTCGAGCGAGGAATTGGCGCACGTTATCACGGATCTTTGGAGTATGCATGGTGGTAGTTCGTGGGCTGGGCGGGGGGACGCCGGCCCGGGGTGCTGGGGTGGTGTGAGACCAAGCAGGGCGGGTTGGGGTGCCCCGTCGGTGATGCAACGATTCGAGCGCGCCTGCGGGATGGCGATTCGTAAAGGTCTCAAAAAACCGCGATGGCTCGGACAACTCTTAGGTTCCTGCCCGCCGGGTCATCGTTGCTCCCTGGCGGCTCAAGCGGGCCTTTCCCCCGCCGAACCTAGGTTTTTTCGCGGCCATGCAAGTCTTCTCCACGGGGCACCGTTTGACGCGCGCTACCGATGCTGCATTCTCCACGCACCCCATGACCCTGAAGATCCGTCCTGTTTTCTGCCTGCTGGCCGGTTTGCTTGCAGTGTTGACCGCCCGGGCCGAGTCCGCGCCCGTCGTCAGCGTGCCGCGCTTCACGCATCCAGGCGCCGGCCAGACCATTTATTTTCTGCTCACCGACCGTTTTGCCAACGGCAACCCGGCCAACGATACCGGCGGGATGGCCGGCGGCCCCGATGAGCACGGCTTCGACCCGACCCGTATCTCCCATTACCACGGCGGCGACTTCATCGGCGCGACGCAGAAACTCGACTACATCCTGGGTCTCGGCACGACGGCGATCTGGACCACGCCGCCCTTCAAGAACAACCCGGTGCAGGGCGGCACCGCGGGTTACCACGGTTACTGGATAATCGATTTTCTCAACGTCGATCCCCACCTCGGCACGAACGAGGAATACCGCGAGTTTCTCCGCCAATCCCACGCGCGCGGCCTGCGCGTCTATCTCGACATCGTCGTCAACCACACGGGCGACGTCATCAAATACCGGGGCGACAAATACACCTACATCGACAAGGCCGCCGTCCCTTACCGCGACGCCGCCGGCAAGCCCTTCGACGAGCGCGCCGTCGCCTACAACGGCCTCAACGACCCCGCGGCCTTCCCGAAACTCTCCGCCGGGCGCAGCTTCCCCTCCGTCCCCGTCGTCCCACCCGGCATGGAGCACGCCAAGAACCCCGATTGGCTCAACGACGTCACCCTCTACCACAACCGCGGCAACAGCACCTTCCAGGGCGAGAGCGCCGTCCTCGGGGATTTCTTCGGCCTTGACGACGTGATGACCGAGCACCCGCGCGTCGTGCAGGGCTTCATCGACCTCTTCAGCCAGTGGGGCGAGTGGGGGGTGGACGGCTTCCGCATCGACACGATGCGCCACGTGAACACCGCGTTCTGGCAGGCCTTCAACCCCGCCATCCGCGCCAAGGCCCGCGCGCTCGGCCGCCCGGACTTCGTGCAGTTCGGCGAGGTGATGAACGAGGTCGGCGACGTGGCCTACCTCAGCGAGTTCTCCACCGGCTCGATCCCCGCCGATGCCACGACCGATTTCGGCTTCGCCGCCGCCGCGCGGAATTTCGTCTCCCGGGGCGGCCCGGCCGCCGCGCTCGGGGACTTCTTCCTGCGCGACGACTACTACACCGACCACGACAGCAACGTGCAGACGAGCGTGACGCTGCTCGGCAACTACGACATCGGCCGCTGGGGCTACTTCCTCCTCCGGGACAACCCCGGCGCCTCCCGCGAGCAGCTCGCCGATCTCGTGCGCCTCGGCCACGGCCTCCTGTATCTCGCGCGCGGCATGCCCGTGCTGCACTACGGCGACGAACAGGGCATGCTCGGCAGGGGCGGCAACGACATGCAGGCCCGCGAGGACATGTTCGCCTCGCAGGCGCCCGATTTCAAGAGCGCCACGCTCCTCGCCACCACGCGCACCGGCGCCGACGACAAGTTCGACTCCGGCCACCCGTTCTACCGCTTCTTCGCCCGGCTCGGCCAGCTCCGCCAGGCCCACCCCGCGCTCCGCACCGGCGCGATGATCCTGCGGCCGACCACTGAACCCGGCCTCTTTGCGTTCTCGCGCGTCGATCGCGGCGAAAAGGTCGAATACCTCGCCGCCTTCAACAACTCCCGTTCCGCCACGCTCACCGCGGCCATCCCGACCAGCCAGCCGGCCGGCGCCAGACTCGCCCCGCTCTTTGACTCCCGGCCGCCCGAGGCCGCGGGCAACGGGCCGCTCACCGCCGACGTGAACGGCGCCGTGCGCGTCACGCTCGCGCCGCTGCAGTTCGCGCTCTGGCGCGCCGAATCCCCGCTGCCTGTGCCGGCGGCCGCCCCGCAGATCGCCCTCGTCACGCCGGCCGACGGCACGGTGCTCGGCATCGGCTCGCGCGAGGTTGATGGCCTCGTGTTCCCGACCCGCCGCGAGATCCGTGCGGAGGTTTCCGGCGGCGACGGCGTGGCCGAAGTCACGTTCGTGATGACCCGCGCCTCGCGTCCGGGACAGTTCGAGCTTCTCGGCACCGACGACGCGGCGCCATATCACATCTTCTGGACGCCGCCCGCCGATCTAGCGCCGGGTGAGAAACTCGAGTTCATCGCCACGGTGAACGACCTCCGCGGTCACACCGCCGCCGCGAAGGTCGGCGGCCTCACCGTCGCGCCCAGCCAGGCCCAGTTCGGGATCGCCGGCGCGAAGTCACCGCGCTTCACCGCGTTGCCCCCCGCCGAAGGTTCGGTCGTGTTTGGCGAGACGCTCACCCTGACCGCTGCGGCCGAGGGCTCCGGCGACCTCGAATACCAATGGCTGCGCAACGGCGATTTGATCCGCGGGGCCGCCGGCGCAACCTATACCGTGCCCCACGCCAGCGGCTTCGACGCCGCTGAGTATCGCGTCCTGGTGCACAACCTCGCCGGCACCGTGGTGAGCGGCCCGGCGAAGGTCTCGCTGCTGCGTGCGCCCGCCTCGGGCGCACGCATCGAGCGCCACCCGGCGTTTTCCTCGCACTTCCTCGCCGCACGCAACGTCGACGTCTGGCTGCCTCCGGGCTACGACGCCAATGCCGCTGAACGCTATCCCGTCATCTACATGCACGACGGGCAGAGCCTCTTCGACCCGGCGACGAGCTACGGCGGCGTGCCGTGGTCGGTCGACCAGGCCATGCTGCGCCTCATGCATGCCGGCAAGACGCGTGGCGCCATCATCGTCGGCATCTGGAACACCCCCGCCCGCTTCGCCGAATACCTGCCGCAAAAGGCCGTGTTGCCGGAGCAATACGCGGCCCTGGTCGCACAGTTCAAGCTCCCGTCCTTTCCGCCGCAAGGCGACGCCTATCTGCGGTTTCTCGTCGAGGAATTGAAACCCTTCATCGATCGCACCTACCGCACGCAGCCGGAGCGCGCGCGCACCTTCACGATGGGCTCGAGCATGGGCGGGCTCATTTCCGCCTACGCGGTCTGCGAATATCCGGACGTGTTCGGCGGCGCAGGCTGCGTGTCCACGCACTGGCCGCTTGGGGATGGCGCGGTGATCGATTGGGTCGCGCACCACCTGCCGAAGCCCGGCGCGCACCGGTTCTACTTCGACTTCGGCACTGAGACGCTCGACGCCAGCTACGAACCCTTCCAGCGGCGGGTCGACGCCGTCATGCGCGCCGCCGGCTACACCGCGGGCCGCGACTGGCTCACGCGGAAATTTCCCGGCGATGAGCATTCGGAAAAATCCTGGCGGCAGCGCGTGGACGTGCCGTTGCAGTTCCTGCTCGGGCCCTGAACCGGGACCTCAGAAAATCGTGTAGATGAACGGCGCCACCCCGGTGCCGCCGAGGATGATCAGCAGGCTCGCCAGCAACAGGATGATCAGGATCGGCGTCAGCCACCACTTCTTGTTGTGCAGCGCGAAGTCCAGGAACTGGGCGATGAAGCCGCGCTGCCGGCCGGCGGCCTGTTGCTCGAATTCATTGGAGGCTTTGTCTTTCATGGGTCAGTGCTGGCGGAAATAACTGGCGGGGCTGCGCGGGCCCCGGCGCCGGTGCCAATAACTGCCGGCCCGGGCGCCGGAGCGTCGTTGCAGCGGATCGTGGCCGCAGACCCGAAGGATCAGGCCGATCGGCGTCAAGACGGCATAATAAATTATCGCCAGAACCAAGGACGAAACCACAAGTCCGATCGGGTAGGTGGCATAGGTGAGGCCGACGTAAAGCAGCCGCAGCCCTTCGCGCCAGACAGCCCCGACCGCCGGCACGCCCAGGGCCAGGGCCCAGCAAGTGAAGGCGGCACCAGCGCGCGCCTTGGACCACTGCGCCCAACCCAGCAGGCTGACGAAAACCAGCCAGGCCAGCGCAAAGACGAGCGATTGCCGGGCCGAAGGACGGGTGTTGATGCGGAGGAGCGACATGGGTGCGGGCGGGTCAATCGATCTCAAACTGCTCGAGATGGGCCTTGGGGTCCAGCCGGCTGCCCGCCGGCTGCTGCTCCTTGAGCAGGATGAAATCGCCGATGACCAGTACGTCCATGCCCGTCGCCATGAAACAGCGGTAGGCGTCCGCGGGGGTGCAGACGATGGGCTCACCGCGCACGTTGAAGCTCGTGTTGATCATCACCGGGCATCCCGTCTGCCGGTGGAACGCCTGCATCAGGCGATGCAACCGGGGATTCCTGGTCTCGTCCACCGTTTGGATGCGTGCGCTGTAATCCACATGCGTGACCGCGGGAATGGTGGAGCGCACCTCATGCACCCGCGCGATCCCGGCGGCGGCGTTTTCCTCCACGAGCCGGCGCTGCGCGGACTGAACCGGCGCCACGAGCAGCATGTAGGGACTCTCCGTGCCGGCGGGCACCTCGAAATAATCGGAGACGCGGTCCGCCAGCACGACCGGCGCGAACGGTCGGAACGATTCGCGGAACTTGATCTTGAGGTTCATGGTGGACTGCATGCCTGGGTTGCGGGCATCGCCGAGGATGCTGCGGTTGCCCAGGGCGCGCGGGCCGTATTCCATCCGACCCTGAACCCAGCCCACCACTTTGCCGGCGGCGATGAGCCGGGCGGTTTCCGCGCACAAGGCGGCCTCGTCCGCGGCCCGTTGGTAGACGGCGTGCTGTTCCGTCAGGACCATCTTGATTTCATCCGTGCCGCAATCCGGGCCCAGCAGCGATCCCTGCTGGCCATCCGGCAAACCGGGCCGGCGCGGATTTTCCAAAAGCTGGTGCCAGACAAAGAGCGCTGCGCCGAGCGCGCCGCCCGCGTCACCGGCCGCGGGCTGGATCCAGATCCGTTCAAACGGCCCCTCGCGCAGCAGCCGGCCGTTGCTGACGCAATTCAGGGCGACGCCGCCCGCGAGGCAGAGGTTTTTCATTCCCGTCTGCGCATGAAGCTGCCGCACCATCCGCAGCAAGATGGTTTCCGTGACCTGCTGGATGGACGCAGCGAGGTCCAGCTCCCGCGACGTGAGCGCGGCTTCGGGCCGGCGCGGCGGACCGCCGAACAACCGGTCGAATTTGGCCGAGGTCATGGTAAGCCCGGTGCAATAATCGAAATAGTCCAGCGCCAGGCGGAACGAACCGTCCGGTTTCAGCTCGACCAGGTGATCCAGGATCAGGTTCGCAAACCGCGGCGTGCCGTAGGGGGCCAGACCCATCAGCTTGTATTCACCGCTGTTCACCTTGAAGCCGCAGAAATACGTGGAGGCCGAATAAAGCAGGCCGAGCGAATGGGGAAAACGCATCTCGTGACTGAGTTCGATCCGGTTTTCCCGCCCCGTGCCCAGGCTGGCCGTGGCCCATTCGCCAACCCCGTCGATCGTGAGCAGGGCCGCCTCTTCGAAGGGTGAAGGGAAGAACGCGCTCGCCGCATGCGCCTCGTGGTGCTCGGTGAAGACATAGGGCCGCCGGTATTCCCCACCCAACCCCTCGTTCATGACGCGTGCAAGCTGGAGCTTTTCGTGGACCCATTGCGGCGCCGCTTGGAAGAACGAGGTGATCCCGACCGGCGCGAAAGCCAAGTAGGTCTCGAGCAGCCGCTCGAATTTCAACAGCGGCTTTTCATAAAAAACCACATGGTCGAGTTGGGCTGCCGTCAGCCCCGCCGCGTGCAGGCAGTACTCGACCGCGTGCCGCGGAAACCCGGCATCGTGCTTGCGCCGCGTGAACCGCTCCTCCTGGGCCGCGGCGACAATGCGGCCGTCAACCACGAGCGCGGCGGCGGCATCGTGATAAAAGGCGGAAATGCCCAGGATCGCGGTCATCGGTGTCAGTGCGTTTGCGCCCGCACGTCGGCAATGACCTGGTTGATGCCTTCCGTGGTCGCGGCATCGTCCTCCAGCCCCACGATGCGTTTCGCCTCGGCGAGGTGGAGCAGTGATTCCTCCGTCTTCCCAAGACTGAATAATTTCCGGGCCAGCCGCAGCTCGACCGCGGGTGTCACCGGCCCGCTCCGCTCCGCGGCGAGCAGAAACCGGATGGTCCGGGCATCGTCGCCGCGCGCCTCGGAGAGAATTGCCGCCCGGAGATTGTTCGCCAGATTTCCCGGCTGGCGGTCCGCCGCCGCCAGGCTCGCCTGTTCGGCGTCGGCCGGGCGTCCTGTTTCCATCAGCAGGCTCACGAGCGCCTCGAGCGCGCCTTGGTTTCCCGGTTTGTCGGCAAGGATGGCGCGAAACTCGTTCTCCGCCGCAGTCGCGTCGCCGGCCAGTCGGGTGAGGCGGCCGCGTAGCAGGCGCAGGCTGGCGTCAGCCGGGCGCAGGGCGATGACCCCGTCGAGGTGACGCCGGCCTTCCACGAGGCGCTTGGTGCGAATGAAAAAATCGGCGAAGGCCGGCGCCATCAGGGCTAGATCCCGGGGCGGGCAGGTTGCCGCTGCTTTCTTCAACAGGACCTCGGCTTCCTCGAAGCGGCCGAGTCTGGACAGTTTGATGGCCTCGTCGGCGACCAGGACAAAATTTACCGGCTGCAACTGCTGGCTCCGCCGGGCCGCGGCCAGCGCGCCGGCCATGTCGCCGAGGTCGTCGTCAATGCCCTCCTCGAGCTTGGCGAGATCGGGATTTTTTGGATCCCGCACGCTGGCCGCCCGGACCATTTCCTTCGCCTGTTGCAGGTTCCCGGGCATGACGCTCTCCGTTTGCGTGCGGGTGAGATCCCGGGCCAGGCGTGCCATGTCCTCGATATAGGTCAGCTGGTTGGTAAAGGGCGGGTTCTGGACGATGGTGGCGAGATGTTGCAGGACCGGGTAATGTTCGTGCGGTGAATAGGCAAGGGCCGCGGCGCAGTCGGCGGACTCGAGCCACGGGCGCGGGCTGGCGACAGCGCCAAAGAGGGCGGATTCGGCGCCCTGCGCCATGGCCCGCGCCAGGAGAAAATTTCCATCCCAATCCAAATGGACGTGCTCGAACAGCAGCTCGCGACCCGCGGGCACCACCGTCGAAGCGGGATCGGATCCCATTTGCACCGCCGCGTCCAGCAGGCTCACGGCGGGGGTGGCTCGGGCCACCTGCCGGATGCTGTCATTGATGCGGGGGTCGGGCCGGAACCGCAGCGCATCCCAGTGCTCCGCCTCCAGCAGGAGCGATCGGGCCGCTTCCATCTTGCTCGCCTGCAGCTCCAGCGATCCGAGCATGAACAGGGTGTCCGCATACTGGGGATCAAGGCGGCGCGCTTCCTGCAAATCGGTGCGCGCGGCGGCCACCTCGCCCAGTCGCCAGGCGAGGCGGCCCCGGTCGAACGCCCGCTGCCACGCCGCCAGCTTGTCGGACGAAAGCCCGGCGCGGTGCCGCGAAAGCAGCGGGGCGCAGTCCTTGAGATTGGACACCACCGTGCATAGCAGCGTCTTTGCCCCGACACCCGTCGCGACACGCACGATGTCCTGCAAGTTCGCCTCGAAGTTCCGGTAGACCGCCTCCAGCCGCGGATCATCTCCAGCCACGGCATTGTCGACAAACATGCTCATGCCGCCCCATTCCGCCGCCGGACCGTGCCGGTTGATTTTTGCCAGCAACGCCCCGATCAACTGGCCGGTGCGAGTGGAGCGGATAAAGACACTGAGCCGGATGACGGGGAGGGGCGGCATGGCCGACAGGTAGGCGCAACCGGGCCCATACGGCCCCACCACCTCGTTGTTGCCCAGGTAAACCACGAAAAGATCCGGGGAGAAATCCGCCAGGTCGCGGGCGATCTGGTAAACGACATGCGAGTTGATCGCGACGACGCCCGTGTTGATGACTTCGATGTTCTTGTCGGGATATCGGGTGCGGAGCTGCGCCTGCAGCTGCGGGGCAAAGCCAAACGCCGGCGCCGGTATCCCCTGCGCCGCCGATTCCCCGAGCACAACGATCCGGACCGTGTTGGCCGGCTTGCGCGCAACCATGCGGATGTTCAACGGTCGCAGGTCAAAGCTGCCTGGCATGAACAGACTGACAAAATCCGGATTCGTTCGGTAGCTGCCGGCTTGGTCGTCCGGGATGAGAAACTTTGCGGAACGCCCGTAACCCGCCAGCCGCAGCCCGCCCTCCAGGCCAAGCAGCAGCAACGCCGGAATGGCGACCGTCGCAAGGACGCGATAAACCCAGAGTCTCGGCGGCGGGCGCGACGAGTCGGGACGGGGGATCGATATGGGGACGCCGACGCTCACGGAAAAGCGGCGCATAGTGCGTCGCGTCGCGGAGTCGTGTCAACCGCTCCCCCGGCGGTCTGTTTTCTCGCGTCTGTCGTCCGGCCGATCCTTGCCGTTGTTCTTTTTCCGGAATTCGTCGCTGCGCCGCAAATCGTCGCGCACATCGCCCTCGGTCCAGTCTTTGTCCAGCAGGTTCTGCCGGAAGTGCTTCAACCCGCTCGGGTCGGGCTCCCGGCCAAGTACATCGAGATAGGCCCGGCGAATAATGCGATCCGCGCCTTCGCGGCGGAATTCATCGCTGCGCCGGATGTTGTCGCGCACCATGCGCTCGGTCCAGCCCTGATCGATGATCATGCCGCGGTAATTGCGCAGGCCGGCCGGGTCCGGTTCGCGCGCCAGCAGGTCGAGATAGGCCCGCTTGATGACGACGTCGGGATCCACGCGCGGCTCGTCGCGCCGGCGCACTTCCACCCGCAGCGAGGAGATGCGATCGTTCCAGCTGGCCGACACGCCGCCGGGCATCAACCGGCCGGTGAGGTCACGGACATTTTCCGTCAGGCGCATCACCGCGCCGCGAAACCCTGCGTTCTCGTAAACATAAACCTCGGCTCCGTCCTCAACCCGGATGGATGAGATGCGGTCATTAAGCGTGCTGCCACCTTCGAAGGTCAGGTCCGAGAGATTTTCGAGTGATTCCCCCGCATAGACTTCCAGCGCGTTGCCGCGAAAATCCGCGTTTTGGTAGAAGATGACGCGAGGGCCGCGCTTGCGCTCGGGGCCCCGGTCGTCCCTCCGGTCACGCGGCTGGGTCTGCCCGGAATTGGCCACCAGCAGCACAACCAGGAGGGGGAGGATGCGGCGGAGGTTCATGCAGGTGAGACGCGACAGCAACCTGGAATATTCACTGTTTTCGTGCCGCGGGTGCCGGCGCCGGCTTCAAATCGAGAGCTGCGGACGGCTCGGCTCCGGCCAGTCGACGTGGAAGAATTTGCCGCGGGGTTGGTCGATGCGCTCGTAGGTGTGGGCGCCAAAGTAGTCACGCTGCGCCTGAAGCAGATTGGCGGGCAGGCGGGCCGAGCGGTAGCTGTCGTAGTAACTGAGCGCGGAAAAGAAGGTGGGCGCCGGCACGCCGCACTCGGCGGCGAGCGACACAACCTTGCGCCAGTTGGCCTGCGCTTTTTTCACCGTCGTGTTGAAATACGGGTCAAGCAGCAGGTTCGCGAGGTCGGGCTTCCGGGCGTAGGCCTCGGTGATTTTCTGGAGGAACGCGGCGCGGATGATGCAGCCGCCGCGGAAGATCTGCGCGATCTCACCGAAGTTCAGCTTCCAGCCGTATTCCTGCTGCGCGGTGCGCATAAGTTGGAAGCCCTGCGCGTAGGAGCAAATTTTTGAGCAGTAGAGCGCGTCGTGAATGGCCTGCACGAGCGCCTTCCGGGAGCCGCGATATTTCTTGCCTGGGCCCTTCAAGATCTTCGCGGCTGCGACGCGCTCGTCCTTGATGGCCGAGATGCAGCGGGCGAACACGGCCTCGGCAATCGTCGGAGCGGGGACGCCCATGTCGAGCGCGTTGGTCGAGGTCCACTTACCCGTGCCCTTCTGGCCGGCGGTGTCGAGGACGATGTCGACGAAGGCCTTCTTCTTCGTGATGGGATCCTTTTGCTTCAGGATGTCGGCGGTGATCTCGATCAGAAAGCTGTCGAGCGCGCCACGGTTCCACTCGGAAAAAATTTCGCCCATCTCGGCGGGCTTGAGGCCAAGCAGGCCCGACATGAGCGCGTAGGACTCGCAGATCATCTGCATGTCGCCATACTCGATGCCGTTGTGGACCATCTTCACGTAATGACCTGCGCCGTTCTCGCCGATGTAGGTCGTGCAGGGCACGCCGCCGGACACGGGCTTGCCGGGCGCCGCACCCGTGAGGGGCTTGCCGGTCTTGGCGTCCACCTTGGCGGCGACGGCCTCCCAGATGGGCTTGAGCTCAAGCCAGGCATTGAACTCGCCGCCGGGCATGAGCGACGGGCCGAAGCGGGCTCCTTCCTCGCCGCCGGACACGCCGGATCCGATGAAGCGAAGACCCTTGCCGGCCAGCGCCTTTTCGCGACGGATGGTGTCGATCCAGAGCGCGTTGCCGCCGTCGATGATGATGTCGCTTTTTTCCAGCAGAGGCACGAGACCGTCGATGACCGCGTCCGTGGCCTTGCCGGCCTGCACGAGGATGACCATCTTGCGCGGCTTGGCGAGGGACTGGACGAATTCCTCGAGGGTCTTGGTGCCAACGACGCCACCCGGCGTGGACGGGTTGTCGGCGACGAACTTGTCGGTTTTTTCCGTCGTGCGGTTGTAGACCGAGATCTGGAAGCCGTGGTCGGCGATGTTTAGGGCGAGGTTCTGGCCCATCACGGCGAGGCCGATGAGTCCGATGTCAGAGCGGGATTTGGCCATAAGAAGAGGGATGTGTTACGCGGCTTTGCCGGCGAAAACCACCCTGTTTTTGACCACCTGCATAAAAACCCGCCCCGCTGCGGGATACCGCGCCACCGGGCGAATGTCAGGGTTTCGGGGTGGTCTGTTGCTTGGCGGCGTAGGAGCCGGCGCTGGGGAAAAAGGGCGCGATGCGCTCCACCAGCGGGGTCAGGAACTTCGGCTCGTTGCGGTTGTAGACCCAGGAGAAAAACACTATGCTCACGACCACGACCACGATGATAGACGCGATGATCTTGTTCATCTTCATCACCCGGCGGAACACAAAGATGGCGACGATGACCGCGACCACCCCGATGCCGACCTTCAGCCAGAAGTCCGGCGGCAGCGTCTTAAGCTTTTCCATGGCGGTGACGGCGAATAACAGCATGGCCTACGAGTTAGCCGGAAACGCCCCCGAGACGAGCCATTTTTGCCCGGCTCCCGAGTTTAACTCCGCTTTGACCGTTCTGCCAGTCCCCCGACGGAAGCAAATGTCTTGCGCGGTGAAGATTAAGAATGCTGCAAAGCGCGAAGTTCAATACCGGCCGGCGATGCCCAGATAGTCGAGCAGCCAGGCTTCCTTCCAAATCCGGAAGCGGCCTTCGGGGGTGATCTTGCCAAATTCCTCGCGGTCAGCGTGGGGGAGCAGGTAGCCGAGTTTCGTGTTGATCATCTCCATCTGCTGCTGCTGCTGGTTGATGTCGTCGATGGGATTGATGTCCCAGACCAGAGTACTTTCGCCGGAGGCGGCGAGCCGGCCGCGGTGGCGGGCCACCAGCCCTGCGATATTGCGCCGCCACGGGCTGCGCTCCACGTGCCAGCTCTCGGGATAAAAGCCGCCAAAGGGGATGTAGAGGTTGTCCGTCACATAACGCCGGCCGGCGGCGGTTTGCGTCGCGAGGCTGAAGCAGACCGTGATGGCGCCGTTTTCCTGCGGCACAAAGAGCACATGCAGCCGCAGCGTGCCATCGGGGTTGTGATAGACCGACGTGCGCAGCCAGATGCCGCCGCCCAGCTCGGCCTTGAGCGCCTGCACATGGGTAAAGCGATTGTCACGCAGCCAGTCGCGGACCTTGAGCAGGCGTCTCTGCGTCGGCCACTCGTCCCCGCTGCTGTTCACCACGTAACGCGGAAACAAGGGCATCGGGCTGAGGCTGATGGCGCTGACCTTAAGCCAGTTGAATGCTGATTCGAGCAGGAACCAGAGCAGGAAAACCGCCGCCGTCACGGCCCAGAAGGGCCGGTCAAGGAGGGCGAACTGCGCGTTGGTCTGGGCGGCGAAGATCGCGAAGAGAATCCAGCGCAGCCAACGGATCGGGATCGCCAGCACGGGCGAGGCCACGCGCAGGTTGATGTAGAACAGCAACAGCAGCACCGCGACCGCCGGGGCGAGGAACAGGGCGAGGGTCTCCGGCATGATGGGTGGACGCGGCGCGCCCGTGGCGGACTCAGCTCAGGCGCACCGGCATGATGACACATACGAAGCTCTCGAGGGTCTTGAACACGCCGGGGCTGACCTCGTCCTTCAGCTCGAAGAACACTTCGTCCTTGGTGAGGGCCCGGAGCGGATCCATGACAAACTGAGGGTTGAACGCGACCTGCAGGTCAGGGCCGCTGTAGGAAATCGCCATCGACTCGTGCGATTCGCCGAAGTCGGGCGAGGACGCCGTGATCTCGAGGAGGTTGGCGGTAAGCTTGATTTTGACCGAATTGGATTTTTCCGAAGTGACCAGGGCGGCGCGGTGCACGCACTGCAGGAAAAGTTCGCGCTCGAGCTTGATGCGTTGGTGCGTCTCTTTCGGAATGACCTGCTGGTAATTCGGGTAGTTGCCTTCGACAACCTTGGAGAACAGGTAGATGCTGTCGGTCAGGCCGCTGGAGTCCTTGCCGGTTTCGATCTGGAAGGCGGCGCGCCGCTCATTGAAGGCGATCTTGAGTTTTTCGCCCTTGCCAAGCAGGCGCAGCAGCTCCGCCACGGTTTTCGCGGGGAGGATGATGGCGCCCGTGCTCCCGGAGGTCACCGTCATTTCCTTGCTGACCAGCGCGAGCCGGCGGCCGTCGGTGGCAACGAGCGACAGCTTCCCATCCTTGAAGTTGAAATACACTCCGTTGAGGATGTAGCGGGTCTCGTCGGTCGACTGCGCATAGGAGACGTTGCTTAGCATCGTGGCGAGCTCGCCCTGTTCGAGGGTGAACGCCTTGTCGTCGCCTGCGTCCGGCAGCTTGGGGAATTCCTCGGCGCCAATGCCCATGATGCGGAAATTCGAACCGCCCGATGCGATCTTCACCTGGTGACTGGCGGTGGAGTCGAATGAGACATCAACGTTGGGCAGCTCGCGGACGATGGTGGCGAGCCGTTTGACGGGCAGGGTGACCGAACCGCCGTCCTTGACCTCGGCCTTGATTTTGCAGCGGATGCCGAGGTCGAGATTGGTGGTGGTCAGCGAGATGTGGTCTTTCTCCGCCTCGATTAGCACATTGCTCAGAATGGGCATCGCGGCCTTTGAGCCCACGACATTGAGGACCTGGGCTAGGCCGTTGCTGAAGTGGTCGCGGTTGATCTTAAATTTCATCGGCAGGGGCGTTCTGTGTGCTTTTAACTAACAAAGAGTGATTAGAGAGGTATTCAATAAGGAAGTATTCGTATTATTATGGTCACCGGTTATCGCAGCAACCACCGGTTTTCCGAGCGAAACGGCTCTTTGCGGGATATGTGAGGCCGACCTGAATAACAAAGAATAACCGCCAGGTTGTTCACGAAGGAAAGTTATTCGGAACTTTCCTGCTTCATTTTCACAACCTTTCGCCGCAAGGCGCGCATCTGGGCGTGCCGGACCCCGCGTTGGTAATGCGCAAAGAGACCGTAGAAAATATACGCGATAAAGATGAAGAAAAAGGCGATCTCTTGCAGCTTGGCGAGCAGGGCGATGCAGACGACCACCAGCACGAAGGTGCGAAACCGGGTCCGGGTTTCCCAATTGATCTGCTTGAAACTCGGGTAACGGATGGTGCTGACCATCAGAAAGGACACGAGGATCATCAACAGCGGCAGGGTCAGCGCCCATTGACGCACCTCGCGGGCGTTGGCTGCCATGTTAAGCAGCAGCAGGACCAGCGAGGCGACCGTGCCCGCCGCCGCGGGAATCGGCAGACCAACGAAGTCCTTGCTCGATTCCGCCTCGGCCCGGTGAAGCAACGGATTGGTGATGACATTGAAACGCGCCAGCCGCACGGCGCCGCACAACAGGTAGACAAAGGCGATGAACCAGCCCAGTTCACGGAACCACTGGTATTCCTCCCGGGGCGCCAGGATCAGGAAAAACATCATCAGGGCGGGCGCCATGCCGAAAGACACGACATCGGCCAGCGAGTCGAACTCCGCCCCGAAGAGCGACGTGCGCCCGCCCATGCGGGCCAGCCGGCCGTCCAAGGAGTCAAAGATCACTGCGACTAGGATAAAGCGCACCGCCCACGCGTAGAGCGCAATCCACGACCGCCCCGCATGCAGTGCGGCATACTCGCCGTTGTCGGTGAGCAGGCGGGCTTGGATGCAAAGAATGACCGCAACAAAGCCGCAGAACAGATTTCCGGCCGTCATCAGGTTGGGCAGGAAATAAATCCGGCTGGCCTGGGTGACGTTGTAGGGATTGTCGCGCTGCTCGAGGTCGGACATGGCGGCGGGCCTACTTGGTGAGGCTCTCGAGGTATTTCCAGAACTTGGAATGCTGCTCCACCAGTTGCTGCTCGGATACCGGCAGCTTCATGCGGAACAGCCAGTCCTCCAGCGAGGATTTGTGCAGGATGTAGTGCGTGTGCAGTGTCTCGCCCTGCACCTCGAAATAGAAGCGGAATTCCCCCGCCCGGAGGCGGTAAAAATCCTTCCCGGCGCGGTGGAACTTGCCCAACGGCTCGCGCGGCTTGGCCAGATCCGACGGCCGGATCTTGCTGATGGGATCGATCGCGTCCAACTGGGCCATTTTGTCGAGCTGGTTCAGCTCGCGCATGCTCTGCTCGGAGAAGGTAACCTGATACATGGTCGAAAGGTCTGGGTGGTAACCGTGAACGGGAAGGCGCGTCTTGTCTAGACAACCAAGCCCAGTAACACCTCTGGCTATGAAAACCAGCACTTTACCCCTCTATATTTTTACAGCAACGCTTTTCGCCCTTCCTGCGCCGGCCCAGACCGAACCCGCGCCGGAAAAGGCCCGGCCGCAACGGGCGTGTGAAATGGGACCGCGCCTGCAGGAAATGATCAAGCGCTTTGACAAGGACGGCGACGGCAAGCTCAGCGAGGAGGAAAAGGCCGCCGCACACGCCGAAATGCGCAAGGAAGGCGGCGGCCGCCCCGGTAGTGGCCGGATGCGCGAGGAGATTCTCAAGCACTTTGACAAAGATGGTGACGACAAACTCAACGCCGCCGAGCTTGCCGAGTTTGAAAAAGCATGGGACGAACGCATGAAAAATGGCGGCCCGGGTGGTTCCGGTGGCGGGCGGATGCGCGAAGAGATAATCAAACGCTTTGACAAAGACGGCGACGGCAAGCTGAACAACACCGAGCGCGCCGCCGCCCTTAAGGCCATGGAAGAAAGACTCCTGAACGGCGACAAGCGCCCCGAGGGCAAGTAGCCAGCCCGCATCTTTGTTGCACGGGGCGAAGGGAGCGCTAGAACGGCGCAATTAAATCCCCCGCGACCGTTACCCTCGCAGACATACGCGCCGCGCGCCGGCGCATCACCGGCGGCGTGATGGTCACGCCCTGCCCGGAGTCGATCCCACTCTCGGAAATCACCGGCGCCCGGATCTTCTGCAAACTGGACAACCTGCAGCGCACCGGCTCGTTCAAGGAGCGTGGCGCCCGCAATGCGCTGCTCCTGTTGGAACCCGCGCAAAAAAAACGCGGGGTCATCGCCGCGTCCGCCGGCAACCATGCGCTCGGCCTCGCCTACCACGGCAAACTGCTGGGCATTCCGGTCACAGTGGTGATGCCGGACTATGCGCCGCTTATCAAGGTGAGCACCTGCCGCAAACTTGGCGCCCGGGTGATGGTGCAGGGCCGCGACTTTGCCGAGGCCCGGGCCCACGCCGACACCCTAGTGGACCGCGAGGGCCTCGCTTACATTCACGGCTTCGACAACCCGGTCATCATCGCCGGCCAGGGCACGATGGCGCTGGAGATTCTCGAGCAGGTGCGCGACGTCGATGCCATCGTGTGCCCGATTGGCGGCGCCGGGCTCATCGCCGGCCTGGCGGTTGCAGCCAAGACGCTCAGGCCGCGGCTGAAAATCATCGGCGTCGAGTCCATTGCCACGGCCAGTTTCACTGCGGCGCTCAGAGCCGGGCGCCCGGTCACGATCCCACGCCGCGCAACCCTTGCCGACGGCCTCGCCGTGCTCAAGGTCGGCGCCAACGCCTTTGAACTCGCGCGACACCGCGTGGACCAGGTGGTGCGGGTGTCGGAGGATTGGATCGCCCTCGCCATCCTGCGCTTGGCCGAACTCGACAAGACGGTCGTGGAGGGCGCGGCGGCCGCGCCGCTGGCCGCGTTGATGGCGGGTTTGTTGCCCGGGCTGCGCGGCAAAAAAGTCGTGCTCACAATTTGCGGCGGGAACATCGACCCGGCCATCCTCAGCCGCGTCATCGAGAAGGGCCTGGTGCATGACGGCCGGCTCACGCGCTTCACCGCCGTCATCAGCGACCGGCCGGGCGGGCTCGCCGAGCTCACGCGAGTCGTCGCCGCGTGCGGCGCAAGCATCAAGGACATCCAGCACGATCGCGCCTTCAGCGGCCCGGATGTGTCTGCGGTCAACGCCGTGTGCACGGTCGAGACGCGCGACCACGCCCATATCCGCGAACTCCACCGGGCGCTGCGCAAGCACGGCTTCCCGGTGTTGGTGGCCAAATAAACCCGGTCAGGTCTTCCGCCCGAAGGCCGGATCAATCTTAAGCAAGGCGGCGGCGGCGAAAGAAGGGAGCGTCGCGACGCAGGCCCAGACGAAGAAATCAACGTAGCCGAGCTTTTCCTGGATCCAGCCGGCGGCCATGCCCGGCAGCAACAGTCCCAGCGCCATGAAACCGGTGCAGATGGCATAATGCGCCGTTTTGTGCTCACCCTCCGCGATCATCATCATGTAAACCATGTAGGCGGTGAACCCAAAGCCATAGCCGAATTGCTCGACGGTCAGCGCTGCACCGATGGCAATGAGGCTGGTGGGCTGCGTCAGCGCGAGCAGGAGGAAGGTCGCGATCGGCACATGCATGACCAGAATCATCGGCCAGAGCATTCGCCGGAGTCCACGGCGCGAAATCAAATATCCCCCCAGCAAACCACCGGCTAAAAGTGCCATGACGCCGAAGGTCCCATTCACGAGGCCCAGCTGCCCGTTGGTCAGGCCCAAACCGCCCACCGCGCGCGCGTCAAGGAGGAAGGGCTCGACCAACTTGAGTGCGAGGGCCTCGGCCAGACGATAGAGCAGAAGAAAACTCAGGACAATTCCGATCCCGGGCTTGGCGAAAAAAGATTTGAAAACGAGCAGGAAATCTACGGCTGCGGACGGCGCGCGCCGCACCCGGTGGTCATCCGCCAGGACCGGCAGCGACCACAAGTGATAAAATCCGGCCAGAAAAAACAGCGCGGCGAGCAGAATGAAGATGCCGCTCCACGCCTGCGTGACACTGCCAGTGATCCCCAGCAACCAGCCCGACAACCCGACGAGACCGCCCTTGCCCGCAAGCGTGGCCAGGCGAAAGCAGGTGTTGCGCACGCCGACAAACGCGGCCTGCTGGTGCGGCGGCAGCGCGAGCAGGTAGAACCCGTCGGCTGCGACATCATGCGTGGCGGAGAAAAACGCGAGGAGCCAGAGGACCGCCAGCATGCAGCAGAAAAAATCCGGGCCGGGCACGGCCAGGGCCATCGTCGCCAGCGCGAGCCCGAGGGCAAATTGCAGCAGCACAATCCAGCGGCGCTTGGTCCCGAACAGGTCCACGAGAGGGGACCAGAGCGGCTTGATGACCCAGGGCAGATACGCCAAGCTGGTGAAGAGTGCGATGTCCGTGTTCGAAACCTTCAGATTCTTGAACATCACGACAGCAACGCTCGTCACGACCACATTGGGAATCCCCTCGCAGAAATAGAGCGTCGGGATCCAGCGCCACGCATTCAGGGAATTGCCGGCGGATTTTTCCACGGGTCGCGACCGGACAGTGGCCGGTTGCCCGTCGCGGCGGGAAAACTTTTTCATGGGCTCAGCCATTGGTGACCGCGGCGCGCACCAATGCGGCAATGGCCGGCGGCAAGTCGAGGCCGAGGGCGGCCTGCTGCGCCGGCGGGCTCATCTTGCGCCAGGTCTTTTTGAGGATGTCGACGAACTTCTCCGGCGGATAATCGGCATGCTGCGCGGCGAACGCCTCGATTTCGTTCTCCAGAAAAACCAAACAGGCCGCGTCCTCGAGCGCCTGCGTGCCGGGATTCGTCTTCAGCCCGGTCTTGGCCACCCAGGTTGCAACGTCGCCGGCTTCGGTGGCAGACACGCCGGCGGAGAGCAGCAGCTCCTTTGCCCGCGCGGCCTGTTTGCCGTAAAGCGACTGGCGCCACTTGAGGTAACCGGCCCGGCCGTCGGGAAAACTCGCGCGCGGCACGCTCCATCGCTCGAGGTGCTGGCAGCGCGCGGCGAGCCGCAGCAGAGGAGGTGTCCCGGGCACCAGCCGCGCAACCCACGCCTCCATCCGGTCGGCATAGACCAGCTCGGCGGCCCGGCCACCGGTGGCTTTCTTTGGATCAGCGCTGTGCGTGGCGTCGATCAATTCGCGGGCCTGGGTATGAGCGTCCATGGCGGGCGAGTCTTGACCCGGCGCCTTGGTGGCGCAAGCTTCCCGGCCAGAATGAACCGGCGCGGCTTCCTAAGGGCCGTGGGCGCGACCGGGCTGTTGCTCTGGATGCAAGGCCCGGCCGTCGTGGCCGCCGCGCCAAAGATCATCGCGGAGGAATTGATCCGGCAGGCCCTGCAGGAACGGCGGATAGTGCAGTTCCGCTATCATGGCTACACGCGCACCGCGGAGCCGCACGCCCTGGGCCATGTGACGGAAGGCCGGCTTGCCCTGCTCGGCTGGCAGGTGTCGGGCGGCAGCGCGAGCGAACCGCCGCCCGGCTGGCGGACATTCCTGCTCACGGAAATCGAAGAGCTGAAACTCCTGAAGCCGACCTTCACTCCGCGCCCGGACTATCATCCGGAAACCACCAAACTCAAACCCATCGAGGCGGAAGTGCTGGCCAAACCCTGATGAGCCCGGCGGACGGAACTCAGTTCAGATCCTTGTCCTTCCAGTATTTGGTGCCTTGGAGCGTGGCCTGAAGGGCGAGGCCGTTCTTGGTCAGCTGGTAGAACTCGACGCCTTCAGCGATGTTGGCCGCGCCGCCAATCTGCGCACCTTTGGCGTCAGATTTGGCCGCAGCGTCAGCCTGCCCGCTGAAATCCCAGCCCTTATCGATGAATTTATCGAGCTTGGCCTGGTCATGGAAGACAAACACCCCGCGAAAATCTTTCACGCCGAGCCCAAGACCAATCCCGGCGGAGCCCATCTTCATGAAGGTCTCACGGCCTTTTTTGTCCACCACCACGCCGTGGCCGCCCGCAAAGCTGGCCAGGATGAGATTCACGCCCACGTTGGAAAAAACCGCGTAGCCAGCGGCCTGCTTGATCCTGGCCTTCAAATCAGGTTTTTCCTTGTAGAGATCAGCCAGCACCGCTTCCCGCATCTCACGGATTTTATCGCGTCTCTCGTCCGCAGTGGACGCGGCGAGCACCGCCGGCGTGACGCAGGTCATCGTGGTGGCCAAGGCCGCCAGGGAGAAAAATAGTCGCCTTGAAATCATGCCGGCATGGTAATGGTGCCGCCGAGTGAGGCAAAAGCAAAACGCCGGATTGGGGGATATTCCTGGCAGACAAGCGGGCAGTGGTCACCCGGGGCAATGAGCCGACGGCCTTGCCGGCTCAATAAACCTGTTCTTCGAGGAGGGCGAAGAGTTCGGTCTCGGTAATGCGGCGTTGCTTCATGCTGTCCCGCTCGCGGAGCGTGAAGGTGTCGCCGGGTTTCTCGATGGTCTCGAAGTCAATGGTCACGCACCACGGCGTGCCGGCTTCGTCCTGCCGGCGGTAGCGTTTGCCAATAGCGCCGCCGTCGTCGTAATTGACCGCGTATTTCCGCTTCAACTTCACGTAAAGATCCTTGGCGCGGCCGACAAGCTGTTCCTTGTTCTTGATCAACGGAAGCACGGCGACCTTCACCGGGGCGATGCGCGGCGAGAGCCGGAGCACGGTGCGTTTCTCCACGTTGCCCTTCTCGTCGGGCACATCCTCCTCCGCGTAACCGGCGCAAAGCACGGCGAGCATGATGCGGTCAACGCCGACCGCGGGCTCAATGACGTGCGGCACGAATTTCTTCTTGGTCGCCTCGTCGAACATCTCCTGCGGCTTGCCGCTGGCGTTGGCGTGCTGGGTGAGGTCGTAGTTGCCGCGCGCGGCGATGCCCCACAGCTCCTGCACGCCGAAGGGATACTTGAACATGATGTCCACGGTGCCCTTGGAGTAGAACGCGAGTTTCTCCTTCGGGTGGGCGTGGCGCGAGAGATGACTGTCGGGCAGGCCGATGCTCCTCAACCAGGCCTCGCACCACGCGATCCATTCCTCGTGGCACTTGGCCCAGTCGGCGTCTTCGTGGATGAAATATTCCATCTCCATCTGCTCGAACTCGCGCGAACGGAAGATGAAATTGCGCGGCGTGATCTCGTTGCGGAAGCTTTTCCCGATTTGCGCGATGCCGAACGGCAGCTTCACGCGGGTGGTGTCCACCACGTTCTTGAAATCCACGAACATGCCCTGCGCGGTCTCGGGCCGCAGGTAGGCGACGCTGCTCGCGTCGCTCAGTGCGCCGACGTTCGTCTGGAACATCATGTTGAACGCGCGTGGCGCCGTCAGGCTGCCCGGCTCGCCGGTGGCGGGCGAGGGGATGAGCGGGATCTCCTCCGGCTTGGCCTCGGTCATGTCGCGCGACTGAACCGGGGCGAGCGTGCCCTGGACGGCCTTCTTGCGCTTTAAAGTTTCGGCCGCGGTCTGCAAGTCGGCGGCGATGTTGTCACTTTCGAGCGCCGAGACGTAACCAATGATTTTGCCAGCCACGACGACTGGCGCGAAAAACAATTGGTCCGCGCGGTAGCGCTGCTTGCTCACCTTGCAGTCCACCAGCGGGTCGGTGAACCCGGCGACGTGGCCGGATGCCTTCCAAACGTCGGGGTGCATGATGATGGAAGACTCGAGGCCGACGATGTCGTCGCGACGGCGGACCATGTCGTTCCACCAGCAATCGCGGATTTTTTTCTTCAACTCCGCACCGAGCGGGCCGTAGTCGAAGAAACCGTTGAGGCCGCCGTAGATCTCGGAGGACGGATAGATGAAGCCGCGGCGCTTCGCGAGCGACACGATGGCTTCCATGAGATTGGCGGGTTCGGCGGGCATGGGAATGGACACCGTTGCCACGCCCGAGGGGGGCGGTCAATGCCGCGTTGCGGCATGCACTTCGCGCTTGCGGGCCGGGCCGGGCGGACAACCGTGGACGGTTATGAAAGTATCGTTCACCACCAAGGAATACCGCCAGCTGCTCGAACTCGCGCATCTGGGCATGTGGGTTGTCACCGGCTACCAGGGGGAGGACACGGCGGTAGCCAAGCGCTACTTCGCCTTCGACCAGAAACTGCTCGGGCTGGCGACCGACGCGGGCTGCGCCGATCTGGTGGAAAAATGCGAGGACGGCGCGCTGCAACCGGCGCCGAAACTGTCCGAGGACGAGCGGGTGCGCGAGCTGCAGAGCGAGTTTCAAAACGATGTTTTCTGGCACGAACTGGTCACCCGGCTGGCAGAGCGCGATCTGGCAGGCGAGCAGGGGCGGCGGGTCCTGGACACGCCGGGCGTCGAGCCGCCGCCCTCCAGCGACGAGCAGCTCAAGAAGATCGAGGCGCGCTACTGGGACGAGTTCGAGAAGAACGACCTCGCCAACGTGGTCCTGCTGCGCGGCGGCCGCGGGTGAAAACGCACCGTTGTTGGCCGCTGCCAACCCGGTGTTTGTCCTCGGTGCTCGCTGCGCGAAACCGAGGCAAATCAATACGCGATCTTCAGCTTCTTATAGATGAAGTGCATCAGCCATGCGGGGCCGATGAGCAAAAAGACCACGTCTTTGAAGAAAGACGGCTTTTGACCCTCGATCTTGTGGCCGATGAACTGGCCGATCCACGCGAGCACAAAGAGCACCAGGCTGCTCTTCCAAACCGGAAACCAGCCCTGCCGAGCCTGCAATTCCAGCAGGACGCAGCAGACCGAGACGAAGACCAGCAAACCAAACGCCAGCGGAACAGACAGGCGGAAATAAAACGCCAGCGCGACCAGCAGGAGCGGATGCAGCCACCTGAACCACGGGACGGCCGCGGCCAGCGCCGCCGGCACAGGGATGGACCAGAGCAGGCCCAGGACCGAGAAAAAGATGATCGGCACACAGATCCAATGGATGAGTTCGTTCGCGTCATCCTGATGGCTCTCGCCATATTCGGCAAACCACTGGTCGGCGGATTTTTTCGGGGTGGGCATGGGGTTGACCGACGCGCAGCCTGCCGGGCCGGGCGGCCCCACGCAAGCCCGCCGGCTCGTTTCCGTCTCAAACCGCCCCGGCACTTAAAGATGGATTTGTGGTCTTTTCCGGGACAGACACACTCCGCGCCATGAAAGTCATCCGCCTGCTAGCCGCCCTCCTGCTGCTGCCCCTCGCTACCCTGGCGGCCGAACGGCCGCTGAAAATCGACCGCAGCCGGACCTTCATCGATGTCGACGTGAAGGCCACGGTGGACTCCTTCACGGGGCACCTTGATGACTACGATGCCAAGGTAAACGTGGACGACGCGGGAAAGATCAAGAGCGCGACCTTTGCCTTCAAGTTCGCGGACCTCAAGACCGGCAAGCCCGACCGCGACACCAAGATGATCGCATGGCTCGGCGGCGGCGCGCCGGAAGGGCGTTTCGAGCTGGGCAATCTGGCGCTGACGCCCGACGGGCAGGGCCAGGTGTCGGGCCGGCTTACTTTCCACGGCGTGACCGAACGGGTCGAGTTTCCCGTCAATCTCACCAAGGCCGACGGAATCTACACCATCACCGGCGAGACGACCATCGATTACCGCACCTGGAAGCTAAAGGTCATCCGCATCGCGCTCATGCTGAAGGTGGATCCCGAGGTGAAGATTCGCTTCAAGCTGGTCGGCGTCCCGGCCGGGGCGCCCGGGAAGTAAACG
>WNFI01572305.1_pt1 | contig 57538 bp, 60 predicted proteins | sample 5400471 | NCBI WGS metagenome assembly WNFI01 (sample SAMN13153348, study PRJNA577476) | soil metagenome | isolation source: 100 cm saprolite on Douglas fir-dominated hillslope | place: USA:California | collected 2013-09-17
GGGGGCGAAGGTCTTGCAAACGTCCACGAGCGAAATTTATGGCGACCCCCTCGTTCATCCGCAGAACGAGGACTACTGGGGAAATGTCAACCCGATCGGCCGCCGGTCTTGTTATGATGAAGGCAAGCGTTGCGCAGAAGCCCTATTCTTCGACTATCACCGACAGTACGCCCTAGATGTCCGCATCGCACGGGTGTTCAACACCTATGGCCCGCGCATGCACCCGAAGGACGGTCGGGTCGTATCCAACTTTATCGTGCAGGCGCTCTCGGGCGAGCCGCTCACAATCTACGGTAATGGTTCGCAAACGCGATCCTTTTGCTATGTCAGCGATCTGGTCGATGCTCTGATTCTTTTCATGAATGCGCAGCCGGTCGACCCGGGCCCGCTCAATCTCGGCAATCCCGGCGAGTTCACTGTACTTGAACTCGCCGAGATGGTGCTGCGTCTGACCAGCTCCTCCTCTCGCCTCGTATTGGAGCCCTTACCAGAAGACGATCCCAAACGACGCCGACCTGACATCTCGCGTGCCAAGTCGCATCTCGGATGGGAGCCGAGGGTGCCGCTCGAAGAGGGCCTGAAGGAGACGATTCGGTACTTCCGGAAGCTTCTCGCTGGCGAAATCGTATCTGAACTACTGCGGCATCGCCTGAACACTCAGCGGAAACGCTTCTAAATCGCCCCAAGTCTAGGTGTGTTATGCAAGGGTTGTTATGCAAGAGTGAAGTCCGAGTTTCAGTTCGCCGAGCGGAGAATTGGCCCATGCGATTGAACATCCTGGTCACGGGCGGAGCCGGCTATATCGGCTCGCACACATGCAAGGCTCTTGCGGCGGCAGGCTACAATCCGATCGTGCTCGACGATCTAAGTACCGGTCACCGCTGGGCAGTGAAATGGGGTCCCCTGCTGGTGGGCGATATCGGCGACCGGGTGCTCGTGAGAAAGACGATCAAACGCTTCGGGATTCGGCTGACCCTGCATTTTGCGGCTCACGCCTATGTCGGCGAATCGATCGAACAGCCGCGTAAATACTTCGACAATAATGTCGGCAAGACGCTCGCGCTTCTAGATGCCCTGCTCGATGCCGGCGCCGACAAATTTGTATTCTCCTGCTCCTGCGCAACTTACGGTATCCCCCGGGTGCTGCCCATTGCCGAGCATCATCCGCAGCTGCCAATTAATCCGTATGGCGCGTCGAAACTGTTCTTAGAAAACGTCCTGCATTGGTACGAGCGGGCGTATGGGCTTCGTTACGCGAGTCTGCGCTATTTTAATGCAGCCGGTGCCGATCCCTATGGCGAACTCGGCGAGGACCACACACCCGAGACGCACCTCATCCCGCTTGTCATCGCCGCGGCGCAGGGAAGCAATCCGGCAGTCGAAGTCTTTGGGAACGATTACGACACCCCCGATGGCACGGCCGTGCGGGATTACGTGCACGTCTGTGATCTGGCGGATGCGCACGTCAAAGCTGTCGATCGGCTCCTCGCGGGTGCCTCCAGCGTTAGCATCAATCTGGGCACGGGTCGCGGTTACTCCATCCGTGATGTCATTTCTGCCGTCGAAAAAATGAGTGGCAGGACTGTTCCTGTTTTGGAGTGCGCTCGCCGGCCGGGCGACCCGCCGGTGCTGATTGCCGATCCACAACTTGGCCGATCGGCGCTAGGCTGGGCGCCCTCGAGATCCGATCTGTCGACGATCGTGCGGACGGCTTGGGACTGGCACCAGAAAAAACGCCCTTGCGGCCCTCTCTCCGGCCTTGAGAGCGCGCGCGTCTCCGGCCTTGAGAGCGCGCGCGTCTCCGGCCTTGAGAGCGCGCGCGTCTCCGGCCTTGAGAGCGCGCGCGCGTCAGCCAAGCAGCGCCGCCGAAACGCTGCGATTTCGTCGTAACTGAGGCCTTGCAGTTCTGGGACTGCAACGCCGCTCTGGGCCGGGGACCTTCGACATTCGAAGGATCGAAGCGGGTGCGGATCATGCTGAAAGCCGAAGCAAGCATCAAAATTCCCGCGATCACGCCGAGAGCAGAAACCGGCACCAGCTGTGTTCGCCTTGAGGCGCGCGGAAAATTCCTCTTTGAGGGCGATGAGAAAGTCTACGTCAAAGGCGTAAGTTACGGAGCATTCCGGCCAGACGACCAGGGAAGAGAGTATCAGGATCATCGCAGGATTGAGGCTGATTTTGCTCAGATAACTGCGAACGGCTTCAATGCCGTTCGAATTCCTCATACCAGCCCGCCACGTTCGCTCCTTGATGCCGCACTGCGCCACGGCCTGCGTGTCATGGTCGGCCTGTCAGCGGAACAGTTCATCGGTTATCTGATCGACCGCAAAAAATCCCCCGATATTGAGCAAGCAATTCGAAGCAAAGTGCAGGCGATCCGCGGACATCCGGCACTGCTCTGTTACGCGATTGGCAATGAGATCCCGGCCCCTGTGGCTCGGTGGCTTGGGCGACGACGGGTGGAGCGCTATCTTCACCGGATCTATCGCGTTATTAAGCAGGCAGATCCGCGCGGCCTCGTCACCTACGTCAACTATCCGACGACCGAATATCTCGACCTGCCGTTTCTCGATCTCGTGTCTTTTAACGTCTATCTGGAATCGGAGGAGCCGCTCAGGGCCTATCTCGCACGTCTGCAGAATATTGCCGGTGATAGGCCCCTCATCATGACCGAAGTCGGATTGGACGCCTTGCGCAATAGCGAGACCAGGCAGGCCCAGGTACTGGACTGGCAGGTACGGGCCGCATTTGCATCAGGATGTGCGGGCGTGTTTGTGTTTTCTTGGACTGACGAGTGGCACCGCGCCGGCGCCGAAGTTGACGACTGGGAATTCGGGATTACCCGTCGTGATCGGACGCCCAAACCTGCCCTGTCGGTGCTTCGGACGGCACTCGCCGAGATGCCGTTTCCTGCTGATTTACATTGGCCTCTGATTTCGGTGGTTGTCTGCAGCTTCAACGGAAGCCGCATCATTGGGGAATGTTTGGAAGCTATCGGCAAAATCCGCTATCCCGCATTCGAGGTGATCGTTGTCGATGACGGCTCCACGGATGATACGGCGGCGATTGCGGCTCAGTATGACGCCACCCTCATTCGTACCCCAAACCACGGTTTGAGCCATGCTCGAAACGTCGGATGGCAGGCGGCGAAGGGCGAAATCATCGCCTATATCGACGACGATGCTTATCCCGATCCGGACTGGCTCACTTACATTGCCGCGACATTCCGCGACGGTAACTATGTGGGAGTGGGCGGGCCCAACATCCTGCCGCCGCATGATGGCCCAATCGCCGCATGCGTGGACAAGTCACCGGGCGGGCCGCGGCATGTTCTGCTCACCGATACAGAAGCAGAGCACATTCCGGGCTGCAACATGGCCTTTCTGCGAACCGCGCTGTGTGCAGTTGGCGGCTTTGACGAGCGCTTCCGGGTCGCCGGCGACGACGTCGATATTTGTTGGCGCCTACAAGAACGCGGATGGAAGCTGGGCTTCAGTCCCTCCGCGCAGGTATGGCATCATCGTCGAAACTCAGTGCGCGCCTATTTGCGGCAGCAGAAGGGGTATGGGAAGGCAGAAGCCCTTTTGGAGGAGAAATGGCCGCAGAAATACAATTCCCTCGGACATCTGAGCTGGCTTGGCCGTGTCTACGGCGCAGGAGTGCCTCGAGTCCTTGGAACAGTCACACGGGTTTATTTCGGGCAGTGGGGGAGCGCTCCATTTCAACGTCTCTACGAAGGGTCAGGACGCGTCCAATCTCTATTGCTTATGCCGGAGTGGTACTTGGCGAATCTGGCCTTGGTTGTGATCGGTGCGTTGGGGGATCTCTTGGAGTCCCTTGTCTTGCCTCTACTGGCGATTTCGGCGGGCATTCCAATCGCAAATGCCTGCGCGAGCGGGGCGCGGAGCCGGTTTGTAGGTGAGGGTTTTCAGCTCCCGCTAAGAGTTTTGACTGCACTCTTGCACATGCTTCAGCCGGCGGCGCGACTTTATGGCCGACTCAGGCATGGCCTCAACATTTGGCGAAGCCGCGTTCCTGCCGGTTTTGCCATACCTGTGCCACGCAGCAGGGCCATCTGGACGGAACGGTGGCAGGCTCCGCGAGCGAGGTTGGAAAGCATTGAAGGCTACCTTCGCGGTAAAACGGTCCCTGTGGAACGGGGCGGGCAATGCGACCCTTGGGACCTGCAGGTTCAAGCTGGATTTTGGGGCGGTGCCCGCCTGCTCATGGCCGTCGAAGACCACGGCGCCGGAACTCAATACGTGCGCTGTCGCGTCTGGCCGAAGTGCTTCGCCCCAGGATTAGTCCTCTCTCTCACGCTGGCTCTGTTTTCGGCGGGCGCAGGTATGGATCGAGCAGCGACGACGTCCATTCTGCTTGCTCTAGGAGCGCTCCTGTCTGTTGGTATGACAGTTCTCGAATGTGGTCGTGCATCCGCCGTGATGCTAGGTGCATGGCTGAGGCAAACGCGCCATTAGAAGCGGAGTTTGAAGTCTGAGTGGGTCGACATGAACAGAACTCTCGAGGGATCGATCATGTCGGATGCTGGGCAACGCCGGCGTCTTACTTCCAGGCTGTATGCGCGGATCTTTCAGCAAATCCGGCTGTACTGGCTGCACCTGCTCGCGTTGTTCCTGCTGGGCACCCTGGGGAGTGCTATCAATCTGCTTGTGCCTTTGCCTCTCAAAATTGCAGTCGATAGCGCGATTGCAAATCAACCGCTGCCCCCGTTCCTGATGGCGCTGCTGCCGGACATCGCGTTTCGCTCTCCCACTGCTATCTTGATGCTTAGTGTCACGCTTCTGATCGCGATCAGCTTACTGCTGCAGCTGCAAGATTTCCTCGCCTCGTTACTGGCAAGTTATGCAGGGGAAAAGATCGTCCTGGATTTCCGCGATCGCCTAGTCGCGCACGCGCAGCGTCTGTCATTTTCCTATCATGACGCAAAAGGCTCCGCGGATTCCATTTATCGCATCCAAACCGATGCGATGGCCTTGCAGTATCTCACTGTGGACGGCTTTATCCCGATGGTATCCGCAAGCCTCACCTTGCTGGGAATGATCTGGGTCACCGCCCGGATCGATTGGCAGTTATCGTTGGTTGCGCTCGCGGTATCGCCGGTGCTCTTCGCTCTTTCCAAGATCTATCGCCCTCTGTTGCGCGATCAATCCCGCCACATCAAGAAGGTGGAAACCTCCGCGCTGTCCGTGCTGCAGGAGATCTTATCATCTCTGCGTATCGTGCAGGCGTTTGGAAGAGAGAAGCTTGAACAAGAACGCTATATTGATCGCTCGGCCGAAGGGATGCGCGCCCGGCTGAAACTTGCCTTCGCGCAAGGCGGCTATGGTCTCCTGGTCGGTTTGACCACGGCATTGGGGACAGCGACCGTAGTGTGGATAGGCGTAAGTCACGTCCAGGCTAAGATATTGACTCTCGGCAACCTGCTTTTGGTGATGGCCTACCTCGGGTTGCTGTACGAACCACTAAAAATCATTGGAAGGAAAGTCGGTAGCCTCCAAGCTCATCTTGCCAGCGCCGAGCGCGCCTTTTTTCTTCTCGATGAACCCCCAAAGGTGTTTGAGCGCCCGAATGCTCGGCCTTTGTCGCGCACCCTGGGAGCCATCGAGTTTCGAAACGTCTCTTTTCAGTACCAGGACGAGCGGCCCGTGCTTCAGAACCTTTGTCTTGAGGTCTCTCCCGGCGCCCGGGTCGGGATTGCAGGCCACACTGGCGCGGGCAAGAGCACGCTGGTCAGCCTCCTGCCTCGTTTCCACGACGTCACCACCGGCCAGATCCTATTGGACGGCCGGGATGTGCGTGAGTACAAGCTCGACGACCTTCGCAACCAGTTTTCGATCGTGCTCCAGGAGCCGGTACTTTTCTCCACCAGTATTGCCGAGAATATCAGATACGCCCGGCCCGGGGCGAGCGAGGAGGAAATTATCAAAGGCGCCAAACTCGCCAACGTGCATGATTTCATCGCGAGCCTGCCGGACGGATACCAGACGCTGGTTGGCGAACGGGGTATGTGCCTCTCGGGAGGTGAGCGCCAACGGATCTCGCTGGCCCGCGCTTTCATCAAGGACGCGCCGATTCTGATCCTGGACGAACCCACCAGTGCCGTGGATGTCGGCACGGAAGCCGCAATTATCGAGGCGATGGAACGTCTCATGTGCGGGCGCACTACATTCATGATCGCCCACCGTCTAAGTACGCTCGAAAACTGCGACCTTCGGCTGCAGTTGGAGAACGGTCATCTGGTGGAGACGAAGCTAAAAAGGGATGCTGAACCCGTGCCTTCCGGTGCTTGATTGATGAGCTTGCTCGCGCGGGACGAGTCGTGACCGTTCCGACCCACCAAGGTCGTGGCATCATTGCGAAACCTCGCAGCACACTCTGAGCATCCATCGGGCTCACACTGGAGGCCTGAGGGAGAAATGCATGGCACTGTCAGCTGGCGCAACGATGAGATCGCCCAGTTTGTAGGAGTGAGGAGTACGGGTGCAATCGCAGGAGTGAGGCAGCGATGAGCGTAAGCGTATGGCTATCCGCCAACACGCTGCACTATCCGCAAGGCGGCGGTCACATGTGGGTGTTTCTCAACTGGGCTCTCGGACTCCGGGAACTCGGGTGCGATGTCGTTTGGCTCGAGGGCATCGTCAAAGGCGGGTGGACGCCGGGACACGTGGAGGTTTCACAGCGCCTAGCTGAGCTGAAGGCTCGTTTGGCTCCTTATGGATTTAGCGATCGTATCGCCCTTTGGTCCAACGACGACCAGCTAGTCCCCCGCCACGTGGCCGAGCAATGCATTGGGTTGGAAGCTGCCGGAGATGCCGATTTACTCGTCAACGTGAATTACCAAACTCCAGCGGCGGTCATTGAGCGGTTTCGACGCTCAGCCCTGATCGACATCGATCCAGGTCTCTTGCAAACGTGGCTGAGCGATCGATCCTACAACTTCGCAATCCCACCGCACGACGTGCTGTTTACGATCGGAGAAACAGTCGGCCAACCCGACACGAAGATCCCCCACTCAGGAATCGAATGGCACTATACCCCGCCCTGCGTTGCTCTTTCATGGTGGCCGCCGGTGCCAACCACGGAGACAGCACCGCTAACCACGGTATCGCATTGGGTTTCGGACAATTGGTTGAGAGATGAAACGGGACACCTGTGGTCGAACGAAAAACGCACAGGGTTTATGCCTTACCTGGACCTGCCGCGGCACACATCGCAGATTCTCGAGCTGGCATTGCAGCTTCGGCCCGAAGACGAAGCTGATCGGACCCTGCTGCGCGAGCACGGCTGGCGGGTACGAGACGCCTGGATGGTCGCGGGCACCCCATGGGAGTATCAAGCATACATGCGGCAGTCGCTTGGTGAATTCAGTTGCGTCAAGCCATCGTGCGTACGATTCCAGAACGCATGGATCAGTGATCGGACCCTCTGCTATCTGGCGAGTGGCAAGCCCGCCATCGTTGAGCACACGGGCCCCAGCCGGTTCCTCCCGGATCACGCTGGCCTACTCCGCTTTACCGCTCTCTTGAAATATTTTGGAGGGACTAGGCAATGGATGCCATCGATCCGAAATTTCATGTCGATGAATCCTGCCGCGAGCTCTTGGTTCTGGCATTTCACAAGATCGGCGCTCCGCCCCGGGGCAGCAGTAACACTTGGTTCTATATCCCCATACCCGTGTTTGAAGGGTACCTCAAATGGCTTCGCGACGGCTCGTGGCGGGTGATCGACGCCGACACCTTTGTCGCAAGCCTCACGCATCCGGAGATTTTGCCGCCACGTTCCGCCTTGCTCACTTTCGACGACGGCTACCGGTCCATGCGCCACGCTGCCGTCCCGCTCTTATCTGACTATGGCTTCCCCTCTGTGCTTTTTGTCTCGACGAGCTTTATCGGTGGGACCAATCGCTTTGATCAAGGCGTTGAGCCGGAGGAACCAATTTGTGACTGGGATGACCTGCTAGAGATACAGCGAAGTGGAGTATCTCTCCAATCTCATGGGGTTACCCACCGGCACCTCTCCGAGCTTGGCCTCGATGAACTGAGGCATGAACTATGGGCTTCCAAGTCCGCTCTCGAGGCCAGAACGGGACAATCCGTCACACTCTTCTCGTTTCCGTACGGCGACAGTGGTTCAAGCCTGGAAATAACGGCTACTGAGCTTTGCCAGGCAGGTTACCGCGCCGCGTTTTTGTATGGAGGGGGACGTGAGCGAATACCTCCCAAGAGTTGCTACCGTTTATGCCGTCTGGCGATGGGAGCAGATACCGATTTGGTGGCAATGCTTGGTAAGGAATGAGTCAACGAAATTCCATTTCGAGAGAGTCGGCAGATGACCGGCGATAAGCAAAGGGCGACGTTCGAATACAGCTCAGTCGGCGTAAATGTTGCACAGGTCGAGTTGCCGGTGAAATCGGTTCCGATGCTCGATCATGAAGAAGCTGGGGATGTCACCGCGATAGCCGTGCGCCCCGTGGCACGGGCTTGGCGCAAGCTCACAAATCGCCAAGCAGTTCCCAAAAGCATCGAGATTATTCAGGAACGGGTGCGCCGGGCTGAGGAAATCTACCGTACGACCAGAAAGCCGTTTGTGTACAGGCTGACCGGTGTCGGACTTGACGGGAGCAACGTGATAGCCAAACGGCATGAATGTGCAGCCGCGTCAACCGAATGCTCGATCTACCAAAATGTGCTCCCGTACCTGCCGGTCAGCGCACTTCGTTATTGCGGCCTCGTGGCTGATGATGATCCTCAATTCTGCTGGCTTTTTCTGGAGGATGCAGGCGAAGAGCCATATTTGCTGGATGTTGAAGAACATCGGGTCCTCGCCGGGCGTTGGCTTGGTGTGATGAATGTCGCGGCCCAGCAGCTTCGAGCCGCAACCCGTCTGCCGGATCGGGGTCCCGGTTTTTATCGCAAGCTGCTTCTCGCATCCCGCGAGACGATTCGGGAAATCGTCGAAAAGTCCACTTTTTGCGACCGCGACTCGACCCTGCTTCGGGCGCTCATTTCTCACTTTGATGCTGTGGAACGGCAATGGGAGAGAATCGAGCAGTTTTGCAACCGGATGCCGCGAACATTGGTCCACGGCGATTTCGCCATCCAGAACGCAAGGGTTCGAAGCGGCTCGACCGGCAACAATTTATTGCTCATGGATTGGGAAGGAGCCGGTTGGGGCAGTCCCGCCCCTGATCTTGCCCAGTTTGTCGGCGGGTCGTTGAGCCCAGATCTTGGCGCCTATCATTCAGTTGTGTGCGCGACGTGGCCCGGCATAGGGCTGGCAGACCTGGAACTCCTGGCAGAGATTGGTCGAATGTTTCGGCTGATCAGTTCTTTGGATTGGGCTAACGCGGGTTACCGTGCCCTCGAACCGGACTGGTACATCGAGGAGGTGAGTTGGTACGAGCGGGGGCTTGCCGACTGGCTGCGAACTGTGGAGGTACCCAGGACGAGTAAGATGAGCAAGCCAAATCGCGTCGACTTCCCCTAAAGCGGTAACCCTTGAGACATCCGTGGTGGCGCTGACATTTGATGGTGCCTGAGATCGGCCAGCACTAGCATGCCATACGTCTTTGCCGCTCATCGCGCGGGGCGACTTAATTCAATAATCGGTGCGCGCGCAGTGATCCTACGCTGAATTGTCGCATGCCGGCCGAAGGCTACGCTTAACTACGGTGCACAGCGCAAGGAACCTGGCCCCAGTGAAGGGGTGATATCACAAAGCAGTGGAGACAACGAAATGATGACCGCTGCTCCAAGTTCTTCGCCGAATGCAGAGAAAGGGGAATTGGGGCGGCCGGCTCTGATATTCTTGATATTATTAGTTGGTGCAGGACTACGGCTTGAACACGTTACGCAACCATTTGTCGATAAATTTAGCTGGCGAGAAGCTAGCACGGCGATGATGGCGCAGAATTTCTTTCGCGGCCAATGGAACATTCTGTATCCGGAAGTTGACTGGGGTGGCCCCGGCCCAAATTATCAGGGACGCGAATTTCAAACAGTTACTTATATCGCAGCACTTCTGTACAAGATTTTTGGGCAGCACGATTGGGTGGGCCGCTGTGTGGCCGTCGCTTTCGGTCTGTGGGGAATTTTCGCTCTTTATCAGCTGACTCGACGGGTTTGGGACCACGAAAAAGCATTGGTCAGTGCAGCATTGATGTCGGTGCTTCCGGGCGCTGTTTTTATCGAACGCTCCTTTTTACCCGATCCAGCGATGGTAGCATTGGTTATCACCAGTCTTTGGCTGTTGGTCGCGTATTGCCAGACCGAGAAGATGCAGTATCTCGTTCTCTCGGTGGTGGTAGGGGCCCTAGGATTCCTGACTAAATTACCTGGCATCATTCTCGGTATACCAGCTGCCTACGCGATATACGCCATCCTTGGCCTACGCGCCCTGGAGCGAAAACAATTACTTGGTTTGCTTGCGGCAGCCATGTCAATTCTAGCCGCAGCAACAGGATATTATCTCTGGGCCAGATACCTGAGCTTAGCTTATCCGCCCCACCACTTTGCAGGGGCACATCAATTTGTTTCGCCTGACAAGATCAGCCACTGGATAGAACGGTCGTATTTTTTACCGGAGCTCGGTCGTCAATTATTTGGGTGGCTATGGACATGGCCGCCGGCAGTTTTGGTCTTAATAGGCTTGCTCTGTTCCCCATCAAAACAGGAAAAAGCTGAGCCAGAAAGAAAATCCGCTCCTTGGCTGTTTCACTGGTACGGAGCGGCCCTGGTTGTTCAATATCTCATAGAGGCCCAGCACCTCGTTGACGATCCCAATAACATGCATTTATGGAATCCTTTTGCAGCGGCCATGGGCGGGCACGCCATTGTGTCAATGACGCAATGGCTTCGGAGACGTGATTTTGAATATCTTCGGATTACAGCGACGGTAGCGATTATTGTAGTTGTCGGCGTTGTAGGACGACAGCAATTAGAATCCCACTATAGGCCGGCTTATGCGCCTTCGCATCACATAGGGACGACGCTCAGCAGAATAGCGAAGGCCAACCACTTGATTGTCTCCGTTGGTTTGAATCCTTGTACTATTTACTATAGCGGGCTGCGTGGTTGGACCTTTCCACCCACAGAAATTTGGCATACTGCGCTCGGCTGGGATTATGGGGACCTTGATATCGAGTCGATGAAATCGCTCTGGGCACAGGGAGCGAAATGGCTCGTAATATCCAATAGCAATGATGACTACCCGAATGCAGACGACTTAAAGCGGGGACGAGAAAGAAAAATATGGAGGTACATACGTAGCAATTTCGAGCTTCATGTCGACGACGAGGACGGCATGATTTTTCGACTTCCTGCGTATCCGCTGCAGCCGACGGTGTCAAAGATCACGCGTGGATAAAGGGTCGTCATCCGATGGCAAAATTGCTCATCGTGAATGCCGATGATTTTGGTCTCTCGCCGGGGATCAACGCCGGGATCATTGAGGCGTTCGAAAAGGGCATCCTCACCAGTGCTTCCATCATGGTGAATGCTCCGGCCTTCGAAGACGCGGTGAAACTCGCGCACGCACACGAAGGCCTGGGAATTGGCGTCCATCTCAATGTCGTACGCGGCAAGGCTATTCTCCCGCCTACCGAGATCCCGAGCTTGGTGGATTCCGTTGGACGATTTCTGCGGACACCCATAGGCCTGTGTTGTGACCTCCTCCGCAAGCGTGTCGATCTCGATCACCTCAGCCGTGAGTTCTCGGCGCAGATCGAACGGGCATTCGCGGCGGGCCTCCGCCCAACGCATGTGAACAGCGAGCAGCATTTCCATATGTACCGATCTTTTGGTGAACGCCTGCGCCAGCCTTTGCCGGAAACAACTCGATGGGCGTGCGGTCATGTCCAATGACTATTTCCATGGACTGATGGAAACCGGCTCACTCACGACCGAGGTCCTTAGAAGTATCCTGCCGCAACTCAAGGATGGCGTAACCGAGATCATGTGCCATCCCGGATATGTTGGCCAAGATCTCCAAGAGGCCTTCCAGACGATGGGCATGTCTTCTCTTGTGGCTTCTCGGGCAATGGAGCTGCAAACCTTAATCGATCCCAGCCTACCGGTGCATATTCGCACCCTCGGGGTGCAGCTGATCCACCATGGAGGCATCTATGAATCCCGAATTGTCCATCGTCGTTCCTCTCTACAATGAAGAAGAAAATATCGAGGAGCTGTATGCGAGACTCACGCCGGTTCTCGTCGACCTCGGAAAACGCTACGAGCTGATCTTCGTCGATGACGGGAGCCACGATCGGACGTTCAAGCTCCTCGCGCAGCTTCAGACTAAGGACGACAAGGTCCATGTGATCCGATTGCGGCGGAACTTTGGGCAGACCGGTGCGCTCGCTGCCGGCTTCGATTTCGCAGAAGGCGACGTTATTGTCTCTATGGATGGCGACCTCCAACACTCACCTGAGGATATCCCCTTTCTCTTCACGAAGTTAGCTGAAGGGTACGACGTCGTCAGTGGATGGCGGGAAAAACGCGTCGACAATTTTTTGCTAAGGCGCCTTCCTTCCCTGGTTGCCAACGCGCTAATGGCCCGCCTGTCGAGGCTGCCGCTCCACGACTTTGGGACAACCTTTAAGGCGTACAGGCGAGAGGTGATCAAAAACGTGGAATTGTTCGGGGAGCTGCACCGTTTCATTCCTGCATTAGCGAGCATGCAAGGCGTATCCATCGCCGAAGTGCCTATCAGGGATACGCTGCGGAAGCGTGGCTCTTCGAACTACGGACTCTCCAGGACATTCCATGTGCTGTTTGACCTGTTGACGGTGAAGTTCCTCATTCACTATGTGCAACGACCGCTCCAATTCTTTGGATTGTGGGGACTGCTCATGTCGGGCGCGGGTTTCCTGCTGCTGGCTGGTATCACCGTGCTTAAGCTCTTCTATAACGTATCCATCTATCAATACCTGGGCTCTCTGCTCCTGGGCATGCTTCTCCTCCTCCTCGGAATCCAGCTCGTCGCGGCCGGCCTGGAGGCCGAATTGAGCGCTCGTATTTATCATACGGTAAAGGGCTGGAAAATCTATGCGGTCAGGGAAATCCGCTCGACCCGACAAGACTAGATGGCGTCAATGACGGCTTGGGGATGGTTGCAGCAGGCGAGTCACGAACTTCGCAAACAGGGTACTATTGGTCCGATTCTAACATTCGCATCCCGGTTTGGCGGGCTCTCTTGCGAATGTTAGAATTGAAGGACCGCTAGCAAATATAAGTGCTAGTGGAGCTTTGGATTTGACATTCGCTTCGCGGGCCCGCGGCCAGATGGGTAGCGAATGTCAAATCCGCTCCACTAGGTTGCAAGATCGCGTATCCCGACGTCGTCGACGGCGCACGGCGGCAGGGCGTTTCAAACTACGGGATGTGGGACGGCTGCGGGCCGGGATTCTCGATCTCGCCGTCGGTGGCTGATCAGGCGCAAGAAGCGCGTACCGCAGGTTTCGGAGGTTTCTGGCGATGCTCGTTGATCTCTCAAGCGAGGTTAGAGATTTTCTTTACAATGTGTTCGTGATCAAGCTCACCTGGCTCGTGCTGGTGGGGTATGCTGGCCAAGCGCTGTTCGTCACACGCTTCGTCGTGCAGTGGATCGCGACCGAGCGCGCGCGCAAGAGCGTGATCCCCGTCGCCTTCTGGGTCTTCTCGATCAGCGGCGGCTTGCTCCTGTTCGGCTACGCGCTGTTGATCAGGGACCCGGTCTTCATCTTCGGCCAGGGTTTCGGCATCCTCGTCTATTTGCGCAATCTGTATTTCGTCTATCGCGAGAAGCGCGGTCAGGCGGCGAAAACCGCCTGATCCCCACCATTCATGCGCGGCCACGGCGGCGCCGCAAAACCGTTCGAGATCAGCGCGCGACCGGGAAGACCGGTGATCTATCTCGACGGCAGGGCGGCATCCTTGAGGGACCGCCGTGACAAACAGATCGCCGCGCTTCAGTGCCCCGACAGGCTGGTGTCGATGACCGAGCGCGGCCAGCCGAGCTTGGCGACCAGGTAGTCGCGCGACGAAGCGGTGATGCGGCGCAGGCGGTTGAGGTCGACGCCGACCAGCTTGCCGTTGCGCTTCATCACCTTGCCGTGTCCATGGTGGTGACGACCGCGCCGTAGGCGTTGTTGAGCGGCAAGGCGTTGGGCAAGTCGGCGCGCAGCAGGATGATGTCGGCCTCCTTGCCCGGCGTCAGCGAGCCGGTTTTCCGGTCGAGCCCGTCGGCCCGCGCCCCCTGGATGGTGGCGAACTCGAGGACATCGCGCGCGGTGAGCAGCTTCGGCAGATCCGTCTCGCCCTTGATGGCGCGCTCGTTGACCAGCGCGCGCTGCAGCGTGAAGGCGGTGCGCATCTGGGTGAACATGTCGGCCGCCATGGTGGTCTCGACGTCGCTGGACAGGCTCGGCCTGATGCCGTGATCGAGCGCCAACTGGATCGGCGGCATGCCGTGGCGCATGGCCATCTCTATCGGCCCGGAGATCGAGATCGCGCCGCCGGTATCCTTGATCTTCTGCATAAGCTCGGCGCTGCAGCCGGTGAGGTGGATGTAGACATTGTCGTCGCCCATCAGGTCGGCGTCGCCGAGCTTCGCCAGGTCCTCCGGCCCGACACCCGGCGTGTTGCCGACCACGTGAGTCCAGTTGCGGAGCCCGTATTTGCGCGCCACCGCCCATTGCTCGGCATTGATCGCCGTCCCCATGGCGAGCGTGACGAGCTGGTCGGTTGACGAAAAATATTGCTTCTGCAGGCGTTCGACGTCCTGCGGATACTTGGCCAGGGGCCCGGACCCGCGCGAGTACCCGTAGATGGCGCGAATGCCCGATTCCCGCAGGCCCTTCACCATCGCGTCGCTGTGCTCGGGCGTGTTCGACACCTGCGACACATCGGTGATCGTCGTGACGCCGGCGTCGATGGACCGGATGGCACCGCCCAGCTCCCCGACATAGGCGTCCTCGGGACGATAGACCGCGGTGGCCGCCCCCGAGATGTCGCGGAAGTAGTCGGACAACAGGCCGTTGGCGAGCACGTTGCGCAAGGCGCTCTGGTAGAAATGATGATGCGTGTCGATGAAGCCCGGCATGACGATCATGTTGGCGGCGTCGATCACGCGCACGTCGCTGGCGGCGATATTGGGCCGCACCGCCGCGATCGTCCGGCCTTCCATCAGGACGTCCGCCCTGTCGAAGTCCCCGACCGCGGGATCGAAGCTCAGCACCACCCCGCCTTTGAGGAGCGTGCGGGCCGGTGCGGCGGCGGCGAACGCCGGTCGGGCCAGCGAGACGGCGACGGCGGCACCCGTGGATGTCAGCACCGTGCGGCGCGTGATGGTCCGGTGGTCATGCATGACTGCCATACCTCCCTCCCTACCCTCCCCCGAAAGGGGGAGGGAAATGACTCAGTAGCGGATTTTCAGGATGTTTCCGCGCTTCTGGCCCGTCGTGGCGATGCAGATCGCGGAGCGATAGAGCGGGGCCGCGAACTTGGTGCCCGGCTTCTCGTCGCGCAGCTTCTGAAACAGCGGCTCGAGACCGAGATCGAGCCAGACGCCGAAGCTGTGGTCGTGATGCGCCGGCAGGTAGAGCCGCGGGTTGAACAGCTCGATCAGCGGCCAGGTGTCAACGATCTGCCGCTCCGCGACGGCATGCGGCTGATAGGCGACGATGGCGACGTCGGCGCGGCCGAGCTTCTTCGCGAGCTCACGGTCGCCGTCGGTGATCGGACCGGCGCTGCCGATCACGACGATGCTGAAGCCGTTGCGCAGCACCAGCGCAAAGGCGAGCGTGCCCTTGTCGATCACCTCCGGGGCGAAGGTGCCGCGGGCGCGCACGTCCTTGGTGTGCGCAGCTTCTTCCGGCGTATCCGGCCGCGTCTCGACCTTGTAGAGATTGCCATAGGCCTCGACCAGGCCGTCCTGAATCGTGCTGTGGCGGGCCAGCGCCGTCTCGACCGCGACGTCGCCGAAGTGCAGCGTCTCCCCGCCCTTGACCACCTTGGTCTGCTGGGCCGGCACACCGAGCTTGATCGCGGTCTCGATGGTGATCGGAGCGCCCACCACGGTCGCCCCGGTCTGGCGCGCCACCGGTCCGATGTCCGAGATGTGGTCGAAATGGGCGTGGCTCACCAGAATCGCGTCGGCTTTCCTCACGTCGGGCACCGCGAAGCCGATCGGCCGGCTGCGCGCGACGCGATCGAAATACGCATCGAACAGGAACACCTTGCCGCCGAAGGTGACTTCATAGTTGGCGTTGCCGAGCCAGCGCACCACCACGGTGTCCGACGCGGCCGGCAGCAGCGGCCCGCCGACCGCGGCCGGCGTCAGGCTGTCGCACGCATCGGGTGCGGCCAGCGCCGGAGCGCCGGTGGCCGCCAAGGCGCCGATGGTCAACAGGGCTCGAAGCCGCGTCCGGCCAGCCATCGTGTCCTCCCCATTTTGTTACCGGCAGCTTAGCCGGTCGGCGCGGTAAAAGCAGCACCGGGCCGGTATACTCGTCACTCTCCCACCGCGAGGCATGAATCATGCTCAATCCCCGCTCCGCGCGCATGCTGGCGCGCTACAACGAATGGGCCGATCGGCTGGTGTTCGAGGCGATGGCGGCGCTGCCGGCGGGCGAGCCGACGAAGGAGCGGCCAACCCTGTTCAAGACCATGGTCCGCACCATGAACCACAACTACCTGATCGACCTGATGTGGCAGGCCCATCTCGAGGGCCGCGATCACGGCTACACACGGCGCGACGTCGTGCTGCACCCGGAGCTGCCGGCGCTGTGGGCGGCGCAGAAGACGATGCACGACTGGTTCATCGCCTGGAGCGACCGCCAGACCGAGACGACGCTGGCCGAGAACGTGGCGTTCACGCTCACCGGCGGCAACAAAGGTGAGATGACCCGCGGCGAAATCCTGCTGCACGTGGTGAACCACCACACCTATCACCGCGGCTGGGCGACCGACCTGTTCTTCCAGGTGCCGTGCCAGCCGCCGACGACCGACCTGCCGGTGTTCAAGCGTGAATTCGGGGAGGCGTTCTGAGACGCCAGCGCGCCATGAGCAGCCGAATCACCGCGAAAGGTCAGATCACGATCCCGAAGTGGGTTCGCGACCGGATGAGCATCAAGCCCGGCACTCCGGTCGATTTCGAACTGGCAACCGATGGCCGCGTCGTACTGGTCAAGGCCGGGCGCAAGTCGGCCGCCCGCCGGAGCGCCTTCGCGCGCGTCCGGGGCTTCGCGTCAACCGGGATGACGACCGAGGAAATCATGGCGCTGACGCGGGGAGACGCCTGAGAACGAGGCTGCATTCGGACACTCCCCCACCTCACCCTTCCTCTCCGCCCCCAAGGGCGGAGAGGCGTATTTGGGCTGCGCGCTGTTTAGCGCTGGCGGGAGCGCGGGGGGTCTTCGGCGGGCGGCGTCGGCAGGCCTTCGACCAGCGGCACGAAGCGCACGGGGGCGATGTCTTCGGTCGTGTAGCCCTGCGGCGTCATGGTGATCCGCACCAGGCGCTGCGTGCGCTTTTCGCCGCCGATCGGCAGCACCATGACCCCATCCGGGCTGAGCTGCCGGAGCAACGCCTGTGGGATGTCGGGCGGTGCGGCGGTCACCAGGATGCGTTCGAACGGCGCCTGCTCGGGCCAGCCCTGCCAGCCGTCGCCGAGCTTCGCCGTCAGGTTGTGGATGCGCAGCTTGCGCAGCCGCGTCTCGGCCTCGGTGAGCAGCGGCTTGTGCCGCTCGATCGTATAGACGCGCCGCGCCAGCTTGGCGAGGATCGCCGTCTGATAGCCGGAGCCGGTGCCGATCTCCAGCACCTTCATGCGCGCGGTGACGCCCAGCGCCTGGCTCATCAGCGCGACCACGGTCGGCTGGCTCAGGGTCTGACCGTGGCCGATCGGCAGCGCCGTGTTTTCATACGCCTGGTCGCGGAACTGCGCCGGCGCGAAATACTCGCGCGGCACGCGCTCGACCGCCGCCAGCACCCGGGTGTCGGTGATCCCCGACGCGCGCAGCTCCATGACCAGTCGGATGCGGTGGTTGGGGGTGGTCATGGTTTTTTAGGGCGCCCTCGCAACTTGCCCAATCGTCACCCCGGCCAAGCGAAGCGCGAGCCGGGGTCCATGGTTCAACCGGCACGATGGACCCCCGCTTTCGCGGGGGTGACGACGGGGCATTTGGCGGGCGCGGCGCGAAACGACCGGCATCACCGCAGCTTCTTCTTCAGCGTCCGCAGCATGGCGCGGTGGGTAAGGTTGAGATAGAGCGGGGTCACCGTGATCCAGCCGTCGCGGATGGCGGCGATATCGGTGTCGCGCTGGTCGGCGTCCTCCTCGCGCTTGGAACCGATCCAGTAATAGGGCACGCCGCGGGGGTCGTGGCGCTCGTGCAGGGAGTCGCCGATCTTGTGCCGACCCTGCGGCTCGGCGCGGATGCCCTTGACCGACTTGGCGAGGAGGTCCGGGAAGTTGACGTTCATCAGCGTGTTCTTCGGCCACTCGACCCGCGTCAGGTCGCGGATCACCTTGCCGGCGAATTTCTCCGCGGTCGACCATTTCGCCGGATGCGGATGGTTGATGTGCTGCGAGAGCGCGATCGCCGGAACGCCCAGCAGGGTCGCCTCCATGGCCGCCGCGATCGTGCCGGAATAGGTGACGTCTTCGCCAAGATTGCCGCCGCCGTTCACCCCGGACAGGCACAAGGTGGGCCGGTTGTCCTTCATCAGGTGCTGGACCGCGAGCATCACGCAGTCGGTCGGCGTGCCGTCGACGGCGAAGCACTGGTCCTTGATCTTGCGGATGCGCAACGGCCGGCGGATGGTGAGCGAGTGGCTGACCGCACTCTGCTCGGTCTCCGGCGCCACCACCCACACGTCGTGCGAAAGTTCGCGGGCGACCTTTTCGAGGAGCTTGATGCCGTTGGCCTGGTACCCGTCGTCGTTGGTGACCAGGATGCGGGTCTTCTTGAGGTCGAGGGGGGCTTTGAACATTATTCTGGCCGCCCTCGCGCAGATTTCTCTTCGTCGTCATTCCCGCGAAGGCGGGAATCCATGGTTCGACCGGCACCTTGCGCTGCGCCGCCGTGAAGCGCCGGCGGGCGCGTAGAAGACTTGGGGATGCCCGCTTTCGCGGGCATGACGACTGTGTGATTGTCGGCGGCGTCTCTCACCCTCCGATCGCCTCGAGGCCGCCCATGTAGGGCTTGAGGGCGTCGGGGATGCGGATCGTGCCGTTGCCTTGCTGGTAGTTCTCCATCACCGCGATGAGGGTGCGGCCGACGGCGAGGCCGGAGCCGTTCAGCGTGTGCACGAACTGCGTCCCCTTCTCTCCCGGCTTGCGGAAGCGGGCATTCATGCGCCTGGCCTGGAAGTCGCCGCAGTTCGAGCATGACGAGATCTCGCGATAGGCATTCTGGCCGGGCAGCCAGACCTCGATGTCGTAGGTCTTGCGCGCCGCGAACCCCATGTCGCCGGTCGAGAGCAGCATGACCCGATACGGCAGTCCGAGGCGCTTCAGAACCTCCTCGGCGCATGCCGTCATGCGCTCGTGCTCCTCGTTCGAGCGATCGGGATGGGCGATCGACACCAATTCCACCTTGTAGAACTGGTGCTGGCGCAGAATGCCGCGGGTGTCCTTGCCGGCCGCCCCGGCCTCGGCGCGAAAGCATGCGGTCAGCGCCGTGGTGCGCCTGGGCAGGCTCGCCTCGTCGACGATCTCCCCGGCCACCAGGTTGGTCAGCGACACTTCGGCGGTCGGGATCAGCCAGTAATCGGTCGTGGTATGGAACAGATCGTCGGCGAATTTCGGCAGCTGGCCGGTCCCGTACATGGCCTGGTCGCGCACCAGCACCGGCGGATCGACCTCGGTGTAGTCGAACTCGCGGGTGTGCAGATCGAGCATGAACTGGCCCAGCGCCCGATGCAGCCGGGCGATCTGCCCGGACAGGACGGTGAAGCGGGCCCCGGACAGCTTCGCCCCGCGCTCGAAATCCATCATCTTCAGCACTTCGCCAAGATCGGCGTGATCCTTCACCGCAAAGTCGAACTTCCGCGGCTCGCCCCAGCGCCGCACCTCGAGATTCGCGGTCTCGTCCTTGCCGTCCGGCACGTCGGCGGCGGGCAGATTGGGAATCTCCGCCAGCCGCTTGTCTAGAATCGCGGCAACGTCCTTCTCTTCTGCTTCCGCTGTGGCAATTTGCTCCTTGAGATGCGCAACCTCAGACATGAGGTCGGCGGCGTCATCTTTCTTCGCCTTGCGCTGGCCGATTTCCTTCGACGCCTGATTGCGCCGGGCCAGCATGTCCTGGGCGCGGGTCTGGGCGGCGCGCCGGCGCGCGTCCAGCTCCAGGATCTCCGCCGACAGCGGCGCCAAGCCGCGGCGGGTGAGGCCGCGGTCGAACTCTTGCGGGTTGTCGCGGATGAACTTGATGTCGTGCATGGGAGGCGACGCGGGAATCGAAATCCGATCAGTGTGTTGTAGGCGATCTGGCGGGTTCTGGCAAAACCAGTTCTCGACTGCGACGCGCGCCTGCCCGGCTCATCCGCGGCCGCGGGCGATCACAACTGCGCGCCGCCGCCCCGGACCTGCCGCGAACGGTGGAACTAACTGAGACGGCACTGCGTTATGCGGTTGGACCGACCCTTACCCAGCCTTGCCGTGACGATGTCACGTAGTCGTGGAGGACATCATGGAACACAAGCCCCTCAGCGAAATCCAACATGTTGCTTATGTGACACGCGGATGGGGTGCGGCAAAGAAAATGTCGCGCCGCGAGCGGTTGGAACGCTGGGCGATGCTTCTGGAGCAGGAGCCGACCCGCGGCCTGAAGCCGCTGGTGAGGGTCGAATTCCTGCCCAAGCGCGAGCGCGAAATGCTGCGCCGGGATGAGTCGCCCCTGACGGTCGCGTTCGGCGATCCCGTCCTGCGTCACGAAGGGCTCCGGAGCGATTGCCTCGGTGCAGCGATGGACTTCTTCGATCTGTCGGATCGCGAGGCGCATTACCTGTTGTGCGATTGCCACTATCACGGCGGCATGACCATGACGCCGGACTCCGTGTCCAAGCGCATCCACGGCATCGCCACCCGCGTCACCTGGCGGGAGATGTGGGGCCGGGTGAAGGGCCTTTTCTGACCCGCTCGCGAGTAGCCGCCACACCGACCCTACTCGCTCGCGGGCGTGCGGCCATCCGGCCGCACGGGTGACTCACGGCAGTCGCTCTGCCAAGCAGTTCCACTTCTTGGCGCGCGTGCGGACGCGCGCGCCTCGATTTTCCGGATCAGTGCTTGCGGGACTTGGCGGGACGGCTGCGCGCGCCGCTCTTACGGCCGCGCGTCATGCGCGCCAGAATGGATTGCAGATCTTCGATATTGAACGGCTTGTGCAGCACCGGCCGCTGCCGGAACTGCTTGTCCACGCCGGCCGGGCCGTAGCCGGTGACGAAGCCGAACGGCACCGAGCGCTCCTCGAGCAACTCGATCAGCGGGTAGACCGGCTGGCCGCGGAGATTGATGTCGAGCAGCGCGCAATCGAACCGCTCGTCCTGGATCACGGTTTTCGCCGCATCGATGCGCGACACCGGTCCGACCACCTCGCAGCCCAATTCCTCGAGAACATCTTCGAGTAGCATCGCGACCAGCATCTCGTCTTCGACGAGGAGAACGCGCGTTCCGGCGAGCGACGGTGACATGGCTGCCCCCTTATATTTAGCTCCCCTCCAACCCACCGAGAGCGTCGCAGGTTGCGACCGCACCGTCAACATATCCACGCGGCGGTGGCAGTGTTGTGGATAAGAGTGGGGCTTTCAACCTCTTACCGCTCGCCGTTCGGCCTGCACGCCCGTGTCGGCGCGGGAACACGCGCCGCGAACCTGACGTTCCACCGCGTCTCGTTGTCGCGCTTCACTTTTTCCCAGCGCTCGCGGCAGGCGGCGACCGCGGCGCGAACCTCTTCCATCAAGCGGCGGCTCTTCGCGCACAGCCGATGCGCTTCCAGAACCTGCTCAGGAATGGTTGGAAGTTTCATGGTGGTCTTTATAGCCCCCGCCTCGGCGCCTGACAATTCCTGACAACTGAACACCGGTCGGTTTCACTTTCGGGACAAGTGTTCTCCACATTCGTGAGTAGCAGCAGTAGCAGCGAAACCCCTATCGGCGTTGCCGCGTGTTACAGTCGCCCAGGGCGCAGGGGGAGCGGGATTAGGCGACGCGATGGAACGAGTGATCAGGCTGCGCGAGCAAGCCGCCCGGCTCCGCCTGCTGGCGAGCCTGGGACCCGATAAGGGCATCAACGAGCAGATCCTGCAGCTCGCCGTCGAAACCGAGGTGAGCGCCGCCGCGCTGGAAAAGCTCGTGTCCAAGACCGGACTGTAAGGCCGGGACCATTAGGGCGGCGTCATTGCCGCGTCGGTGCCGCCCTTCACACGGGCACCTGAGCCGGCATCCGGCTCATTCCCCTTCGTCACCCCCGCGAAAGTGGGGGTCCATCGTGCAGGCTGAACAATGGACCCCGGCTCGCGCCCGGGTTTGCAAGGGGCTTCGCCCCTTGCAGAGAATTTGGGCTTGGCCGGGGTGACGATTGTGTGTGGCGCCATGCGCCTTCCTCTCATGTCGCCATGCCACTGGGGGCCTGCCCCCGCGAAGGCGGGGCGGGCGTGACGATTTGGAGGGCGATTCGGCCTGATCGAGCCGCCGTCATTCCGACACGCCGGGCTCCGCGTGCAGGTCGGGCTGGCGGTGGAGCAGCAGGTTGCGGATCATGTCCGCCTGCTTCTGATATTCGGCGACCCGCGATTCCCACGTGCGCACCGTGTGGAGCTGCTGGCGGTAGCGCGACTGCTGAGCCAGCCGCCGCAACAGGGCGACGCGCTCGTTCAGCGCCCGCAGCGCCGCAGCCAGCGCCCGTTCCATCTCCGACAGCCGGGCGGTCGCCATATCCATCCCGCTATAGGCGTGCCCGACATGGCAGCGGTAACGGACGAGATCGCCGTCCTCGACTTCCCACAGCAGCCCGTGGCATTCGGGACAGGTCACGAGGGAGCGCTTGCCCAGCTTCTCCGGCGCCGCCATGTCGGTGTCGTCCTGGGCCGCGATCCGCACCTCGAGCGCGATGTCACGGGGTGGTTCCGCCACCGCCGCCTTGGGTTGCGCGATCAGACGCCGCAGCAGCGCCGGCATGTCGGCGACCGGCACGACATGATCCGGCTGGCCGAAGGCGATGGCTTCCTCGGGCAAACCCTCGAACTCGGCGTCGTCCGGATCCTGCACGATGGTGGCACCGCCGCAGCGCTTGATCGCCTGCAGGCCGGAGACGCCGTCCTGGCTGGAAAAGCCCGAGAGGACGACCCCGATGGCGCGCGGCCCGTAGCTGACGGCCACCGATCGGAACAGCGGATCGATCGCCGGCCGCGCATGGTTCTCGATCGGGCCGCGGCGCACCAGCAGCCGGTCGCCATCCACGATCAGATGATGATCGGCGCGCGCGACATAGACGCGGCCGGCTTCGAGCCTGTCGCCTTCGTCGGCGAACTTCGCCGGCAGCGCCGCCCTTTTCGCCAACAGGTCGGCACGATCGCTGCGGGCCACGGGCATGGTGTGAATCACCACGACGATCGCCGCCGGAAAGTCGGCGCCCAGCCTCGCGACCAGATCGCGGATGGCGTGGAAGCCCCCGGCGGACGCGCCGAGGGCGACGACGTGGAGAGGTCCGGCCATGCAGCGGAAGTAACCATGGCCAACGGGATTGGTTCCGCCCCGGCGCGGCCCAATACCGTTGGGGGCCACCGGCCTACGAAAGCTGTTCGCAACGGAAGCGAGTCAAACGCGGCGCAGCAACAAGTGCCAATCATCATGCCCGCGAACCGCGGGCATCCAGTCTCAATTCAGGACGAAAACTCGTCGTACAGATCCCGCCATTCCGGATTGCTTTGCTCGATCAGTTCGAGCTTCCACTCCCGTAAACGCAGGGCCGGCGCATGACGGCATTATGTCAGCCTGGATGCCCGCTTTTCGCGGGCATGACGAAAAGAGGGAGCAGGAGTTTATCCATGCCCCCGGGGCGGAGAGCGGCGCGGGGGCTTATCGCCGCCGGCGCTTGAGGGGGCCGGCGGAGCCCGGGGAGGCTTCGAGTTCGGCCAGCGGCACGTCGATCGAGCAGCGCAAGCCGGCGGGCTTGAAGTCGAACGCGCATTCGCCCCTGAGCTCGTGGGCCAGGCCGCGCTCGATCAGGGTCAGGCCGAAGCCTTTCACCTTGGCCGGCGCGGCGACACGCGGACCGCCCCGTTCCAGCCATGTGAGAGTGAGCCGCTTCGCGCGCTGAGTCCTGGTCCACGACACCTCGACCCGCCCCTGCTCGTTGCTGAGCCCGCCGTGCTTGGCCGCGTTCGTCGCCAGCTCGTGCAGGATCATGCCGAGGATGAGCGCCGCCGGCGCGTTCAGCGTCACCTTGTCGCCGCTCACGACGACCCGGTCGCCGCGCTCGCGATAGGGAGCGAGGGCCGTGACCACCGCCACTTCGAGGTCGGCGCCGGCCCAGTTGCTGGCGGCCAGCAGGTCGTGCGACTTGGCCAGGGCGCGGACCCGCCCCTCGAACGCCGTGCTGAAGCCCTTGATGGATCCGCTGTGCTGCAGGGAACGGCGGAGCAGCGACAGCACCGTGGCCAGCGTGTTCTTCACCCGGTGGTTGAGCTCGGCGAGCAGGACGCGCTGCCGCTCATCCGAGTGTTTTTGCGCCGTGATGTCGCGCTCGATGGCGGAGACGCCGATCACCTTGCCGGCGGGGTTGCGCACCGGCGAGACGGTGCTCGCCACGGTGACCCTGGTCCCGTCCTTGGCCACGCGCTCGAGCTCGATCGATTCCGCGGCGCGCGGGTGGCGTCCGCGATCGATCAGCGCCCTGAGCTCGCCCTTCCGGTCGTCCGGAAGGACCAGGGACAGCGAGCTGCCGATGGCCTCCGCCGGCGTGTAGCCGTAAATCCGCTCGGCGCCGGCGTTCCAGGTCGTGATCGTGCCGTCCGCCGCCATGCCGATGATCGCCTCGAACGACGATTCGACGATCGCCGCCAGCCGCGCCAATCCCTCTTCGGAGCGTTTGCGCTCGCTGATGTCGATGAACGTGACGACGACGCCGTCGATCACGTTGTCGACGGTGCGATACGGCAGGATGCGCATCAGGAAGATCGCTTCGCCGTCCGCGGTCGCCACCTCCTGCTCGCTGCGCTCCAGGGTGCGCATCACCTTGCGGACGTCGGGCTCGAGATGCGAATACGCCAGCTTCGACACGATATGCGTGATCGGCCGCCCCATGTCGGCCTCGATCAGATGGAACAGCTCGGTGACCGGAGGCGTGAAGCTCTTGATGCGCAAGCCGTTGTCCAGGAAGATCGTGGCGATCTGGGTGCTTTCGAGCAGGTTCTTGCGGTCGTTGGTCGCCCGCTCCAGGCTTTCCAGCTTGGAGTTGAGCTCCGCATTCACCGTCTCGAGCTCCTCGTTGACCGATTGCAGCTCCTCCTTCGAGGTCTCGAGCTCCTCGTTCGACGACTGCAGCTCCTCGTTGACCGCCTGGAACTCCTCGTTCGAGGCCTTCATCTCCTCGTTCGAGGTCTCGAGCTCCTCGATCGTCGACTGCAGCCGCTCGCGGCTGGCGCGAAGCTCGGCTTCGAGATGATGGATCGTCTGGTCCTTGTGCGCGTCCTCGCCCGGCGGCGACCCCGACTGCTCAGGGTGCTGGACGGCGGGGACCTCCTGGAAAGCGAGCACCAGATGGCGCGGGCCGCCGTCCGGCGCCGGGACGGGCTCGGCAATGATATTGACCGCCTGGGTGCCGCCATTCACGGATAACAGGGCGTTCTCGCGCATCGCCTTCTGGCCGGTGGTCGCGGCGCGATGCAGCACGGTCCGCACGTCGGGCCTGAGGCTGGTCTCGAGGATGCTGAACAGGTTGAGGCTGGCGGCCCCCGGCGAAGGCTGGAGGTACTTGCCGGCGCGCCCGGCAAAATGCATCACGTCGTGGTTCTCATCGACCACCACATAGGCGGGCGCATAGGCCTCCATCATCCGCGCGGCGCGCCGGCTGACGCCGTCGTCGCCGGGACTGAGGGCGCCCTTTTCGGCCGGCGCCTGGTTGCGGTAATTCACGGCGCCCAGCGGCATTTCGAACACCGGCCGCTCGACGCCCACCGGCTGCGCCTTGAAGATGCGGTACTTGGCATCCACCTTCGCGAACAGCCGGGTGTGCTGGGTGACGTTCTCCGACGGGCCGAGGAACAGGTAGCCGCCGTGGCGCAGCGCGAAGTGGAACAGCGGAATGATCCGGCTCTGCAGCGCCGGGTCGAGGTAGATGAGCAGGTTCCGGCAGGAGATCAGGTCGAGCTTCGAGAATGGCGCGTCCCGGATGAGATTGTGCAGGGAGAAGATGCACATCTCCCGGATGTCTTTGACGATGCGATAGGAGCTGCCGTCCTTGACGAAGAACCGCTCGAGGCGCTCGGGGCTCAGGTCGCCCTCGATCGATGCCGGATAGAGCCCGGTGCGCGCCACATCGAGCGCCTCGTCGTCGATGTCGGTGGCGAAGATGCTGACCTTCGGTGGGGCCTGGAGCTTCGCCAGCTTCTCGCGCAGCAGGATGGCGATCGAATAGGCCTCCTCGCCGGTGGCACAGGCCGGAACCCAGACGCGGATGCTGTCTTCGGCCGTCTTGCCCTCGGTCAGCTGCGGGATGACATGGCTGGTCAGCGCCGCGAAGGCGCGCCGGTCGCGGAAGAAATGGGTGACGCCGATCAGGAGGTCGCGGAACAACAGGTCGACCTCGCGCGGATCCTTGCGCAGGAGGTGGATGTAGTCGCCGACCGCGGAAAGCTGCACGACCTGCATGCGGCGCTGGACGCGGCGGATGAAGGTGCTGTCCTTGTACTGGCTGAAATCATGGCCGGTCTGCCGGCGCAGCAGGGTATAGATCTTCACCAGGTTCCGGCGCGCCTCGTCGCCGAAGCTCTGGCCCACCTCGGCGCGGACGTCCATGATGTGCCGGGCATACTCCACGATCCGGTCGGGCATGTCCTCGACCGGCAGCACGAGGTCCACCAGCCCGGTCGCGACCGCGCTGTGCGGCATGCTGTCGAAGCGCGAGGATGAAGCGGCCTGCGCCACCGTGAGGCCGCCGTGCTCCTTGATGACGCGGACGCCCACGGCCCCGTCGCTGCCGCTGCCCGACAGCACGACGGCGATCGCGTTGTCGCCCTGATCCTCGGCCAGCGAGCGGAAGAACGCATCCACGGTTCCCGGCTCGTCGCGCGGCGTGGCCAGCCGCAGCCGGCCGCCGGCCATCGTCAACGTGGCATTCGGCGGGATGATATAGACGTGATCGGCGACGATCTTGGTGTCGTCGACGATCTCCGAAACCGGCATCGCGGTGTACCGCCGCAGCAGCTCGACCATCGAGCTCTTGTGCTTGGCGTCAAGATGCGGCACCAGGATCAAGGCGAGGCCGCCGTCCGGCGGCATGCGCGAAAAGAATTTCTCGAACGCCTCGAGCCCGCCGGCGGACGCGCCGATGCCGACGACCAGGAAGGGCAGCCTGCGGTGTCCAAAGCCGCCCTGAAGCGGCTCATCGGCGCGCTCGGCCGTGCCGCTCTTCGCCGCGTCTGCGCTCGATTTTTTCCTGCGTTTCGTCCGCCGCTCGGCCATTCCGCGCTTCTTCTTGCTCCTGCCTCCCAAGCGGGCTCAACAAGAGCCGCCGCGCCCATGCAATGGGCGCCGACGGCCGAAAAGGCAACGAAAAAATGGTCAGCCGAGGGTGGTGCGGTTAACGCGCCGCTCACCCTCCTGTCTTGATCGGGCCTGTCTCGATCGGGCCTGTCTCGATCGCACCCGTCAGGGTGATACGCGACGCGACGCGGCCGCGGCCAACCCCTCGGCGGCCGGTGCGATGAGCTGCGTAACCGGCGCCTTGCGCGCAAAGCGCACGCCTTCGCCGTCCACGCCCCAGATGAACTCGATGCCCGCGGCCTCAAGGGCCACGGTGATGTCGAGCCGGGTGCGCCGGTGCAGCGAGCGGTTCCCGAGCTCGAAGTCCGCCACCGTCTTGCGGGCGACGGTCGCGTTTTGGGCCAGCAGGCCCTGGGTCCAACGGAGCAGCGCCCGTGCGGCGCGGCATTGAGCGGGCGAAGCAACGGGTCGTTTTCCGGTCATTGGCAGGCTCCCTTCTCCGGTAGCGGTACTTGTCTCCGGTAGCGGTACTTGTCTCCGGTAGCGGTACTTGCACAATTTGAGCAAGAACCTCACACAGCCCTGGTTTCGTGACCCCCATGCTCTTCTTGGCCGCCATTTGACGCCGTATGTGGCGAATTTCAAGCGTCATCGGTCCAAGATCATACTCTTTTTGCATAAGTAAACCCATGGCGTAGAAGATTTGTACGCCCCTCCCCGCAACTTAAGGGGGATTTCACAGTGACCCATTCGGACGCGTGGCGACTATCGCCCGGTTCGCCGGACGCCTGCATTGACGGTGATCATATTTTCAACCGAATGGTTGCACGCGCGGCACGCGCAGAGTGCGATTGCATTTCATCTTCCGGTTTCGCGCGGCGCGCCTCAGCGGAATTCACCACGGAGGCACGGAGAGCACGGAGGAAGAGACAGAGTTCCGTATCCGCAGCTTCTCCGTGATCTCCGTGTCTCCGTGGTGGAAAAAATTGGATTCCCTAGTGAGATGGCGGGCCCAGGCTGTCGAGCTCGTCCGCCAGCTTGTCGTATTCGTCGGCGACCACGAGCAGCGCTTTGCGATGCTGCTGATCGCTCTCGCGCAGCGCGCGCTCGCGATGCTGGCGCGCCTTGGTGCGCAAGTCGGCCACCGTCGGGAGGTCGCCGGTCATTGCGACGCCCGGCGCCGGATCGCGACGCGCCCTCGCACATAAGAATAAGAAGATGTCCCATCGACGACGCGATACGCGTCGCCGCGAACGCAGCGATATTGCTGCATGACTCGCCCCCCGCAGCCTACCCCGCCGACAGTATCGCGAGAGCGCGACCGCGCCGTCAACTGCGTCATCGACCCACTCAACTCAAAATGCGCAGGTCTGTTGCCCTACTTCAATACCGGCCGCGGCATGGCCTCCGGCCGCTCGGGCGGCTATGCTTTTCAAAACGCCGTTTTGGGATTGGGAGGACAACCATGACACGCGCGCAGATCATCAATGCCGCTCTGATTGCGGTTGCGGTTGCGGTCGCGACAACCACCGCGAGCGCCGTGGCGGCAAACGAGCCGCCGCTGGCGCTGGCGCGCGACGGATTCTTTTATGTCGGCGGCCATGCGACGACGATCGACGGCCACGCTTACATGGCCGGCCAGATGTATGTCGAGGTCCGCGTCCCGGCGAAGCAGACGCATCCCACTCCGATCGTCATGGTCCACGGCGGCACCATGTCGGGCACCAACTACACGGGGACGCCCGACGGGCGCGAAGGCTGGGCGCAGTATTTCGTGCGCCGCGGCTACGCCGTCTACGTCGTCGACCAGCCGGGCCGCGGCCGCTCGCCCTATGTCGCCGGCGCCTACGGTCCGGAGGCGCTTGTCGACCGCGACAACTCGCAGCGCCGCTACATTGCACAGGAGAAGTATCGGCTGTGGCCGCAGGCGCACCTGCACACGCAGTGGCCGGGCGGCGGCGCCGCGGACGATCCGTTCGTCGAGCAGCTGAACTCCGGCCAGCTGCCGGCGATCAAGGATTTCACGCAGCAGCAAGTCCTCAACCGCGACGCGCTGCTGGCGCTGCTGGGCAAGATCGGGCCGTCGATCCTGCTCGTCCATTCGCAGGCCGGCGCCTTCGGCTGGCCGGTGGCCGACGCGAGGCCCGACCTGGTGAAGGCCATTCTCGCCATCGAGCCCAACGGGCCGCCGGCGCATGGCGTCGACTTCGTCGGCGCGCCGGACTATTTCCAGGACGCCGGGCTGGCGCTCACCTACGGCATCACCGCGGTGCCGCTGACCTACGCGCCGCCGGTGGCGAATGCGGCGGAGCTCGCCTTCGCGCAGGAGGACCAGGCCGACGGGCCGGGACTGGTCCGCTGCTGGCTGCAAAAGGCGCCGGCGCGGCAGCTGCCGAATCTGCGCGGCGTCAAGATCCTCGTGCTGACTTCAGAGGCGTCCTATCACGCGCCCTACGACCACTGCACGGTGAAGTACCTGCGGCAGGCGGGGCTGCAGCCGAGCGTCATCCGGCTCGCCGAGCGCGGCATCCACGGCAACAGCCACGTGATGATGCTGGAGAAGAACAACCGGCAGATCGCAGGCGTGATCGCGCAGTGGCTGGACCAGGCGCTGCCGGGAAAGAGCGTGGCGGCGAAGAGAACCGCGGCGGTGAAGAATTGGGGCGTTCGTGCAGATAAGGTCGAGTTCAATGACCTCTCCCGCGGGGAGAGGTCGGCGCGAAGCGCCGGGTGAGGGGAAGCGTCAACGGCTCTCCGGTGACACCGACGCAGCGCAGTGCTGAAGCAGTGCCCCTCACCCGCTCGCTGCCGCTCGCGACCTCTCCCGACGGGAGAGGTGAATGGCGAAGCGGCGTTGCAGCGCTCAATTCAGGGCGTTTTTGATCGCGACCTGGAGGTCGTCGGGGCGCCACGGCTTGGTGAGGAGGCTGCCGTGCCAGACGCCCTCGTCGCGAAGATAGCCGCTCGTATAGAGAACGCGCAGGCCCGGGCGCAGCTGACGGGCGCGGTCGGCGAGATCGAACCCGTCGATGTAGCCGGGCATGACGATGTCGGTGAACAGGAGCGCGATATCGCGGTTGTCGTGGAGGATCTTCAGCGCCTCGGGACCGTTCGGCGCCGACAGGACCATGTAGCCCACCGCCGCGAGCGTCGCGCTGGCGACGGCCAGGACATCCGGGTCGTCATCGACGACCAGGATCTTCATCGTGCTTTGTGCCACCCAAGGATACTCGGGATGCGGAGTGTGCCCGAACGACGAGCCGGCCACAGGCACCGTCCGTCTTGCCATTCCCGAAATGTATGTTACTCAAAACGCTTTACAAGTCGTGGTAACACCTTACCCGAGCAGGTTTTTCACCGCTTCGGCGAGGTGAGCAGGCCGCCACGGCTTGGCCAGCAAGGTCGCGGCCCACACGCCTTCGTTCTTCAGGTAGCCGCTGGTGTAGAGCACCGGCAGGTCGGGCCGCAGCCGCTTGGCACGCTCGGCGAGATCGAACCCGTCGATCGGGCCCGGCATCACGATATCCGTGAACAAGAGGGCAATGTCGGGATGAGCGTGGAGCAACCGCAGCGCGTCGCTGCCGTTGACCGCTTCGAGGACCGTGTAGCCCTCCTGGGCCAGCAAGGCCTTTGCGACCGACAGAACGTCCGGATCGTCGTCCACGACGAGAATCTTGCAGGTGCTTTGCGCCACAGAGCCCCGACAAAGACGGCCAGCACCCCGGATCAGCGACCCAATTGCCGGGCCGGCGTGAGTGCCCGCATTGATACAATCGGATGACCGTACACCGCTGGGGCTAAATTACACTCAGGGGTTCCCCTGAGATTCCCGCCGGAAAACACTGTAGAAGAGGGTTAACCCGCCTTCGCTGAAGCTACGGCGGACTCCGGCGGTCGACTCCCCGCAGCCCCAGGGCCTAGTATTCCCTCGGGGCACCCGCCTTCGCTGAAGCTACGGCGGGCAAAAAAGGATCTCCGATGAAAAACCGGCTGTTTCTCGTCATCCTTTTCGTTGGCGCCGCCCTCGGCAGCGCCAGGGCCGCCGAGCCGCCGCAGCCCGATCAGCAGCTGTTCCGCGAGATTTACAAGGAGCTGGTCGAGATCAACACCACCGAGTCCGCGGGCGACACGGTGCGCGCGGCCGAGGCGATGGCGGCCCGGCTGCGTGCCGGCGGCCTCCCCGCCGGCGACGTCCAGGTGCTCTCCTCCTCACCCCGCAAAGGGAATCTGGTGGCGCGGCTGCGCGGCACCGGGGCCAAGCGGCCGTTGCTGCTGATCGCCCATATCGACGCGGTCGAGGCCAAGCGCGAGGACTGGGATTTCGACCCGTTCGTGCTGCAGGAGACCGGCGGCATGTTCCGCGCCCGCGGCAGCATCGACGACAAAGCAATGGCGGCGATCTTCGTCACCAACCTGATCCGCTATGTCCGCGAAGGCTTCAAGCCCGAGCGCGACATCATCGTGGCGCTGACCGCCGACGAGGAGATCTCGGAATCGCCGGATGACGGCGCGCATTGGCTCCTGGAGCATCACCGCGACCTGATCGACGCCGAGCTCGCGATCAACGAAGGCGGCGGCGGTGCGCTGAAGGACGGCAAGCCGGCGCGCCATTCGATCCAGCTCGCCGAAAAGGTCTATCAGTCGTACCGGCTCGAGGCGAAAGACCCGGGCGGCCATTCCTCGCAGCCGCGGCGCGAGAACCCGATCTACCGGCTGTCCGCGGCACTCGGCCGGCTCTCCGCCTTCGAGTTCCCGGCCAAGCTCAACGACGTGACGCGGATCTACTTCGAGAAATCGGCCGAGACCGAAGACCCCGAAGTGGCGGCGGCGATGCGCGCCCTGCTTGCCGGAAAGACCGACGACGCCGCGCTGGCGCCGCTGTCGGAGCGCCCGGTCTACAACGCGCAGATCCGCACCACCTGTGTAGCAACCCTGCTCGAGGCGGGGCACGCCGAGAACGCGCTGCCGCAGACGGCGCGCGCCACGGTCAATTGCCGGATCATGCCGGGCGACGCGGTCGACGAGGTGGGCGCGACGCTCACGCGCGCGATCGACGATCCGAAGATCGCGATCACACCGCTGGGCAAGCCGGTGCTGAGCCCGGCCTCGCCGCTCGATCCGGAGGTGATGCGCGCCGTCGAGCGCCTCACCGCCGAGATGTGGCCGGGCGTGCCGGTAATCCCCACCATGTCGACCGGCTACACCGACAGCCGCTGGCTGCGCAACGCCGGCATCGCCGCCTACGGGGTCTCCGGCTTGTTCACCGATCCCGGCAAGACCGGCGTCCACGGCCTCAACGAGCAGGTCGGCGTGCAGCAGCTCTACGACAGCAAGCAGTTCCTGTATCGCTTCGTGAAGCAGGTCGCCGGCGGAGAGAAGGACCGCTAGGCCCGCCGGTCTCGGGACTTCCCGTCTCTCGTCATCCACCGCAAGCGCAGTGGGGACGCCAGGATCTTTTTTTCACCACGGAGGCACGGAGAGCACGGAGCCAGAGGCCGAGACGCAACTCCTCTCTTCTTCCCCTCCGTGCTCTCCGTGTTTTCGTGGTTGAGTTTTTTTGGATGCCCGCTGGAGCCTGCCCCCCAGGGGAGGCGCAGCCGCAGGTGATCATTGTGCGCAAGTTTACCCTTTTCCGGTCACAGCTTTGTCCCAGGGTACCGGCGCTGAAAGCGCTTAACTGGTCTTTGTGTGCGGCGTCGATTCGCAAACTCAACACGACGCCCCACAAGGGACATCATGCAAGAACATGCAAATGGACCGCGTCCGCTGGGTGAGAGCGAGCCGCTTTTTCCGGCGACACCTGAAGAGTCCGCGGCCGCATCCCCACCGCCCCTGCGCAGCCGCAGCTACGTCTCGGCGAAGCGCGTCGACCATGCGCTGATCTACCGGCTCGGGTGCCGCCCGACCGGCGAGCGCGGACCGGCCTGTTCCTATTGGACCACGGCCAACGGGATCCGGTTCCAGGTCAACGACCCGACGGCCGACCGCGACAGCGCCGCCGTCGTCGCGGGCGACGGCGGCAGATCGATGTTCTATTCGTATCAGTACGCCGCGTCGCTGCTGTATCACGTGCTGTGGCTGAACAGCGGCAGCCGGGCCGTGCACGGCAGCACCGGCAGCGAGCCGGTGCGGATCACGCCCAGCGCCGCCGCGATGGGCGCGATCCTGGCGAGCACGGAAGGTGTATTGCGCGAGGCGCGGGTCGACGCCCAACGCACGCCGACGGCTGAACCGGCCGACCGCCCGCTGATCGATCAGATCTTCATCCGGTAACCGGCGTCAGCGGCGGCGGCCAGCAAGAAACCCCGAGATGGGTCAAGACGATAACGAGAACAACCGGCGCGGCCACGGCCCGTCCCTGAGACGCTGAACCGGTGCAACTTTGCGGAAAACTAATCTCAAATTGCTCGACTTAGATGTTTTCCGGGGCCGGCCCTCCGGAATCTCCCCGACCCTAAACGGACGCCGCACAGCTAAGGTGAGGTCAGCCGCACGACAAGAAATGGCGGAGCGGGAGGCACATGGGCGATCTGCGCTACATCGCTGAGCGATGGCTTTCAGAATACGGCGCCGAAACACCGAAGGTGGTGCGGGGCTGGCCGCGAACAGCGAGCAGGTCACCCCGAGAGTTGCGCGTCGATCGTGTCGAGCAGCCGGTCGAGCGAAAACGGCTTGCGCAGATGCAGCACGCCGATGCATCCCATTGCCACGGGCGGCTCGCCAGCGATCTCGGTATAGCCGGTCATGAGCATCGCACGTTGACCGCGGGCGAGCGCGAACCTGACGAGATCGCGCCCATCGCCGTCCGGCAAGACCATGTCGGAAATGACCAGATCATGCCGGCGCATGGCCATGACGTGCTTCGCTTCCGTCACGCTGCGCACGCAGTCCGCCTCGTGGCCGGCCGACTTGACCGCCTCGCACAAGACCGCGCGCACGTCGTCATGATCCTCGATGACGAGTATCGTCGCCACAGGCGTCCTCCCGGCTTTATCTCGTTTTGAGAAGGAACGACGCCGTGCGGTCCGGGGTTCCGCCCCCAAGGTAGGATACTAATGTCCTACGGCGCTGCCGCACGGGTGGCAGCAGCGAGCGGTTGGACCACCGCCGCCGTCGTCTGGGGTATCGGTCGGACCGCGGCCAGGCCGGGATGAACGTCCGGCGGTTCAGTGGCACCGGCCATCGCGGCAGGGCCGCTCTTCAGCGCGAGGCCGAGGGCGACCAGCAACTGGGCCACCGTCATCCCGACATAGGCTTCGGCGGCCGACCGCGCGGGCATCGCGCGATTGTTCAGCCGGTCGTTGACGGTTGTGGTCTGGGCGGCGCTTTGGGCGGCGAAGCTGCAGGCGATGAAAACCGAAAATATGGGGGTCGCGGTCCGGGCGCGCATGGAGCCGCCCCCCCTCGATCTATGAGAGCCGCTCGCCGAGCGCCTCGACGTGCTCGGCCAGCAGCGCGTACCGCCGGGCGACGTCCAGCAGGTTGCGCTTCGTGATGGCGAACCGCGCTCCTTCAGCGAGGATCAACATCCGCTTTGCCTGACACCGATAATGTTCGGCGCGGCCGGCTTGCGGCGCTTCTGCAAAGTCATCGCCGATATCGCCACCGGACGTGGCGGACTGGATGCAACCAATTTCTGTGTTGAGCGACATGGGGTGGCGCCAAACTGAACCTGACGGCTTGGCATACAGAATTCATGACGCCGCGATTGGTTCCCATCCCGGCTAAATCTCGCAGACCGGGCACCTCCAGGTGGTGCCGTGTGTGCGTTGCGGGTGGCGAAGCTCGGGGCTGCGGAGGCGGTGGAAGAGCTCGCACTCCATTTCGAACGCCGCCAAGGCCGAGCGGGCGCGCTCGAACAGGAAGGCCTGCGCCTCGTAGCGGCGGGCATGTTCCCTGAGCGCCGCGGCCAGATCACTGTCGGATCGGCCGACAAGCTGCACCGGCCGCAGCGCCCCGCGGGAGGTGAGCCGCCCGAGCACGAAGACGCCGGGGGTCTGCCACGGGACGACGTTGCCGATAGCGAAGCCGCTGAGCGGGTGAGGCCCGCTCAGCGTGAAGATCGTCATGCGTGTTGAAGCCCCCGATGCCTGCATCGGCCGGGAACCTACCCTGCGACCCGCGCCGCCATCGCTAGGGGAAAACCCCTAAACGTGTAACAAAAAATACCTAAACGCGCGAATTGCCCGGTTTTGAGCCCGTTCTTTTATCGAATCCGCTTATATAAGCGGCGTGAAAAGGCAGCGCGTATGAGCTGCGACTGCTCCCCTGGCCAGAACTACAGAAGAGACGTTGCGAAGGGGTCCACATGGCACAAAGCTCATTGAAAATCCTCGTCGTCGATGACGATCCGGATGTCCTGGCGATGGCCGCGCTGCAGCTCGGCCAGATTGGCTATACGGTGCTGCAGGCGACGGATGGTGTAGAGGCCCTGCGGCTCTTGCACGCACACCCCGACATTGGCTTGCTGTTCACCGACATTGTCATGCCGGGTCATGTCGACGGCTTCGATCTGGCGGACCGCGCGCGTCGCCTGCGACCGGGTCTGAAGGTCCTCTACACCAGCGCCTACCTGAAAGACGACAGCGTCTGGTACGGGAACCTGCTACCGAAGCCGTGGGGGCCGCGCGAACTCAACGACGCGATCCGGGCGGCACTCGCGTGACTGCTTCGCCGCCGCGGTTCGGGAGCGCTAGGCGCGCTTTCCTTCGGCGCTCCGCGCTTGCCTATCAGCGCTCATAGCGCTTCACATCGTCCGCCAGCTTTTCGTACTGCTGCGCCAGCACCAGGAATTCGCGCTGGGTGTCCGCGTTCTTCGAGGCTTTGGCCATGGCCCGGAGATCTTCGGCCCGCCGGCGATAGCGGTCGGCGCTGCTGTCGGGCAGTCTCTGTCCCACCGCACCCCTTCCCTCATCCGTCGTCTGAAAATCCCTGAGGCGCTATACGTAACCCCCGCCGATTGTGCAATGCCGCAAAGCGACGGGTGCGATGCGACGGAGTGACCGTCGCGGACACGAAACGCTCACGAGCCGTTATCCGGCCCGCCGCGTTCTGCGTCCCATGGGTCCCGATTGTCGTACGATGGCTTGCGACGAAACCGTGCTCACCGCCTCCGAATGCCGGGAGCGGGCGCGCGAATGCGCCGACCTTGCGCGCAACGCGCAGGACGATCCGAGCAAGGCGCTTTACGAGCAGCTGGTGCTTCACTGGCTCGAAATGGCGACAATCGCCGGGAGCATGACCGAGGCACGGCCCCTCGACCGCGCAGTGGGGTGACGCGATCTAAGCGGAGGCCTCGGCGGTCTCGAGCAGAGCGTCGCCGGCGAAGCGGCGAGTGAGGGCGCGGTTGTGGCTCGCCAACACCTCGTACTCCCGCGCGATGCGGAGAAGCTCGTCGCGAACCTCCCAGCAAGTGACGCCGCCGGCCAGACCACGGAGCCGAACGGCTTCGCGCCGATAAAGCTCGTCGGACCGAAGATCGGCGAAGACCGGGTGCATCATCCCCATGGCGCGGGCCTGTCCGTGTTCGCGGGCAGCACAAGAAACCAATCCGGCGCGACAACGTTCCGCTGGCCCAGAAATGTCCCAGGATCGGACTTTTGCTACCGCTCTCACACCGATGCCATGCGGCTTTGCGCCCGCACAACCGTTCCTTGCCATTGGGCGTTCCTAGGCATTGGGCGTTCCTGGGGATTGGGCAACTCACGGCAGAGAGGCGTCATGAACGAACGGCTCACCGCCGAATACTGCCAGACCAAAGCGCGGGAATGCGAGGATGCCGCGCAGGCGGCCCAAGACGAGTCGGCGCGGCGCTCCTTCGAGAGTCTCGCGCGTCACTGGCAGGACATGGCGCGCATCGCCGCCCGGATGCGGCCGCAGTCGTGAAACGTGTTGCGCGCCTGACTGCTCCCCCACCTCACCCGGCCTCTAAATGTTTTCCCCCACCTCACCCGGCCTCTCCGCCCCCAAGGGCGGAGAGGTGTATTGGGGCTTCGCCCCCTACAGGGGCACGAGGATGCAGTTGACCTCGACCGGCGCGTGCTCGTCGTCGGAGGTGGCGCGCTTGGACGCGGCGAATTCCTTGTAGCCGTCCTTGCTGCACGAGACCTTGACGTCGTCCGGATCGACCTCCTTGCCAAAGCCCCGGATCGAGAAATGGCCTTCGTCGTCAGAGCGCATGATGACGCTGCCGTTCTTGAGCTCGATCACCACCTTGGCGTCGGCGATGGATTTGCCGCCGCGATCGCGCACGAAGCCGACATAGGGATGGCCGGCGTCGCCCTGGTCTTCGTCATCGCCGAAGCTGCCGCCGCCGGCGAGGGCCGGCCCGGCCAGCAGGCTGAGGGCGGCCGCGAGGATGAGCGCCTTTATGGTCATGCGACGCGAATGAACCAGCCGCGGAGGAGATACACGAACACGAACATCACCGCCACCGGCACGACCCATGACAAGTGCGACCACGGTGCCGCCAACCACGTCCGCTTGGCCCAGTACGGCGGCAGGGCATAGGCGATGGCGGATATGGCCACAGCACCGAGGGCCGACGTCGCGAGCCAGCCGTACCAATACATCGCCGGGCCGGCGCGTGGGGTGGGCGGGGTGTAGACCAGCGGATGGAACTCCCCGGCGCGGGCGAGGTAGGTGAACAGGGCCCAATTGTTGTCCATCGCCAGCACGTAGAGCACCGCGAAGGCGATCGAGAACACCGGAAAGACGCGCGCGACGCTCATGGCCCGAATCCTCGGATGCTGTTCAGCACGTGTCCGACAATGAAGTTGTACCAGACTATGGCCGCGAGCAACCCCGTCACCGCCTTGCGGGTCAGCGCGTGCTCGGGCGCCAGCGGCTGGCGCCAATAGTACCAATAGGCCGGCAGCAGGCCGAGGCCGACCGCGACGAAATGCTCCTTCAGCTCGAACACGCCGTTCGCAGAGCCGAGGCGCAGATCTTCGAGGAAGACGCGGATGCCGATCCTATAGGCGGGATAGATGATGGAGCCGAGGGTCGCCGTCATCACGTAAAGCACCACGATCGTATTGGCATAGGCGGCGGCGCGCACGGCGCGGAAGCTCGCGAACATCGAGCGCGGGCCGGCGGCGGCCGGCGCCGGCCACCAGACGCTGAGCGTCTGATGCGTCAGCGCACCCAGCATGAAAACGGCGCACAGCCCATGGAAAATGAGCAATGTGGTGGTCACGGGCGGTTCCCCCTCGTCCTGCACCTCTCACGGGCGCCGACCAGGGATAGTAGGGCGCGACGCGGGCGGGCTGCAACCCAGAGTCTAGCCCGGACTGCAGAGTCGCGTGCTCGCACTCCGTCATTGCGAGCAAAGCGACGCAATCCAGCATCTCGATGACTGGATCGCTTCGTCGCGGAGCCTGTCCTTGGGCCGGCCTTCGGCCGGACCCGAGGGCTCCTCGCGATGACGAAAGTGCCTTTGCGCGCCGGGCGCTTTGCAGGGCTACGGCGTTGCGCGGGAGGCGGTGTTGGCGGCGGCGCTCTGCATGGGTGTCGTCGCGGTGGCCGGTGGCGCGCTCAGCAGCGGCTGGAGCGCGGGCGCCAGCGACTTCAGCAGCTGCACCGCAAGCGCGCTAGTGAAATGGTACTGATCCGCCTCGGGGCCGCGGACATAAGCCGTGACCGTGCCGTAGAAGCGGTCGCCCAGGAAGAAGACGAACGTCGCGGTGCGGTCGACGGCGCGCGATTCGATGAGGCGGCCGCCGGCCGCGAACTTGTCGAAGCGGTTGTCGCCGGTGCCGGTCTTGCCGCCGACCGGGAGGCGCGTCCCGTCCGCCGCGGTGAACACGTTCTTCACCCGGGTGCCGGTGCCGCGGTCGACGACGCTGAGCAGCGCGCGCCGCGCCGTCGCCGCGACTTCGGCCGACAGGACACGATCGGGCGCCTGTGGCGCGTACACGGCGTCGGTCTGATAGGGCGTGCCGTCGGCGAAGTGCAGGCGCTGCAGATCGGACGACGGCAGCCGGACGCCATCGTTGAGGACGATGCCCATCAGTTCGGCGAGCGCGTCCGGCCGGTCGCCGGAGCTGCCGATCGCCGTCGCCAACGAAGGAACAAGATGGCCGAAGGCGTAGCCCTGGCGCCGCCAGTCCTGGAGCAGCCGGTCGAAGGCGTCTTCCTCGAGCAGGATGCGGATGCGCACGTCCTGGGCGTGCTTGTTCGGCGTCTTGTACAGCCAGGCGTAGGATTCCTGACGCACCGCCGCGGCGGCCTGCGCCATCTCGGCGCGGGTCGTGTTGGGGTGGCTTTGCAGATAGCTGACCAGCCATAGCTCCAGCGGATGCACCCCGGCGAGATAGCCGCGGTCCGACCACGTGAACTTGTTCGGGTCGTAGGAGTTGTAGAGACTCTGCGCCGTCCCGTTGTCGAGCGACACCCCGGGCAGACGGGCGTGGATGAAGTCGCGCATCTCGGCGACGCCCGCCGTCGGGCGCACCGCGCGGAACGCCGCCGCCAGGCGGCGCGGCACCGGCCGGGTGCGGCCGGCGAGCAGGGACAGCGCGTCGTCGGGCGTGCGGCTGCGATAATCGTCGTAGAAGCGGTTGAGGAACCCCTGCCCTTCCTGGTCGGCGAAGCGCCTGAGGTAGCCCTCGCGCTCGGGCACCTTGCGGCTCGCCAGCAGGTCCTTCATCCGCGCCTCGCCCTGCGCCATGTAGTAGCGGGTGATGTCGCGCATCACCCGCACGAAGGCGAGGTTGACCGAATTCTCGAACGCCTCGGCGACGGTCGGGTTCTGATAGTCCTCGTATTTCTCGAAATTGTGGAACACGTGCTCGCCGCCGCCGGTGAAGAACACCTCGTGCGGGCTGCCCGAATAGCGGCGTGCCATCGCCGCATCCAGCATCGGCTGGAGCTGCCGGTTGGAGGTTCCGTTGAGATAGCCGGCCGCCCAGCGGGTCAGCGGATCGTCGGCGGTCGCGGCCAGCGAGGCCAGCTCCGGCGCCGGCACGGCCAGCAGCCGGTCGCGCAGCTCGCTCATGATATTGAGATAGCTGACGAGCGTGCGCAGCTTGGCGGTCGAGCCGAGGATCAGCTTGGCGCCCGAGTTCACGTCGAACGGCTGTTCGCCGCTGTCGGAATGGACGCGCACGAAGTTGCGGTCGCCGCCGCGCTCGTACAGCACGACGCTGTAGGTGACCTTCGCCGGATCCTCGTTGCCGCTGAACAGGTTCTTGCCGACCAGGCCGAGCGAGCGGACGGTCTCGGGATCGCCCAGGCGCGACAGCACCGTCGTCACGCCACGCTGCGTCGCCCCGTCAAGCGTCGATTCCGCGGTGAGGTCGAGGCGGTCGAGCGCATAGAAATTCGGCGCGTGCAGCAGCGACAGGAGCTGGGTGCGCAGCGCGTCCGCCGCCTTGCGGCCGACGAAGGACACCGCGGGCTGCGCCGGCGGCTGGGCGCTGAACTGCAGGTCGGCATTGAGCGCCGCCTCGGCGAGCTCGACGTCGATGACGCCCGCGTTGGCGAGCAGGCTGAGATAGCGGTCGGTCAGCGTGCGCAAGGCCGGCCGGTCGGCGATCAGGTAATAGGACGGCCGGCGCTGGGCGAGCACCAGGCTCAGCGCCTGCTTGTAGAGCTCGGCCTTGCGGGCGAGCGCTTCCTCGTCATGCGTCGGCGCCGCCAGGAGGCGCGCCGCCTCGGCGGGATCGGTGCCGTACCACGCCCACAGCCCCTCGGGCACGCCGATCACTTCGCCGTAGCCGGGACGCGAGCTGAGCGGCGTCGAGTTCAGATAGGTGGCGACGATCTGCCGGCGCAGCGCTTGCGTGTTCGGCCCGCCTTCGTAAGCGCGCGCCGTGGCCACCGCCATCTGCCGCAGCTTGTCCTCGACTCCGCCGGTCCGGCCGCCCGGCCAGTGGCGGAACTTCTCGATCTGGGTTGCCAGCGTGCTGGCGCCGCCGTCCTTGAAGCGCGGATCGAACTTGCCGATGACGCGCGCCGACGCCGCCATCGGGAAGCGCCGCCAGTCGATCGCCGGGTTGCGATGCGACGCGGACGAATCGAGCAGGTCGCGGTCCTCGACGAATAGCAGGCTCTTGACGAGCAGCGGCGGGATGCCGGCGAAATCGTCAAACACGCGCTCGGGATAGCTGGCGGCGTAGAGCTCGTTGCCGGACCGGTCGAGCAGCTTCAGGCCGGCCAGATCTTTTTCGCGGAAGATCGGAAAGCCGCCGAGGCCGATCAGCCGCGCCATGTCCGGCGACAGCCGCGCCTGGCGCTCGATCTCGAAATGGCGGCGCCCGAGCGCGTCGATATAGGACGGCAGCTGGGCGTAGCCGAGGCGCTCGTCATACGGGCCGGCGGCGGGAAAGCGGAGCTCCGCGTTGGGCCCGGCATCGACCGTGAAGCTCGCCTTGCCGATCAGCCGGGTGAACACGAAGGACTGGAAGAACGACGTGCGCCCTTCGAGATAGAGGCCGCCCGCGGCAAGCGCCACCGCCACCAGGCGGGCACACCAGACGAGTGCTAACAGCGACCACGAGCGGCCGGCTCGCGATGACGGGGCGGCGTCGGCCGTTGTCGCGGGCACTGAGCCCGGGACCGGGATCGTCGCCGGAAGCGCACCCGCCGGTGCCACGGAGGGAACCACGGGTGAGGTGATGGGCGGATGAAGGAGGATGTCGGACATCTATGGCCTCGGAGCGGCGGCTAGAGTTTGACCGCTGGCGAGGCGAGGTCGGCGCAGCTTCGATGCACGGCGGACGGATGGTAATACCACAACGGAATCATAGTCTTGTGACAGCCCTTCTGACCTGGAGCGCACCGCCTATTACGCACGAATATTCGTTAATCAGACATGAATTCGTGACCGGCGCTGTGACAAAACTCACGAGTGGTGCAAGAGTGCAACGTTTCCAGTGAGATGAGCCACGAGCCCAAACTCATATTATTGTCACGGCGCCGGCAGCGCGGTATCAGGCCCACCCCTAAATCCACGCGGGAAACTATGGAGGCCCTGCGCCCGCTCTTCACCTTTTGTTTAACAAGACCAGTTAAACAGGGCGGCAGCGCAGACGCGCGCCGCATCATGAATGCGACGGGTCGGCCGGAAATCCCCGCGCCACCCTGACGGGCCGCCCGGAAATCCCCAGGCGGCCCGCCGCATTTCAGAGGACGCGACGGCGCCCCGGGATGTAAATTTGGCCGCGTGACGCCAGAGCGGCCGGCTCCCAGCGACGATCCATCATCACCGCGCGAGCATTTCGTCTATCCGCGCGCGGCGACGCATCCGAAATTCCGCGCCCTCTTCGACTACTGGACGAGCAAGACGGTCGGCGACCGGCTGCCCGGACGACAGCACATCGACCCGACCGAGATCTGGACGCTCGTCCCGAATCTCATGTTGTGGGACGTGGTGCGCGAACGCGCGACCATCCGCTTCCGCGTCCGCCTGTTCGGCACGGCGCTCTATGAGCTATGGCAGGCCGACCTCACCGGCCGCTGGATGGAGGAGACGGTCCCGCCCGACAAGCGGGATGACGTCCACGCCGGGCTCATGCATGTGGTGACGACGCGCCAGCCGCAATACCTGACGCGCCGGCTGCTTCATCCGTCGCGCGATCTGGTCGCCCATGAGCGCCTGATGGTGCCGCTCGCCGCCGACGGCGAAACCGTCGACATGCTGATGGCGCTGTATCTGCCGCTGGTTTCTAAAGCCCCTCAAACGCCGGGCGGACCGCATCCGCGGTCCTTGGCTTCGCGCCCATTGTGAGAGTCCCTCAGACGCCAGGCGGACCGCATCCGCGGTCCTTGGCTTCGCGCCCATTGTGAGAGTCCCTCAGACGCCGGGCGGACCGCATCCGCGGTCCTTGGCTTCGCGCCCATAAGGGCGCGCGGCTGCAGTCGCAGCCGTGGTCTTTTGTCCTCGGAAGCCTCGGGCTTTTCTTTGGGGATCCCTCCGGGGCTGGCCTGCTCCCCGCCTCTTGGCCCCGCTGGTGCAAGATGCGATAAGCGACGCATAAGAATCGCAGTTCGGGGGGAACGAGACAGCATGCGGAGGATCAGTCGTTTTATCGCCGCGGCGGTGGCCGTGCTCGCGGCGTGTTCGGCGCAGGCCGAGACGTGGCCGACCAAGCCGGTGCGGATGGTCAACGCGTTCGCCGCCGGCTCGGCGCCGGATATCATCTGTCGCGTCATCGCCGACCGCCTGTCGCGCGCCTTCGGCCAGCAATTCATCGTCGAGAACCGGCCCGGCGGGACCGGCGTGATCGCGGCCCAGGCGGTGGCGCGGGCCCCGGCCGACGGCTACACGTATTTCTTCGCCACCACCGCCCCGCTGATCACCAACCGGCTGACGTTCAAGACGCTGCCCTACGACGCGGCGAAGGATTTCGCGCCGGTGGCGATGATCGGCCGCAACCCGTTCCTCATCCTGGTCAATCCCGAGCTGCCGGTGAAGACCCTGCCGGAGCTGGTGGCGTATGAGAGGTTGCACGCCGGCCAGATGAGCTTCGCCACCGACGGGCCGCGCAACTTCTCCGGGATGGTCGGGGCGTGGCTCAACAAGGTCGCGCGCACCGAGTTCGTCCAGGTGCCCTACGCCAACATCGCCCAAGGCATCCAGGACACCATCGCCGGGCGCACCCAGGGCGTGATCCTCGCCTTCGCGGTGGCGCGGCAGTTCATGACCAGCGGCAAGCTCAGGGCGCTGGCGAAGACCGGACCCGACAAGGTGCCGGGCTTCGAGCCCCTGCCGGAGGTCGCCGCGACGTATCCGGGGTTCGTGTTCGCCGGCTGGTTCGCCGTGGTCGCCGCCGCCGGCACGCCGTCCGACATCGTGCTGCGGATGAACCGCGAGCTCGACACCGTGCTGCAGGACCCCGAGGTCCTGCAGAAGCTGGAGGAGATCGGCGTCGCCACCGAGGGCGCCGATACGCCGGACGGCTTCGGCCGCTTCATGCGGGCCGAGGACGACCGCTGGGAGACGATCGTGCGCGACATCGGCCTCGAGCCGGAGTGACGGTTGGATAAACCGCCCGGCCCGGTTAAAATGGCCACAAAGCGGCTTTAAGGAGGAACGTCATGGCTGAGAAGATGGCGGCGGAAGGCCAGAAGAAGGAGCCTTTGCTGATGCTCAAATTCCTGTCGCACGGCACCTTGGAGGCGGTCGACCTCGACAAGACGCGCCAGTTCTACGAGGAGGTCCTCGGGCTGGACGTCGTGCGCACGAGCCCGATCTCGCTGATGATCAAGCTCGGCGGCCACAACACGATCGCCGTGGTGAAGAGCAAGAAGACCCAGGTCATGCCGCTGCTGGCCCATAACGGGCTCGACGTCGGCAGCCGCGAGGAGGTCGACCAGGCCTATGAGGTCGTGTTGCGCGAGAAGGACAAGTGGGGCATCACCAAGGTCACCAAGCCGGTCGACCAGCACGGCACGCGCAGCTTCTACTTCCTCGATCTCGACAACAACTGGTGGGAGATCCTGGCCAATCCCGAGGGCGGCTACAGCTGGATGTTCGACAAGGGTCGCGACATCGCCGAATGGGGGGCCGGCGAAGGCAAGGGCTTCAACCCGAACGACTACGCGAAAACGGCCTTCGCCGACAAGGAGAAGCGGCGGATCGAGGCGGGCGGCGGACTGGTCGAGGCGGCCGACGGCAAAGAATGACCGACTACTGGCTCAGCAAGCTGTTCTTCGACCTGCAGGACAAGGCGACGGCGGCGGAGTATCGGGCGAACCGGGCGCAGGCGCTGGACCGCTATCCGCTCAAGCCCGAGATCCGCGCCGCGGCCCTGGCCGACGACGTCGCGGTGCTGGCGCCGCTCGTCAACCCGTACCTGCTCCGCTACTACTTCCAGGTGATCGGCATGCCGGACCAGGAGTTCATCGCGCGGCTCAGGGCACTGAAGCCGGCGGCCAAGACGGCGGCGCATGGCTAAACTCGTAGGTGCGTTTGCCGCGAGTCACGGTCCGCTGATCGCGCGCGAATGGGAGCGGCTGCCGCACCAGCCCAAGGAGCGGCTGGCGACGGCGTTTCGCGAGCTCGGCCGGCGGCTCGGGGCGGTGCGGCCCGACGTGCTGATCGAGGTCTCGCCCGACCACTGGGTGAACTTCTTCATCAACAACCTGCCCAGCGTGTGCATCGGCGTCGGCGAGCAGCACGAGGGTCCGCCCGAGCCGTTCCTCAAGGACTTCCAGCGCACCTTGCCGGGACACTCCGGGCTCGCCCAGCACATCCTGAAGACGGCGCTGGCCGACGATTTCGAGCCGTCGATCTCGCATCATCTGACACTCGATCACGGGTTCTGCATTCCACTCTTGCGGATGGAGCTGGCCCAGATTCCGCGGATCGTGCCGATCGTGGTCAACGACCTCGAGCCGCCGATGCCGAGCATCCGCCGCTGCCTCGCCTGGGGCCGGTTGCTGGCCAAGGCGATCCAGTCGTATCCGGAGAACCTGCGCGTCGCCATCCTCGGCACCGGCGGGCTCAGCCATTCGATCGGCGAGCCGACGATGGGCGACATCGACGAGCCGTTCGACCACGGCTGCATCAGGGCGTTCCAGGCCGGCGACGACGCGTCGGTGATCGGGTTCCTCGACCGCGGCCTGGAGACGACCGGCAATGGCGGCCACGAGGTGCGCAACTGGGTGGTGGCGCATGGTGCCGCCGGCAGCCGCGGCTTCGAGCTGATCGACTATTTTCCCGTCCCCGAGGTCTATGTCGGCTGCGCCTTCGCCGCCTGGACCATCGCCGACACGCTGAAGGCGGCGGCGTAGCATGCGCGCGAGCGCGGCCCTGATCGCGACGGCCGTGATGCTCGCGGCCGCCTCACCGGCCGCGGCGCAATCGCTCGACTACCAGTACTTCAAGGCCAAGGTCGAGCCGGTGTTCCTGAAGAAGCGCCCCGGCCATGCGCGCTGCGTCGTCTGCCACGGTCCGCTCACGAACAACGCCTTCCGGCTGGAAAAGCTCCCGCAAGGGGCGACGTTCTGGACCGACCCGCAATCGCGCAAGAATTTCGACACCGTCTCGCTGCTCGCCACACCCGGCAATTTCGACGCGAGCAAGATCCTGAAGCATCCGCTCGCTCCCGAAGCCGGCGGCGATGCGTTCCACTCCGGCGGCCGGCAGTTCGCGAGCAAGCAGGATCCGGACTGGCAGATCCTGTCGCAGTGGGTCAACGGCGCGAAGGGCTCGAAGTAGAGTCCCTCAAGCGCCGGGCGGGGCGCATCCGCGCCCCTTGGCTCCCGCGCGCATAAGCGCGCGCTCGCAGTCGCGAGCGTTACATGTCGTCCGACGAAGCGTCGGGCTTTCCTGATTACGGCAGGACCAGCGTATTGAGCCGCTTCGGCACCTCGCCGACGGCTATGGTCTTGACCACCTTCAGAGTGCTGGCGTCGACCGCCGATACCGAGCGGGTTCCCGAGTTCGAGACGTAGACGGTCTTGCTGTCGGGCGTGAAGGTGATCCAGTCGGGCAAGGCGCCGATCGGGTCGTAGCCGGCGACGTTCAGCGCCGGCAGGGCTGCGTAGCCGCGCAGCTTCAGGTCGGGCAGCGAATAGGAGAACACGGCGTTGGCCAGCACGCTGGTCACCCACAGCGTCTTGCCGTCAGGCGCCACCGCGATGCCGTGCGAGGGCGTGTCGACCCGCCCCTCCTGGATGCCGAAGCCGCTCGGCTGGTCGGGCAGCTTGATCCGGTCCACCTCCTTGTGGGTGGCGAAATCGACCACCGAGAACCCGTGCAGGTTGGACAGCTGGACGAAGATCCGCTTGGTGGAGCCGTCCGGGCCGGCTTCGATCGCCATCGGGCGCACGCCGGCGTCGAACTGGATCCACCACACCGGCTCCTCGGTCGCGAGGTCGATGACCGTCAGCACCTTCGAGCGCACCGAGCCGGTCACCACGTATTTGCTGTCCGGCGTCACGTACACGTTGTGCAGGCGGCCGCGCACCGGCACGCTCTTGGTGCGGGCCAGCGCCTTGGTGTCGACGATGTCGAGGGCACCGGGGTCCTCGGCGATGCCGACGACGACCCGGCCGCCGTCCTTGGTCACCGCGATGTTGTTGGGATGGCCGCTCAGCGCCACCTTGACGATGAGCTTGCCGCTCTTGCGGTCGACCACGTCGAGCGTGCTGTCGGCCTCGTTGCTCACGTAGACGCGCGACCCGTCGGGCGAGAAATTGATCCCGTGCGGCGCCTCGATGCCCTTGATGACCTGCACGACCTTGTTGGTGGCGGGGTCGACGACGTCGACGTTGTCGCCGGCGCTGTTGGTGACGTAGATCCGCGCGGTGCTCGCCGATGCCGGCGGAGCGATCGCGGTTACGAGCAGAAAGGCGGAAGTCGCCAGTACGCGGCACGGGCTCATGAGGTCCTCCCCGTCATATCGGGCCAGCGTAGGCGCAACCCCGGCGATCATCAAGCGCGTGAGGCTTGCAGGCGGCGCGGTTGGACGTTAGGCATAAGGCTGATGACCGGGCCGGTGATTCCTCCGACCGGCGGCGACACGCCGCCTCTGCTGGCCCCGCCTCTTCTGAAGCTCAGCGGCATCGTCAAACGCTTTCCCGGCAGCCTCGCCAACGACCGCGTCGACCTCACGCTGCGGGCCGGGCGCATCCATGCGCTCCTGGGCGAGAACGGTGCCGGCAAGAGCACCCTGGTCAAGATCATCTACGGGGTGCTGAGGCCGGACGCGGGCCAGATGTCCTGGCGCGGCGAGGCGCTCACCATCGCCAGTCCGGCGCACGCGCGCCGGCTCGGCATCGGCATGGTGTTCCAGCATTTCTCGCTGTTCGAAGCGCTGACCGTCGCCGAGAATATTTTGCTCGGCCTGGACGACGCGGCGAGCCGGCGCGATCTGCCCCGGCGGATGAGCGAGATCTCGGCGCGCTACGGCCTGCCGCTCGAGGCCGATCGGGTGGTCCACGACCTGTCCGTGGGCGAGCGGCAGCGCATCGAGGTCGTGCGCTGCCTGCTGCAGAACCCCGCACTGCTGATCATGGACGAGCCGACCTCGGTGCTGACGCCGCAGGAGGCGGAGCGGCTGTTCCAGACCTTGCGGCGCCTCGCCGGCGAAGGCTGCGCGATCCTCTACATCAGCCACAAGCTGGACGAGATCCGGGCGCTGTGCGACGAGGCGACGATCCTCCGCCAGGGCCGCGTCGTCGCCACCTGCGATCCGCGCCGCGAGACCACGGAGCGGCTGGCCGGGCTGATGATCGGCGGCGACATCAAGCCCCCGGCCGCGCGGCGCCACACCGCGGCCGCCCCGCCCCGCCTCGCCGTCACCCGCCTCGGCCTGCCGGCAACCCGTCAGTTCGGCACCGATCTCAGCGACATCTCGTTCACCGTCGGCGGCGGCGAGATCTTCGGCATCGGCGGCATCGCCGGCAACGGCCAGGTCGAGTTGATGGAGGCGCTGTCCGGCGAGACCCTGGCCGATCCGGCCGAGGCGATCCGCATCGACGGCGTGGCGGCCGGCCGGCTGGACATCAGTGCCCGCCGCGCGTTGGGCGCCTGCTTTGCACCCGAGGAGCGCTACGGCCATGCCGCGATCAGCGGCATCAGTTTGGCCGAGAACGCCCTGCTGTCCGCGCGCGTACGACGGGGGCTGGCGCGGCTCGGGTTCGTCGATGCCGCGCGCAGCACTGGTTTTGCCGCGCACGTGATCCGCGCCTTCGACGTCCGCGCCTCCGGACCGCTTGCCGAGGCGCGCACTTTGTCGGGCGGCAATCTGCAGAAGTTCATCGTCGGCCGCGAGGTCAACCAGGAGCCGGGTCTCCTGATCGTCAATCAGCCGACCTGGGGCGTGGATGTCGGCGCCGCAGTGACGATTCACCGCGCCCTGATCGAGCTTGCCGCAGCGGGTGCGGCGATCGTCCTGCTGTCGCAGGACCTCGACGAGATCCTGACGCTGTGCGACCGCATCGCGATCATCGCCGGCGGCCGCCTCTCGCAAGCCTATCGCCCGAGCGAGATCACGCTCAGCGACATCGGACTGCTCATGGGCGGCACCGACAGTTTGGCCCGCCATGCTCAGGCTTGAGCCGCGCGGCGGCCGCTCGCCTGTGTGGGCGGTGGCGTCGCCGATCCTCGCGATGGCGCTCACGGTCGCGGTCTCGGCGGCGATCTTCGCCCTTCTCGGCCGCGCCCCCGGCCCGGCGCTGTACACGTTCCTCATCGAGCCCCTCACGTCCGAGAGCGGCCCGCCGGAGCTGGCGGTCAAAGCCGCCCCGCTGATCCTGATCGGCGTCGGACTGGCGCTCGCGTTCCGGGCCAATGTCTGGAACATCGGGGCCGAGGGCCAATACACCATGGGCGCCATCTTCGGCGGCGGCCTCGGGCTCGCCTACCCGGACGCGCCGGCGGCGGTGCTACTCCCGGCCATGATGGCGCTGGGCGTGGTCGGCGGCGCCGCGGCGGCCGCGATCCCGGCGTATCTTCGCACGCGCTTCAACGCCAGCGAGATCCTGACCAGCCTGATGCTGACCTATGTGATTCAGCTGCTGCTGATCTATCTCGTCACCGGCCCATGGCGCGATCCCGAAGGCTACGGCTTTCCGCAGACGGCGCTGTTCTCCGAAGCCGCGACCGTCCCGATCCTGATCGAAGGCACGCGTGTGCACCTCGGCGTGGCGCTGGCGGTGGCCGCGGCGCTGATCGCCTGGCTGCTGCTCCAGCGCTCGGTGTTCGGCTTTGCCTTGCGTGTCTACGGCCAGGCGCCACGCGCGGCGCGCTTCGGCGGCTTCAGCGAAGCCCGGCTGATCTGGGCAACGCTCTTGATGAGCGGCGGGCTGGCCGGCCTCGCCGGCCTGATCGAGGCGGCTGGGCCGATCGGCCAGCTGCTGCCGAAGATCTCGCCGGGCTACGGCTTCACCGCGATCATCGTCGCGTTCCTCGGCCGGCTGCATCCGCTGGGCGTCGTGGTCGCGGCCCTCGTGCTGGCTCTCTCCTATCTCGGCGGCGAAGCGGCGCAGATCGATCTCGGGTTGCCGTCCGCCGTGACCGGCATCTTCCAGGGCGTGCTGCTGTTCTTCCTGCTCGCCTGCGACGTGCTGATCCTCTATCGCGTGCGCATCGTCCGCCGCGCGGTCAAAGAGGCGGCATGAGTTTCCAGCTCACCAGCTTCCTGCTGAGTGTGATCGCGACGTCGACGCCGCTCCTCCTCGCCGCGACCGGCGAGCTGGTCGTCGAGAAATCCGGTGTGCTCAATCTCGGCCTGGAGGGGATGATGCTGGTCGGCGCCATTGCCGGCTTCGCCGCCGCGACGCAGTCCGGCAGCGCCACCCTGGGCGTCGTCGCCGGCGGGCTTGCCGGCGCCGGGCTGGCCCTGGTCTTCGCGGTGCTCACCCTGACCTTTCTCTCCAACCAGGTGGCGACCGGCCTCGCGCTGACGATTTTCGGTACCGGCCTCAGTGCGCTCGCAGGCTCGTCCTATGTCGGCATCGCCGTGGCGCCGCTGCCGCCGATCCTGTTCGGCCAGAATGCGCTGGTCTATCTGTCCTTCATCATGGTCGGCGCCGTGTGGTGGTTTCTTTCGGCGAGCCGCGGCGGCCTGATCCTGCGGGCGATCGGCGATTCCCACGACGCGGCTCACGCGCTCGGCTTCTCGGTGGTCGGCATCCGCTATCTGGCGACGCTCTTCGGCGGCGCGATGGCCGGACTCGCCGGCGCCTACCTCTCGCTCGCCTATAGCCCGAGCTGGGCCGAGAACATGACAGCCGGGCGAGGCTGGATCGCGCTGGCGCTGGTGGTATTCTCGACCTGGCGGCCGGGCTGGCTGCTCGCAGGGGCGTATCTATTCGGTGGGATCATGTATCTGTCGTTCTACGTGCAGGGGCTTGGTCTTGCCGTGCCATCGCAGGTGGTCGCCGCCCTGCCCTATGTGGCAACCATCGTGGTCCTGGTGCTGATCTCGCGCGACCGCGCCCGGATCCGCCTGAACGCGCCGGCCTGCCTGGGCCAGCCGTTCCACGAGGCGGGCTAGTCTAGCGATGAAAAACCCCGCCGGCCGGGGCCGACGGGGTGAATGTCACCGGAGCTGTATCAGTTATTGTTCGGATTCATGTTCGGATCCTGGGCATCCGTCGCCATCGGGGGCGCCCGAGAGAGGCTCGGATTTGGATTGGGCGCCTCTGGTAAGGGATTCGAGTTCGACGCGGCCGGTGGCATCGGGGTATATAATGGCGCGGCCGCCCTCGGCTGGTCCCCTCGATTTTGATTTGAACAGGCTGCACCTAGGACCGCGAGTGCGACTGTTGTCGCGAACAGGGTGACTTTGGCCATGGACTTCCTCCATCTGGTCCCGACCCCTACATGGGTCCCTCCATCTGGTTTCGACCATTATTTTGGTTTCGACCATTATTTTGGTTAATGCTGCGCCTCGACCCTTGTCTGTCCCGTGATCAAAACCTGACTTGAGATGACACGGCACCGGAGCGGGTCAGCTCATAACCGGTTACGTCCGATGCACCACGGCCGGCTACGTGATGGGAAAACGTGTGGTACGTCAGTGTATCTTTGTGGCAACCCGAGTGAGGAGACCGACCCATGAAGCGGAGAACCTTCACCAAGCTTTTGGGCTCGTCCCTGGCGGTCGGCGCCGCACCCGCCATCCTCGGCCGCGCCGCGGCCGCGGGGCCCTACAACATCGGCTTCGTCTATGTCGGGCCGGTCTCCGATTTCGGCTACACCTACCAGCACGACCAGGGCCGGAAGGCGCTCGAAGCCGCCTATGGCGACATGGTGAAGACGACGTTCGTCGAGAACGTGCCCGAGGGGCCCGACGCCGAGCGCGTGATCGCCGAGCTCGCCAACAAGGGCAACGCCCTGATCTTCACCACGTCGTTCGGCTTCATGAACCCGACGGTGCGCGTCGCTCAGCGCTTCCCGAAGCTCTATTTCGAGCATGCGACCGGCTACAAGCGCGGCAAGAATCTCGCCACTTACAACATCCGCTTCTACGAGGGGCGCTACATCCAGGGCGTGATCGCCGGCAAGCTCACCAAGACCAACACCATCGGCTACATCTGCTCGGTGCCCATTCCCGAGGTGATCATGGGCATGAACGCGTTCATGCAGGGCATGCGCACAGTGAACCCGACGGCGAAGATCAAGACGGTGTGGGTCAACGCCTGGTACGACCCGGGCAAGGAGGGCGACGCCGCCAAGGCGCTGCTCGACCAGGGCGCCGACATCCTGGCCCAGCACACCGATTCCGCGGCCCCGCTGCAGATCGCCGAGCAACGCGGCAAGGTCGGGTTCGGCCAGGCCAGCGACATGATGAAGCTGGCGCCGAAGGCGCAGCTCACGTCGTCGGTCGACAACTGGGCGCCGTACTACATCGACCGCGTGAAGATAGCGATGGACGGCGCCTGGAAGAGTACCGACACCTGGGGCGGGCTGGCGTCCGACATGCTGCGCATGGCCCCCTACGCCAACATGCCGGGCGACCTCATCGGCCAGGCGAAGCAGACCGAAAACGACATCAAGACCGGCAAGATCGTGATCTTCAAGGGCCCGATCAAAGACCAGAGCGGCGCCGTCAAGGTCGCCGCCAACACCGTCCTCGACGACGCGTCGATCGCCAACATGAACTGGCTCGCCGAGGGGATCGAAGGGCAGATACCGAAATAGCGGTCAGCGGTCAGCAAAGCTTTACCCCCGTCATTCCCGCGAAAGCGGGAATCCATGGTTCCGCGGCAAGATGGATTCCCGCTTTCGCGGGCATGACGAAATGGAGATACGGCTGACGGCTGACGGCTGACAGCTCCTCGGGGCTCACGTCCCGGGCTGGTCGGAGACATGCGCGGCGGCGATGCGCCAGCCGTCCGGCGTGCGCACCCACGATTGGCTTTGACGGCCGACCGCCGAGCTTCCGGGGCGCCTCGTTTCGGTGTTGGTCGCGGCGAAATCGCGGCCAAAGGTGGTGATGACCGTGTCCTTCAACGTGCGCGCGACGCCGGCGCCGCTCCGGGCGTTGCGAAACGCCGCGATCGCGGCATGACCGCGCAAGGTCCCGTTCGGCCCGTAGCGCACCGTGAACGAGCTGTTCCAGAACAACTCGTTCATCGTGTCGGCGTCATTGGTGTCCACAGCGCGCTGATATCTCATGAACGCCGCTGTAACCTCGGCGACAATTTCGGGAAGATTGATGTCCATCGTTTCTTCTCCTGTAGCGCGCTGACCTTGTGCGGATTCCTCTGGCTGGAATCCATGCATAATCAGGGCCTATCCCCTTGGCACGATACGTGCAGAATTCCCGGAACGCCGCCGATCAGGGGAGACACCGATGAGTGCCAAGCCTCGTATTGCCCATCTTGCCGGTCCGAACGCGACGATCCAGAACAGCCCGCCGCTTGTGACCAGCAACAAGGCCCGCGCAAAATATGGGCTGTCGCCGCTCAAGAACCCCGACGACAGCCCGCAAAAGTTCGACGTCCTGCGGCCGCAGCGGCTGGCGGCACCGGCGAAGGTCTATGTCGAGCAGTTCACGGCGCATCCGCTGGAGCGCGACGCGGCCAAGCTTTATGCACCGCCGGACGGCTATTTGGACAAGGACGGGCAGTTCCACAAGGACCGCCGCAGCCCGGACGACAAGCCGGTCTTCGAGGTGACGCTCTCGCCCGACGACGGCCTCTATCCGATGCCGTATATGGCGCGGCAGGCCGACGGCCGGGCGTGGGAAGAGGAATGCGCCGATCCCCTGGCACCCCAGGAGCGCGCCCGCCAGGGATTCTATCCCGATGGGTCGCGGACCTTCGAGGAAGTCGACCGCCTGGGGATCGACGAACACGGCCACGGCAATTCGATCTCATCGCGGGCCGACGTCGATTTCTACCGGATCATCCCGCCGTCGGGGTACAAGAACGGTCTGCCCGCGGCCTTGCGCACGGACAAGGGCGAAGGTGACATCGCGCCGGAGGTCCACGGCAAGGATTTCTTCCCCTACAAGCCGTATCACATCGCGGCCCATCCTCCGCGCCAGGGCCTCGCCCGCATCGTGAACAAGGTGCAGCGCATCCTGTCCAGCGGCGCCTATCAAGGCGGCATCTGGACCCAGGGCAGCCCGCGCATCGAGGAATCGGTCTACTGGTTCAACCTGCTGCTCGACGTGACCGTCCCGCTCTGCGGCAATGCCGCCCAGCGGCCGCACGGCCAGATGAGCAACGACGGACCGAAGAACCTCGCCGATTCCATCGAGTACATCACCTCGCGCGTTTGGGCGGACGACGCCGGACGCAATCACGTGGGCATGGTCCTGATCCAGGAGCAGCAGATCTTCGCCTCGCGGGACGTCCAGAAAGGCGACGCCCGTCCTGGCGGCTACGTCACGACCGGCGGTCACGGCGGCATCATCGGCGCGGTCGGACACGACGGACCGCCGACGCTCACTTATCTCCCGGCGACGCGCCACACCTATCTGTCGGACGTCAACGTCTCGCGCCTGCCCTCGCAGATCACGGGTATCCAGCTTCAGGAGGGCCGCCTCGTCCCGCTCGAGGTGCCGATCAAGAGCGCCGCCGACCAGCTGGTCGAAGCTGCCATTCCCAAGGTGACGATCGTCAAGGACGGCAACTACACCGCCGACGGGTGGGAGGTCGATCCGGAGAGCGAGGTCGATCTGATCGCCCAGATCAATTACCGGCTGCGTCATGCGCCGCTTTCGGGCTTCGTCGTCGAAGGACAGTCGCCCTACGGCCACAACACGTCGATCTCCCGGCAGATGCTGATGCTGCGGGCGATCCATTGCGGCATGCCGGTGGTGCGCGTCGGTCGCGGCAACAACGACGGCTTCTCGCCGCCGAAAGATCGCTTCATCGGCGGCCGCAACCTCACGGCAACCAAGGCTCGCCTCCTGCTTCTCGCCTGCCTGATGAAGTTCGGCAGCCTGCCGGTGGCGGCGGATCCGGACCGGCCGACGAAAGCGGAGATCACGGCCGTGCGCGACAAGCTGGCGGCCTATCAGGCGGTGTTCGACACCCACTAAGGGCCGATCAGGTCTCCGGGTCGGCCGCTTCGTCGGGGAGGCCAAACACCATCTGCAGTGCGGTGAAGCCGGCCAGCGCGAACTCGCCGACCGGCCCGAGCTCGGCCGCGCAGTGCCGGGCGAACCTGCCCGATGCGAGAACCGTACGGCCGAGCTTCCCGGTCAGCTTCTCGACCCGCGCCGCGAGATTCACCGCCGGGCCGATGCAGGTGAAGTCCAGCCGGTCGCCCCCGCCGATATTGCCGTAGAGCACCTCGCCGAGGTGCAGCGCCAGCCCGAACCGCACATCGCCCAGGCCTTCGATCGCAAGCGCGCCGCGCAGCGCTGCGATCTTGGCGCGAACCGTCCGTGCGACCGCCAGGACCTCGCCGCAGACCCATTCGGCGTCGGATTCATCGCTCGCCACCGGAAAGATCGCCAGCAAGCCGTCGCCGATGAACTTGAGGACTTCGCCGCCGTGCTCCATGATGTCCGGCACTTGGCAATCGAAATAGCGGTTCAACAGCTCGACGAGCGTGCGCGGCGGCAGCCGGTCGGCCAGCGGTGTGAAGCCGCGCATGTCGGACAGCCAGATCACCGCGTGGATCGTCTCGACATGGCCGCGCCGAATACCCCCGGCCAGAATGCGTTCGCCGGTATGCGTGCCGACATAGGTGTTGAGCAGCGTGGTGGCGGTGCGGCGCAAGGCCCAAGTCTCCGCGACGCGTGCGAACGGCTTCACGACCGCCTCAATTGCCGCGATCTCGGCGTCGCTGAATCCGCCGGCTCGCCGTGTCGTCCACGTGATACCGTGAACCTCGCCGTTCGAGAACTTCAGCGGCGAGACGAGGTAATCCGTCACGCCTTCGGCCCGCAGCTCGGCGAAAAGCGGAAAATCGTCGGGTGCCGCGGGATCATCCAGCCGCCGACGGAAGCCGCTGCCGGTCTCGTAGACATACGTGATCGGGCTGCGCCGGTAGCTTTCCTCCTGTTCCACTTCGTAGCCGGCGCTCGAGACCTCGACCTCCTGCCCCGGACGCCACAGAAAGCGCCGCCCCATCACCTCCGGATGCAGCGTGCGCACGAACATCGCCACCCGCCACAATGGTAGGCCAACGGCCACCAGGCGCTGGCTGAGCTGCGCCAGAACGTCCTGCGGCGCGGTTGCGGAGCGCGCCCCGTCGATCAGCCAGTCGGCCACCGCCTGCGTGTTGGTTGAGCCCATAAGGGCCACGTTATACTCCTCCGCACGCCGCAGCCGCGAGAGGAACCCGTCCATGGCCCGCGTCAGCCTCGTCCAGGAACACGACCGTCCCGAACTCGCAGTCCTGATAGGCCGGATCAAGGGCCGCCGGCGCGGGCTCCTGCTCAATCTCTACAAGCTGCTGCTGCACAGCCCGCCCGTCGCCGAACGGTGGTTCGAGCAGAACAACGCCATCCGCTGGGAGACCGAGCTCGACGACAAGGTCCGCGAGCTCGCCATCATCCGGGTCGCCCTGCTCAACCGCGTACCTTATATCCTCGACTCACATGTTCCCGGCATGGCGCTCGCCGCCGGGCTGACACTCGAGCAATGCTCGGCACTCGCCGAATGGCGGAGCTCGGCGCTGTTCGATCCGCGCCAGCGCGCGGTCCTCGCCTATGTCGACGCCGTGACGCGCGACATCCAGATCCCCGACGCCGTCTTCGACGCGCTGCGGCCATATTTCAGCGACCGTCAGCTCGTCGAGCTGACGGTCCTGATCGGGACCTACAACATGCACAGCCGCGTGCTCGAAGCGCTGCGGATCGACCCGGAGAAAGCCTGACCCTCACCCTTGTGTGTCCGGAATCTGGCAGAAGAGGTGCCGAGCTGGGTGGGATCCCACCCAGCTCGGCGGCCGTCCGACCGATCACCCTCAGATG